>ENA-ORCZ01000022-ORCZ01000022.1-marine-metagenome-genome-assembly--contig:-NODE-22-length-296126-cov-42.257657_pt1 | contig 296126 bp, 269 predicted proteins | sample MGYA00237785_ERZ508519 | MGnify/ENA primary metagenome ERZ508519 (study PRJEB26189, sample SAMN06268790) | marine metagenome | isolation source: Bioluminescent Bay, La Paraguera, Puerto Rico | place... | reverse complement strand
GTCTGTTCGCCTACCTCGTCCTCATCGGGCGTACCGCAGCTGATCACGTGCTGCACTGGTCAACCTGGCGCCGCCGTCGGCAAGCTCAAGCGAAAGCCTCCCACTACCGCAAACGATCCGAACCGCCATAAGTCACGACCCGCCGTTGCAGTACTAATACCAGATACTCACTCGCAGACATAGGTCTTCACATCCCCCAGTTCGCTCGACTTTGTCCACTGGCTACCGGGCCGCTGCCGCCTGCTTTCCGTGGCCCTCACGGCATCTTGCTCCGACAGCACCCGGAAGTCCAGGGTGGAGAACAAATCCGGATGACGAATTTTTCATGATCAGAATTGCGGCGACGGTTCAGTTGGAAGGGATGCCGATGGTGGAAATCGGGGCGTTGTTCAGCGCGGCGCTGCTGGGCTTCTGTGCCGGGTTGTGGTCGTTCAAGGTCAAGTCCAGGTGGTGCCCGGACTGCGGGCGTACGACCTACCCGATAGCCGATCGACCCGGTGAATAGCCGACTACTCGCCACGCCCGAGCCGAAACCCGGCGACGTGCTGATCATCGGCCGGCAAGCCAGCGTCCAGTTCGCCGACGGCCGCGCCATCCGACTCCGGGTCATCGCCGTCGACCGCAAGTGGACGTACGACGGGTGGATCTGGCTGACCGGATACGTGATCGACCGTCACGGCAACGCCGCCGAACGGCGGGAGATCTTCGTCCAACGCCACGGACTCTACCGACTGCCCCGGCGCGCAGAAACCTGACCATCGACCAAGTCGATCAATTGATCAAGGGGAGAGAAATGATCATCGAGATGATCCGTGACTGGTGGCTACGCTGGCTCGACTGGCACTCCGGCCGATCCACCGCCTCAAAGCGGCTGCACCACCTGCGACGCGAACTGCACCAACAACGGCACACGACATCGGCCCGTCACCGCCGACTCGACGGCAACCGGGGACACCACTGGTCCACCGAGGCGACCGAACTGGTCCCTACCCTGCGCCCACTGATGACCTACGGCCAGCAACTCGGCTACCGGGTCGTCCTGCACGGCTCACCTTGACCGGCCCTCGCACCCCCTCGACACCCACCAAGCCGGGATCATCAAGATCATGTGAGGCTGAGATACCTTTCAACCGGCGGATAAGGTATCTCAGCCTCACATGGTGGCGTCGGTGCCGGTCAGCCCTGGCGGTGGCGGTGGCGTCGGTGATCCACAATGCCGGGAAGGAGGAGGGAATCCTGTGCCGTCGGCTCCGTACACCTCACTGGCGGACATTCCCGACGTCGCCCTGGCAGAACTGTCGCGGGCGCGCCGTGGGGTGATCATGCTTGCCGTCGACGGGTTGTCATACGACGCGGCGCTGGCAGCAGGCTGGCGGACCGCCGAGCTGACCTCGCTGGCCAGCACGTTCCCGAGCACATCGACGACCGCGTGGCTGACCGCCATGACCGGAGTCGGGCCGGCGCAGCACGGCGTACCCGGGATGGTTTACCGCGTCCCCGGCCGTGGCTGCCTGGTGTACGCCGTCACCGGCCGGGTGTTGGCGCAGGGACCAGCCGACCCGGGCGGCGACCCCGGACTCGTGATCGGCCACCCGACTATCTTCGACCGCGCGGTGGCCGACGGCGTGCAGTGCCGGGCGGTGGCCCGGGAGATCGCCCACCTACCCGGCCCGTGGGCGCAGGCGCTGCTCCGGGGCGCGACCGTCGTCCCGGCTGCGCCGGCGGAGATGCTCACCCGGCATGCCCGCGACCCCGCGTTGCTGGTCGACGCCGCCATGAAGGAAGTCGACGAGCAGATTGGCGGGCAGGCCCGCGGGCAGGCCGGCGGCGTGCGGCGGCAGCCGATGCTCCTGTGGACCTACGTCAACCTCGACGACTACCTGCACCGCCACGGCTACGACGAACGAGCCGTGACGGCCATGGCCGAGCTGGGCAGCCGGGCAGCCCGGTGGGCGCAGGCCGGCTGGACGGTCATCGGCCACTCGGACCACGGCCAGGTCCGGTGCGCTCCAGACGAAAACCTGGTGCGGGCATGGTCTGCTCTGGACGATCCGGCACGGCGGTTGCTCCCGGCCGGCGGGGCGGGCCGGGTCCGGTGGCTGTACCCGGCCCCCGGCGACGAAGGCGAGGTTGGCGGCCGACTCGCTGCGGCACTCGGCTCCTCGGCTCGGATCGTAGCCACCGACGAAGCACTGCGGGACCGGGTAGGCCCGGTGATTGCGATCGCCGCAGACGAACGCTTCCCCGTGCCGGACACCAGCCTGAGCTGGGAGCACGGTGCCGACTCGGCCGACGAGACGGTGGTACCGCTGGCGATCTGGCGGGGCCGCTGAGACTGCCGTGCCGCCAGGACACGCGGCCGCCAGGACACGGGACCGCTAGGAGGCGGTGCCGACGGGCGAGACGTCAGCCGGCCGCTGCGGGCGCGTCTGGGCCCGGAACGGCAACAGCGCGGCCCCCACCAGGATGAAGACTGCGGCGACCGCGAAGTAGATCGGCCGGTATCCGACTGTGCCGACGACCAGGGTGCCGACACCGATGCATACGGCGTACGGCGTATTGATGATCGCCTCAGACGCGACGATCGCGCGGCCCTGCAGCTCGGCGGAGGTGCGCCGCTGCACCAGGGTCACCTCGGCGACGAGGATCAGCGGCAACCCCAACCCGACCAGGACCGCCCCGGCGGCGACCCCGGTCAGGGTGGCGGTGCTGGCCGCCGCCAGTCCGACCCCGTTGAGCAGGAAGCCGGCGCAGGCGACGGTGTACTCGCCGTAGCGCCGCATCGCGGGCCCGACCAGGAGACCGGCGACGACGCTGCCGGCGCCCTGGACTCCACCGAGGATCCCGATGATGGCGGTCGGACGCTGCAGCCCGTCGCTGACGAGGGAGAACAGAGCCACGTTGATCATGCCGGCACCGCCGAACGCGACCGCGCTGGCGACGACGATCCGCCGGATGACCGGATGGTGGGCCACGTGCCGGGCCCCGGCGGCGACCTCGGTCGCGAGCGAGCCCCGCTGCGTGTCGTCGGCCGACCGGACCAGATCCCGAGGCCGGCGCAGCAGCACCAGCGACACGACGGACAGAGCGAACGTCGCGGCGTCCACCAGGATGACCGCCTCTATACCGCTGGTGGTGTAGAGCGCGGCCCCGACGACCGGCCCGATCACCCGCATCCCCTGACTGAGACTGCTGAGTACGCCGTTGGCGTTGCCGAGGCTGTCGTCGGGCAGCATCGAGTGCAGCAGTCCGCCACGGGAGGCCCGGTAGATCTGCCCGGAGCAGCCGTACAGGAAGGTGACGACGTACACCAGCCACAGGTCGGCCGTGCCGTCCACTGTCAGCAGTGCCAGGATCAGGACCGCCATCGTCCCGTCGTTGACCGTCATCAGCCACCGGCGCGGCAGCCGGTCCACCAGCAGGCCGGTCAACGGCGACAGCAGTACGGCGATCGCCATGAGCAGGAAGACCAGGCCGGCGGCGCTGGTGGATCCGGTGAGGTCCTTCATCCAGATCGCCAACACGATGACCATCATCGTGCTGCCGAACATGTTGAACGCCTGACCGGCAAGGAGCAGCCGCATGTTGCGGTCACGCAGGATGACGGGTCGCATCGATCTCCTCAGCCGCGTCGAGATCCTCAGGATCGGGCACCGGGACGACCCAGCCGGCCCGGTGCAGCATGTCGAAGACCCGGTCGGCGAACGCCACCGAGATGGGGAGTTCGCCGGCCAGCGCCGCCCACCAGGCCGCGCTGCGGCGGCCACGCCGACCGTCGACAGCTCGCAACAGCGTGAGTACGCGGGCGTGGCTGCCGCCCCGATCCTCAGCCAGGCGTTCGGCGAGCCAGGCGCGGTCAGCGTCGGTGGCGGCCAGCGTCCGGGGATTGACCGGGCCGAGCGCGGCGCGGGCCAGCACCGTACCCGCTGCCTCGTCGTCGGCCGACGGCTCGGCGCACAGCGCGCGGTCGGCAGCGGTGGCGGACACGTCGGCCAGCCAGCGCGCCGTACGGACGATCTCCCCGGCCGGCACCCCGGCGTACGTCAGCGTGCTGACGCACCTGCCGACGATCTCGCTGCGGTGCGCCACCCGCCGGACCGACGCGGCGTCGCTGGCCGGGTCCAGCACCGGGCTGCCGTCGTCACGGTACGGGTACGGTGCCGGCGGACGCTGCCGGCCGGGCAGCGCCGCCAGGATGTGCCCGGCGGCCCAGCCGGCACACGCGTCGGCGACGTCGGCGGCCAACGCCGGGTCCGCCCGTCCGCGTACCGCCGCCACGGTCGACGCCGCCACGGTGACGGTGCGACGCAGCTCGGCCGGGTCGACCATGTCCAGTGTGTCGGCCGAGGTGTGGTTGGTGCGGTCCGGCCAGTGCCCGAAGGACACCGTCGGGCACCCGGTCGGCGCGTCCGAGACGAGCGCGTGGTCGGAACCCCCGGAGAACGGCGCGGTGACCGTCTGCCCCGGTTCGCACGCCAACGCGCCGCTGTAGGACCGGGCCCGTGCCGGCATCAGGTCGGCGCAGCGTCCGGCCAGGGCGGGCAGAAACGACGGTACGTCGTCCGGCCCCCGCTCGATCACCAGCGAGCTGCCGCAGCGGTACGGGTCCTGCCCGGCCATGTCCACGTTGACCGCCAGGCTGGGCCGCGCCACGGCACCGCCGCCCACGAGATCGTGCAGGTACGCGGCGACACCGACGAACTCCGGTGCCCACAGGAAACGCAGATCCGGTCCGCCGGCGGGCCGGGCACCGAGCAGCCGGGCGGTCGCGAGCAGCGCGGCGACGCCGGAGGCGTTGTCGTTGGCGCTGGGCCGGGGGTGGCACAGGTGCGCCGAGAGCAGGAACTCGTCGCCACTGCCGTCGCCCGGCAGCACGCCGGTCACCACCGGCATGGTGGCCGTCGACCCGGCCACCGCCACCTCGACGGTGACCGCCTCGCCCCGGTCGGCGGCCGCGCTGAGCCTGGCGAGTTGCGCGGCGGTGAGACTGAAGCCGGCCAACACCGCACCGGGCAGCAGTTCCAGCCGGCCGACCTGGTCGGCGAGCCGGTCGGTCCGGGCGCTGAGCGGGTCTGCGGCGACCGCGACGGCGCCGCCGGCCGCCGCCCGCCGGGCGCATTCCGGAAACGGTACGCGGACGTCGTCCAGCAGCACGAGCGCGCCGGTCGGGTCGGCGCCGGCGCACATCGCCGACCAGCTCAGCAGTGGTACGCCGACGCCGCCGGCGCGGGTCGGTGCCGAGTACGCCGCGAGGGTGTACGGCTGTGCCGGGTAGTCGATCAGCGTCTCGCCGCCGTGCCGGAGGCTGGCCCGCACCGGTGTCCACGACATCGGGGCCTGGTAGGTCCACCACCGCCGGGCCCCGTCTGCCGGGAACGTGTGCACGGTGACGTCGCGCAGGCCGGCGTCCACCGCCCGCTGTGCGACGTACCCGGCCGCGGCGTGAATCCCGGCCGAGGCCTGGTAGCGGTCGTGCTGGGCGACCTCGGCGACGTCGGCCATGGCGGCGTCGACGTCGATGCCGTCGTGCACCGCCGCGACCAGCTGGGACAGTCTCATCGGCGGTCCGTCGGGGCAGGTCCGCCGGCGGCGGAGCCGGCAACGGCGGCTGTCGGGGCGGGGAAGGCGGCGGTGAACGCGGCCAGGCGGGCCTCGGACAGCGGAACCGACAGCCGCAGCAGCGCGCCCGGTGGGCCACCGGGTGCCAGCGACGGCACCTGCTTGGCGAGCACACCTCGGGCGGCCAGGATCCGGCGTACCTCATCGTCACCGGGCAGGACCAGCCACGGCAGCCGGGGATCGGTCGGCAGTGGAGTGAGACCGGCAGCGATCAGCTGCTCCTCGACGTACGGCTTCACCTGCGCGATCCGGTCCCGCAGTGCGGCCAGCGGATCTTGCTGGGTGAGCAGCGCGGCCGCCAGGTCCAGGGCGAGTGCGCTGACCGCCAGCGGTGGCGCCACCTGCCGGACGACGTCGGCCAGGTCCGGGGAGGCGATGGCGTATCCGACCCGCAGCCCGCCGGCGCAGAACCCCTTGGACATGCTGCGGATGACCACGGTGCCGGGCAGTTCGTCGGTGAGCGGGGCGGCGCTCTGGTCGGGCGGCAGGTAGGCACCGAGCGTCTCGTCGACGACCAGCACACTGCCGACCGTTGCGCAGGCCTGCGCGACCCGGCGCAGCTGGTCCCCGGTCCAGATCGGGCCGAGCAGGCCGGGCCGGTCGACGACGGTCAGCACCGGTCGGTGCTGGGTCACGGCGGCCACCGCGTCCGACGGGTCGCGCAGCGACGTGGCCCGGACCTGGCCGCCGGTGGCGCCGGGCAACTCCGGATGGCCGGCCACGTCGACCAGGACGGTGCCGCCGTCGCCGAGCCGGGCCAGCGCGTGCAGCAGGCCGGTGGCACCGGCGCCGGCGGTGACCCGTTCGGGCGGCAGCTGCCGGCCCTGCGGCCAGCGCAGATACCCGGCGACGAGGGGCGCGAGCCGCTGCGCCGCGTACGGGTCGGCCAGGTCGTAGCGGCGTGCCCGCTGGATCGCGGCCGGCCCGGCGGGCAGCGACTCCCACGCGGCGGCCAGCGCGGGTTCGACCGGTCCGGCCTCGTCGGGGGCGGCGCGCAGGTCGAGCGGCTCCGGTACGTGGTCGTTGGCAGGTGACGGGTCTGGTGGCGTTGGCGTACGGTGGCCGTCCAGCGCCGAGGCCACCACCGGTGCCGGACTGGCGACGAACTGGACGTAGCGGGTGTCCATGGTCAGCGTGGCACCTGCGGTGAAGTCCGCGTCGGTCCGGGCCACGGCGAACCCGGCGCGGGTCAGCAAGGTGGCCACCTCGGTCGGGTGGTAGAGCCGGACGTCGTCGGGGAGGACGGCGGTGGTGCCGTCGGGCCGGCGGATGTCGACCCGGCCGCTGCTGCGTCCGGTGGCCGGGTCGTAGCGGCGCTGAAAGTGGAACCTGGTGCCGCCGATGTCCGCGCGGGCCTCGTCCCGGTAGTGCCGGGCGATGGCGAGCACATTGGAATGGTCGAGGACGAGCAGACCGTCGGCGGGCAGCAGGCGGCGTACCGCGCGCAGCAGCCGGAGTTGATCGGCGTCGGTCCCCCAGCCGAACGCCTGTACGCAGATGGCCGCGTCGACGTCGGGCAGCCCCCACCCGGGTGGCTGCGCACCGAGCAGGTCCGCCCGGCGCAGGTCGAGGGTGACACCGGCGGCGTCGGCGGCGCTCGCGGCCCGCCGCAGCGCGTACCCGGACACGTCCACCCCGATGACGTCGAAGCCCCTGCGGGCCAGACCGACGGCGTGCCGGCCGACCCCGCAGCCCAGGTCGACCACCCGCCGGCCGGGGGCGTGGGTGGCCAGGACGTCCGCCAGGTAGGCGACCTCGGCGGCGGTGCGTTCGGCCGTGTACTCGTCGTCGGCGAACGTCCAGTAGTCAGCCGTGAAGTAGCGCTCGTACCACGGGGTCGGCGGCATGCCGGTCAGGACACGGTGGTGAGTTCGCGACGGGCGAAGAAGTCGCAGACGTCGCAGAGGTCCGGTGCGTTGGCGACACCTTCCTGCTGCAGGTAAACCCCGCCGCAGACGCGGCAGGTCGCCTCCATGAAGGGGAACATGTAGCGCTGCATGTTCTCGAACGCGGAGAACATGTAGTAGTCGATGCCCGGCCACAGGTCGAGCAGATGGTCGGTCATTCCGTACGCCAGGGACCGCTCGTCGGGCCCGGTGGTGAACCGCCCCGGGGTGCCCTGTCGGTTCAGTTCCGGCGCGACCAGCTCCAGGTACAGCGTCAGTTCCTTCTTGGTGATCCGGTACAGCGGGAAGATGTACCGCAGGCCGCCGATCTGCCGGGTCGGGATGCCACCCATCCGGAATCCGCTGGTCATCCAGGTGACCATGCTGGCCAGCAGGTCGTCGGCGTTGAAGCCGAACGCCACCACCCCGGCGCCGCGCGCGTGTGCCTCCTCCTCCAGCATCCGCCGCAGCACCTGGTGGCCGATGACCATTGTCAGGTGGCTGCCCTCGTCGCTGACGATCTCGTTCATCGAGTCGACGAACGTGCCGCGTAGCCGGAACACCCGCTCCACGTCCGCCGCGGTGACGATGACCTGCTCGATTCCGAGCCGTTCGCCGGAGGCACGGGCGGCGGCGAACGTCGCCGGTTCCTCCCAGTCGGGCAGGCCGGTGATGGTCACGGCCGTCATGTTCAGTGGCGGCAGCCGGTCCCTGGTCCGCTCCAGCAGGGTCAGGTAGGCGACGCTGTCCCGCCCGCCGGACAGCCCGACGATCACGTGGTCACCGTCGCGCATCACCTCCCGGGACAGGACACTGTCGACGAAGGCTTCCTCGACGTACTGGATGAAGGCGGCAGCGTCGAACTGCTCGCCCCGGACCTCGATGGCGCCCTTGTCGTCGAAAACGATGCTCTTGGTGTAAACCGGGTTGGGTACACCGTAGACCTGCCGTTTCGGGCGGCGCATCACATTCAGATCGTAATGCCGGACCTGCCGGACTTCGATGATGTCGTCGGCGCCGACAACCGTGGTGTCCTCCGACACCACCTGCCCATCGCGCCAGCTCAACACGGAGTTGACCGGGATGCCGTTGCGGCGTAACACGTCGACCAGAGGCTGCCCCGCCGTCGCAGCCAATTCCTCGGTCGTGCCGACCTTCGTGTGGTAATAGACTGACGCCATTGTGCAACCATAGATGCCCGCCGGTGTCCGGTACAGTGCGATCATGGGCCGTACCATCGTCGTCGACCACTACGACGACCCACGGGCGGCGTCACGGGCCGGGTGGGATGCGGTCGCCGGCAACGGTGACACACCGATCTTTTATCAGGACGGCTACCTGTCGGCGTACCACGATGCGCCGCTCGCGCCGCTGGAGCGGCTCGGATACCTGGTGGCCCGGGAGCCAGCCGGGCGGCCCGTCGCCGTCCTACCGGTCGCGCTGCACCGGTTCGCCGACCCGATCGGCGGGCTCCGGCGTCTACATCCCGGCATTGAACGGGACAGCGCGTTGCTCAGCCACGTCTGGCACTGCTACGACACCCGACTGCTCGGCGCGGTCACCCGCACCGACGTGGTCACCGAACTGCTGGACACCCTGCGCCGGCTCGCCGACGACTGGAGGGCCCGCTGGTACGGGTTGGTCAATGTGGACTCGACAGGCCCGACAGCGGCCGCGCTCACCGCCGTCGGGCTGACCGGGCGGCATCTGGTGGACCGCTACTCCACCGACCTGACCGGCCTCACCTCGTACGAGGACTACCTTGCCCGACTGGCTCCCCGGCCCCGGGCCAACCTGCGCCGCAACGAGCGCCGGGCGGCGGACGCCGGTTTCGTCTGCGACGTGACCACACCGGACGGTGCGGACCTGGTCGAGATCGCCGAGCTGTGCGACCGGACCGCCGCCCGCTTCGGCAACGCCGGTTTCTACCCAACCGCGACGTTCACCCGGTTCGTCACCGCCCTCGGCCCGGCCGCGCACGTGCTCCGCATCCGTCAACGGGGCACGCTCGTAGCGGCCGGGGTGTGCCTGACCGACCAGCGCCGTTTCCACACCTGGACCTGCGGTGTCGAATACCGTGTCGACGGCAACGCCAGCCCGTACGCGGCGCTGTTCACCGAGTCGGTCCGGCTGGCGCTGCGGCTGGGCCGCCCGATCCTGGAGGGTGGGCGCAGCAACGACGTCTTCAAGCGTCGGCACGGGCTGACCGCCCGCCGGCTCGACGCCTACGTGATGCGACTGTGAGCTACCGGCTGCGCGTGCATCCGGGCATCGCCCCGCAGTGGGAGCGGCTGGCCGCCGGCGGGCCGATGCTGACCACACCGGGCTGGCTGCGCGCGATGGCGGGCCGGCTCGGCGGGCGTACGCTCACCTTCGTCGTCGAACAAGGCGACGCGGCGTGCCTGGCCCTGCACGCGACCGTGCAGCCCGTCCCCCGGCCCGGTGAAGTGTTCGACCTGCACCACGTACTGGTCAGTGAGGCTCCTGCGCTGCCGCTGACCGAGGCGTCACGGGCCGCACGGGCCGAGTTGTCGAGGCGGGCCGCGCCCGAGCCGTCCCGCTGGACACCGAACCTGCTGGTGATGCTGCCCGGCTACGAATGTCTCCCCGTCGGGCCGGCGGCGACCAGCCCGGCCGCGCTCGCGGTCGCCGTCGACGGCATCCTGGACTGGGCTGCGGACGCCGGCATCGCGACGGTGGCGTTTCTCTACACCAGGCCGGAGGCGGCGGCACTGACCGGTGCCCTGTCCGCAGCCGGGTTCGTGGCGATGCCACTGTCACTGACCTGGGAGCTTCCGGTACCCAGCGGCGGGTTCGACGCCTATCTGGCGGCGCTGCCCCGCAAACGGGCAGCGGAAGCAGGGCGGGAGCTGGCCCGGCTCACCGCAAACGGCGTACGGCTGCGTCATCTGCCCGCCGATGCGATCCCCCCGGTCGTACCGGTGCTGGCCCGGCTACGCGGCCAGTTGGTCAGCAAGTACCGGGGCGGCTGCGACGAGGTGGCCGAGCGCGGCCGGCTGGAGTCGCTGCTGCACGACGTCGCCGACGGCCGCGCCCAGGTGGTCCTCGCCGACGCCGGGGACGCCGTCGTCGGGTTCGCGCTGTTCGCGCCGTTCGGTGACGGGTGGCAGTGTCTGGCCCTCGGCTACGACTACACCGACCGCCGGTCGCGGTTCGCGTACTTCGGCACGGCGTTCTACGGGGCGGTCCCGCTGGCCTCGGCGCAGGGCGTCCGCCGGATCGGCTACGGACAGGGCGCGGCGCGGGCCAAACAGGACCGGGGATGTGTCGGTACGCCGCTGACGGCCTGGCTGCACTCGACCGATCCTGAGCTGATGGCCACGGCGCGGGCCGCCGCATCGGCGACCGCCCTGATCCCTGGACAGCGAAACGTACTGATCCCGGCGTCGGCGTCACCGGCGCGGCGCAAACCGCCGTGAAGTGGCGAGCACCAGGCGTTCCCACGGGTCGAGCCGGGTGCCGTGGACCGCGAGGAGGTCCTGCACCCGGGCCGGGTCGGGCCCTGGCCGGTCGGGGGTGAACTCGGCGGCCAGGATCGGCGCGAGTGGATGCCCGCCGGCCAGCAGCCCGGCGGCCTTCTCGCCGGCTCCGGCGGCGGCGAGACCGCTGAGGTCACCAGCCAGCAGGTCGGCCGCGCTGCGGCGGGCGGAATCGGACAGCTCCGGCCAGGCCGAGGCGAGGACCCGGGCGCGCAGACCGGCCAGGACCTGCGGATATCCCCGGCGCTCGGCGGGAGCGCTCCGGCTGAGCAGATCGAGCAGGGTACGCAGGTCGGCCGGGTCGCCGCCGTCGTACCCCCCAGGCCCGTCGCCGGCTCCGCTGTCGAACCCGCCGTCGGTGAAGACCGCGCTCTCCCGCTGGGAGTCGGCAGGGGTGTCGGAGCTGTGCATCAGGGCCAGCATGACGTTGATGGAGCCGAGGTCGGCACGGATCGTGCCCGGGCTCGCGTCAGCGGGATCGCTCGCCCCTTTGGCCAGGCGCAGCCGTGCGTGGCTGGGGTGTCGCGGATCGGGCCGGACGTCGCGGACCAGGAGCGCCACCGTCGGGCCGAAGTCGAAGAGCTGGTCGACGAGACGGTAGAGGTACGCCTTCCACACCTGGGTGATGTTGCGTTCGTGGAACGCGTCCAGGTTGGCCGGCCGGTGCCACAGCACCCGCCACGCCACCGGTTGGAACCCCTGGGCGACCACCCGGTCCACGATCTGTCCGCCGAGGTGGCGGGCGAGGGCATCGGGGGCGAGCAGCATGAAGACCGTACGCTCCCAGTCGACTGCTTCACTCACGCGGAGGCTCCTTCGCGGCGGTGTGGTGCCGGGTGCGGCCCCGGAGCTGCCGGTTGCCGCACCCGTCGTCTGTTTCAGGTCAACGCTTCTTCTTTTTCACGACCGGGCGCCGTGTGTGGACAGCTTGGCGGTTCATCCTGGCCTCCTTCCCGGGTGAGCGCCGGGTGATCCGTCGGTTGGCGGATCAGCGAGCGGGTGTGCGGCCGGCAAGGGATGGTTACTTGCGGGTGGTCGTCTTCTTTTTCACCCGCGGCCTGCGGCCGAACTTCATGTTCCGGTTCACCCTTTCCCTCCCTTCAATCGGTAGGTGGTCTGCCGGGTGGGCCGCTGCGGGCTTTCACCCGCCAGCGGTCGCCACCACCAGCTGGTCCGCCATGGACACGGCGGCGTCGTGGACCTGCTGTGGGGTGGCAGCCGCGATCCGGTCGGCGTATTCGGCCACCGACCAGTCGACGCTGCCGCCCAGCAGAGCGTGCCGGCCCAGCAGGAGAGTCTCGTCGAGGGAAGTCTCGGCATCGAGCCGGACCAGCCCGGCAGCGCGTCGTCGGGCCACAGCCACGCGGGCGTCGCTCCAGCCGTCCGCCACCGCTGACCGTACGAGGTCGGCGGCGAGCCCGGCCACCTCGTCACGGTGCTCGACGGCGGTGGTGATCGCGATCCGCCAGACGCCGGTGTCGTGGTAACCGCTGAGGTCGCCCCAGATGTCGTAGGACAGCCCCAGATTGGTACGCAGCTGCTCGACGAGGACGGACGTGTTGCCCCCGGCGAACAGTTCCATCACCACCTCGGCGGCGGCGAGCCGCGGGTCGGCCAGGGAAAACGCGGGTCCGCCGAGCACCACGGCCGCGGTGTCGCCGGGCAGCGGATGATCCCGCCGCCGGGACCGTACGCCGGGAGCCATGGCCGGCAACGGGATGGGGAGCGGGGACGGCTCGGCCGCGGGCCGGTCGGCGCGGGCGCTCTGGTGCGTTACGGACAGGCCGGCGAGGGCGCTTCGCGCCGTCGCGGCGGTCACGGCGGCGGGGGTGACACCGCCGGTGACCACGACGGCGATTCGTCCGGCCCGGACGTGGCGGCGGGACCAGGCGGTGACCTCGGCGGCGGTGAGCCGGAGCGCGTCGGCGGGGCTGCCGCCGACCGGCCGGCCGATCGGGTGGTCGCCGTACACGGCGGTGAAGAACACGTCGTGGACGATGTCGGTGGGGTCGGCTTCAGCCAGCCGCAGCTCCTCAAGGACCACCCGACGTTCGGCCTCGACGAGGACCGGGGCGAACTCGGTGGCCGTCGCGGCCTCGGCGAGCAGGTCCAGTACGGTCAGCGCGTCCACTGTCGGTACCCGCGCGTACAGGACGACGTAGTCGCGGGCGGTGGTCGCGTTGCCCTCGCCACCGTACGACTCGATCTCGTCGATGACCCGCATCTTCCGGCCGGGCGGCACCGCCTGCATGACCAGGTGTTCGAACAGGTGGGCGGTGCCAGGTGAGGTTTCGTCGCGGGATCCGGCGAGGATCCACACCGACACGGTGGTGATCTCGGCACCCGGCCGGTGGCGGGTCAGCACCCGGATGTCGTTGTTCAACACCCGCCCGACGATCTCGGCGGCGGCGGTCACGGGTTCGCTCCGGTGGTCGCCGGTCTGGGCACCGGGCCGGACAGTTCCGCCACGGTGTCTTCGTCGACCTCGTCGCCGATCGTCAACAGGAACCTGCCGACCGGAGTGTCCACCCAGGCCAGCCGATCGCGCTCGTGCAGTGTGGCGGTGGGGGCGTCGCCTCGCGGGGCACCGTCCAGTGGCAGGCCGAAGGCCAGCACCCCGGCCCGGACGGACGCACCGGCGGAGAGCCGCTCGGCGGCCGCCGCCCAGGACCGCTGTTCGATCCGGGCGGAGGCACCTTTGATGTTGCGACGCTGCAGGTGGCGGGCCATGCCGGTGAGGGGACGGCGCAGCACGGCAGCACTGCGGATCGCCCGGCGGGCGCGGGTGTCCAGTTGGTTGCGCCGGGGTGGCGGTGGCAGTGGTGGCAGGCTCGTCCGCGCGACGAGCGCGGCGAGTTCGGCGTACTCCGGCCACAACCCGAGTGCGGTCAGTGCCCGGGTGAGTGTGATCAGCTCGTCCTCGGAGGCCGAGGCCACCAGGAGGCTGGCGTCGATCAGATCCCGGGCCCGGAAGCGTTGCTCGAAGCGCTCGAACAGGAGCATCAGGGTGTTCTTCACCGCCGGTGCCCGCCACGGTTGCGGCATGGCGGTCAGCGGTGGCACACCGGCCAGGTCACCCAGCGACCACCAGGTGGCGATTTCCACCCCGTACGGCAGGACGAAGCGGGATTCGTGCGGACGTCGCAGACTCACCATCATGTGGAGACGATCGCCGAAACAGGCGAACGTGCCGGTGTGCAGGTCCCAGCCATCGTCGATGAGCAGACCTGCCGCTCGCCACAGAGCGGCCTCGGTGCCTGCGACGTAGTCGAGATCGTTCATGGTGCGACCGAGACCAGCGGGGTAGCGGTCGGCTACCTCCAGCCCTTTGATCGGGGTCAGGTCGCTGACGCGTGCGGCGAGCTCGGCCGCCACGGTGCGGTAGAACGTGACCCGCGAGGTGGCCAACTCGAGATCGTAGGCGATCCCCGGGTCGAGGGTGACGCCGTCCGCAGCCCACGCGGAGTACAGGGTGGCGGTCAGGGACGGCTGTCCTTGGCGCAGTGCCGCGACCGCCTCGGCCGGATCCTCGAGCGGCTCACCGCAACAGACGCTCAACGCATTAAGGACATCGTCCGCCGACAATTGGAAGGTCACGGCACGGTGCTCCTCGCGGGCTCGGCGACGCCGGCGTTCGCACCGCGCGGCGACGCCGAGCGCCCGACGGCGGTGCGCTAGTAGTTGGGCAGGCAGTCCGTGCAGGTCGTGCGGAACTTGACCACCTGGACCGCCTGGCGACGCGCGAGCATCTTCTCGACCCGGCTCGGAGTGAGCAGGGTGGGCGCGACAACCGTGTCTTTCCTGACGCTAGTGGAATTCTTCACTTCATCCCCTTGCTAGGAAAAGTGGTGGCGTATTCAGCTGATCGTACGGATCTCGCCACACGCAGTCAATGCATAGATCTCAATCACCGGCCGGGGATAGGGAATCGATCAGCACCAAACTAGTGAATGCCGGATAAAAGCTGGGAGTCACCCAAAACCGACCAATCACCGCCACCTAGGACGGAGTCCTCAAGATCAGTTGATGAGAATTCGGGCGACACGCCGACGCCAGCCCGAATTTTCGTCAAGTGATCTTCACGCTACGCCTGGTGCGTCGAGCGGGGTGAGCCGGCCAAGGAAGTCGCCGAACGACCAGCCCATGCTGGTAGTGATCACCTGTCGCTCCCGCCAGGCGATCGCATCCGCCGTACCCGGGCCGGCCAGCAGGTCCTTCGGCAGGAAGCCGACGCTGCCCGGGCGGGGTTCCGTCAGCCGAAGCAGCAGCAGACCCTCCATCGGGACCGCGATGACAACGAAGTCCGTCGACAACTTCCCGACCCGCCACTCCCGCTCGGCGGTCAACAGGTCGAACGACGGATACTCCGGGTGCACACCCAGCAGCGGACGCCCCGGGAACAGCGTGAACGGCGCACCCGGCACCCACTGCGGCTCCACCGGCTGCATGCCGTTCGTCTGAGCCAACCAGTCCCGGTAGGCCCAGGGAAGCGGGCGCCCCAACGCCTGCTCCAGCGCATGCAACTGACCCTCATCGAGCGGGCCGAACGGCTGCCGCTGCGCCGGCCGCCACCCCGTCACCGCCGTCGACTCGTCCACCACCGGCGGTGCCGCGCCCGGCGCCAGCCGCCGCACCGTGACCCGCCACCGACCAGCGTTCTCGAAATGCGCCCCAGCGAAGTACCAGGTGTCCGTACCGATCGGGAAGGTCTCACCCAGCCGCAACAGGTGCGTCGTCGAATCGGCAGACCCGGGAAGGGCCACCACCACCTGCGCGGTCACCGGCCGGCCCGGGTTCGCCCCCGCAGCACCGAGGCTGAACGCACCCATATTCATCTGTGTGTTGTTCCGGACCACCAGCACATCAGGGTACGAAGGCACAATCCTGTCCTTCCCGTCGAGAACTCAGCCACCGAGCATTTCATGCAGCGTCGGCTCGTCCGGCAACTCGAAGCCCAACTCGCTGCGGGCCACCTGCTCCGCCTCCGTCCGGTTCACCGGCCAGCGGCCCACTGCGTGGGCCGGTGCCGAACCCGTGCCGGCACCGGGCGTAGCAGAACCGTTGTCCCAGGCTATCGAGCGCGGCCCGGCCGGTCCCACCTCGACGGCCAGCAACTGGGCCAGCTCACCGGCCGTGCCCCGGTCCGCGTAGTAGACGAAGTAGGCGCCGCCTCGCTCAGTCACTGTCCGGCCCGGCCCGGCAGCGGTCAGCGCGGTGTTGGTCGCCACGCCCGCCGACGCGCCGACGCGAACTTCCGCCGTCGACCCGCCTGCCCAGCTGGCCTGCTTCGCGACGGGCGGCACCGGTGGGAGCGGCGGCACCACCGGCGCGCGATCCAGGTGGGCGTAGTCCCTACTCATCAGGTCGAGAAATGCCCGCACCGGGATCGGCTGCGGATGGCCATGATTCCAGGGATTGCGCAGCCAGATGTACCCGTCCCGGGCCGCCACCACCTCGTACGCGTGTCCCGCGTGCAGTCCGTACGGTGGCGTTCCATTCGGCAGATGCTGATAGCGGTCCGGTGGCATGGTGCTGACGATCACCGGAATCCGCCGCGCCAACAACTGGGCCAGCGTCGCCTCGACCGTAGGCTCGCTGCCCGGGTGCGTGGGAAACCGGTCGGCGCGGGCCGACTCGCCGGTGAGCTGGGTCAGCACCTCCGCCCACAGATCGGAAGTGCTGCCCGGGTTCATCCGAGCGTAGCCGCGCGGCGCGGCCTGGTTCGGGTCTGACCAGCCCTGCCAGCTCTGCCACTGCTGCTGCCAGGCGACCTGCCGGGACTCGGTCCAGGTCCGGTCGACCGCCGCCAGCGCCTTCTCCAGCATGCTCGCCCATGCCGCTCCGACCTGCGCCTGGTCGGCGTAGGCGGCCTGCCCCGGCATGATGGCGTGCACCGGGACGTCCGGAGTCACCGTGATCCGCAGCCGTCGGCCGGTGGGAGTGGTCCGGTCGCCAGGGAGGCTGCTTTCGTGCAGCAGGACGTCGACCGTGCCGTCCGGGTTGGGACGGAACAAATTACCGATCGTCTGCGGGCTGTGCCCGGCGACCGCGCCGATCGAGGCGAGCATGCCGCAGTCACCGAGAGCTCCCTGCGCGACCTGCTCCCGCCTGGGCAGCCCATTCCACAGGGGCGCTGCGGCACCCGAGTTCGGATCCACCGGACGGCCGTACTCCGGTGCCACCTCCCCGGGATCCGGCTCCGGCAGGGTGGGGTGGTCGGCGTACACGTGGATCTCGGTCGGACCGACGGCGAGCGGCGCCACTTCCGGCGCTGGCTCGACCGGCGCGCTCGGCGCCAGGTTGAGGATCGCCCGGGTCAGGGCGTCCGAGACCAGCACCATGGTGCGGGTCTGCGCCAGGTAGTGGAAGCTGTGGCTGCCGAGCAGCTGGGTGATAGCCGGGCTCGACCCGTACGTCGCGGTGATCGTCGCGTACGCCCGACGGACGTCCTCGGCCAGCAGCGCCCGCCGGCCGGCGTCGGTCGCCAGGTCGAAACCCGGGTGTACGCCGCCAACGTCGACATGCGGCGCGTTCGCCAACGCGTACGGGCCGATGTCGACCTGGCCGGTCAGGTCGACGTACACCCCCTCGCGGGCGATCCGCGCGGCCAGCGCCGGATCGACGGCCTGCAGTTGGGCGAGCTGATCCGGGCGCAGCCCGATCACCTGGCCGGCGGAGGCCGGCAACATCGGCAGGCTCCGTTGGCCCTGCTCGGCGTCGACGGCGAGCCGGTGCAACTGCTCGGTGAGCTGCGGCGCGTACGGGACGTACCCGTTGTGGACCAGCCGGGCCCGGTAGTCGCGCTGCTGAGCGCGTTGCGGCTCGGTCAGCGTGGCCGGGTCCGCGCCGAGCACCGCCAGTACGGTCTCCGGGGCGAGCGCCGGTGAGGTGAGCCGCAGCAGCAGGTTCGCCAGGTCGGGCGGCAGCTGCGCCCACCGCGCGTACGCCTGCGGGGTGCCGCCGGTCAGGCCGAGCTGGTCGACGAGTACGCCGATCTCGGCGCGCAGGGCCAGCCGGGTCCCCGGGTCGGCGGCGGTGTAGTGGGCCGCCAGCTGGCGGATCCGGGTCAGCCGCGCATCGGCTGGTCCACTGTCGCGACTCGCGGCCAGATCTGGTGACCGCTGATCCGGCCCTGCCGCCTCGCCGCCACGTACTGCTTCATGACCACCGGTATCGGCAGGCTGCTGTGCACCGTCACCGTCCCCGACTGGTCGATGATGTAGCAGCCCATCCCGACGTGCGCCCCCGTCGCCCGCTGCTCGGTCGACGGTGTCTCCTTCGCCAGCCAGCCGAACTCGAACGGATGCAGTTCGATCGGATTTGCCGTCCCGACCAGCCGTTCGATCAGTCGCTGGGCTTCGTCCTCCGTCATCGCGCGGCACCTCACTGGGGGTCGGGGGTGGCGTCGCTACGCTGCGGTCATGTCCGACGCCAGCGACGGCCGGCGAGCCGTCAGCGACGCTTTGTACGCCGCCATCCTCGCCGACCCCGACGACATGGACCTGCGGCTGCGCTACGCCGACGCCATCGAACCCACCGACCCCGACCATGCCGAGCTCATCCGACTGCAGATCGAGTACGACCGGGCCAAGATCGCCGGTACCCCGATCGCGCCCGAGCTGTCCCGGCGAATGCATGGACTCGCCGTCACGCTCGAGCCGCGGCTCTGTGCGGGGGTCGCCGGGCTCGTCGACGACTGCGGGGTACGTCGTGGCTTCGCCGAGCTGATCGAGCTGCCCGGTGCCGACTTCCTCGACCGGGGCTCGGGCATCTACCGCCGGATTCCGGTCCGCCACGTCCTGCTCACCGACGTCAGCCCGGACCTGGTCGGTGAGATCGCCGCGAGCCCCATGCTGGCCCGGCTCACCAGCCTCGGACTGGACAACAACCCGATCGGCGACGACGGGCTGCGCGCCCTGCTGGCCTCGCCGCACCTGCGGCGGCTCCGCTGGCTGGGGCTGGTCAACTGCGGTATTACCCCGGTCGGTGCCGAACTGTTCGCCGAACTCGCCCCCCGAGTCCTGCCCGACCTGCGATTTGTCTACTTCGCGCGCAACCGCGCCAAACTCGTTCCCTACGGTGCCGGCTTCGACGCCGTCGGCGGGCAGGATCCGATCGACGTCTACGTCCCGGAGATCGCCGAGCGGATCACCACCACGCACGGGCCGCTGCCCTGGCTCGACCCCGCCATCGCCTGGCGGGGGGGATTCGTCGACTTCGGGGAGGTGTGACGGGGGCGGTACCGAGCTCCGGTTGGCCTCGGCGATCCGCTGGGCATGGAACCGGATACTTGGCGGAATGTTGCGTGAGTCGTCGGGCAGCGCCGCCGCCTGATCCGACAACCGGTCCTGCAGGTAGTCGCTGAACCGGCCGAGCGAGGGCCCAAGTTGCCGCGCCACCGCCGCCGCCCCGAGGATCCGCAACTGCCCGGACCGATCGGTCAGCCCGATGACGTCCGGTGTCGACCGGTCGAGGGCCGGTGGCCCGTGCAGTGGGCGCAGTCGCAGCGCGCCGGCGAGGGCGGCGACCCCGCCCGGGTATTCGGGGGCCTGGCCGATGGAGAAGACGACCCGGTCGTACTCCTGCCGGGTGCCGTCGCTGAACTCGACCAGGAACGTGTCGTCCACTGTGTGCCGGGTGGAGACGATCTCGCGCAGCGACTGGCTGATCCGGCTGTCGGTGGCGGCCACGTCGTACGCGCCGACGTCGGGCAACGTGTTGCGGCGGTTGTAGCCGCCGGAGAAGCTGCGCTGAAATTGCAGCTCGGCGTCCCGGGCCGGGTCACCGGTGCGGTCCGCCGGCGGCAGTCCGACCGCGCGGGCCGACCAGTCGATGGTGGCCGCCGGTGACGCGGCGGCCTGCTCGATGTCCCAGGCGCCGGAGGCACCCGCACCGAACACCAGCACCCGGTCCCCCGGCTGGTACGCGTCGGCGAGGTTCTGCCCACCGAAGTCGACCCGGGGACGTGCCGACCGGGAAGCGGTGAACCGGCCGGCGGCGTCGAAGCCGAGCCGCCGCGCGACGCCGACAGGTAGCGCCGCCGGATCGACCGGGGAGCCGTCCGGCGCGTACACCTGGCCGGTCCCGGCGTCGACGGCGTAGCCGCTGGCCGGATCGACCACCAGCGGATCGGTGAGCCGGCCGGCGGTGTCCGCCAGCAGCGGCGGATCATCCTGGCCGGTACCCCTACCGGTCGGGGTGTCGATGTCGGTGCCGCCGAGCACCGTACGGACCGGGGTGGGCAGCGTCGCCGGGTCGACGGCCGCCCCGGTCGGGTCCCGAAACACCGGTATTGGGCCGGTCCGGTCGACCTGGTAGCCGGTCGCCGGGTCGACGTACCGGCCGGTTGTCGACGCCGGCGCGGCCGGCACCCGCGCCGGGCCCGGACCGGCGGCGATGTCCACGCTGGCCGCGTAGAAACTGCGCTCGCCGACCGTGACCCGGTAGTTGGCGTCGGCCGGCCACCCAGCGGCGTCGGCGGCGCTGGTGGGGCGGGGCAGGATCGCGGTCGCGGTGCCCTGATAACTCGGCATCCCGGTGTACGCGCGGGCCGCGCCGACCGCCGCCGCGAAGTCGCTGGAGAGGGCGAACTGGGTGCCTTCGTCGGCGAAGTCCGCCGGCTGGAACGGCAGCCCGGGGATCTCCAACTCGCTGGGGACCTGCCCCATCAGCAGCTGCTGCCGGTCGGCCCACGGATCGTGGCCCTGCGACACGGCCAGCACCGGCGGCAGGCCGTCACCGGTGTCCGGTGGCGCGTCGAGGGTGGCGAAGTCGGCCATGGCCGCCCAGCCGCCGCCGATGACCAGCCGGTCGAAGACGTGCTGCGGGTCGGCGTCGAGTGCGGCGTCGACCCGGTCGGTCAACGCCAGGTCCGCCTGGTCGCGGGCGTCGGTCGCCTGCGCGGCCCACCGGCGGGCCGCCGCCCGTACGTCGGCCTGGACGACCCGGATCTCGTCGGCCAGGCCGGGCCGGTCGCGGGCGGCCGCGAGCAGCCCGGCGAGGTCCGCGAAGGCCGGCCCCAACTGGGTACGGACGGCAGCGAACCGGGCGTCGGTGGCAGCCGACCCGACGACCGGCACGTTCGGCACCAGGCTGTGCACCCGGTGACCCGGGTACGGCTCCAACAGCCCACTGCTGATCAGCAGGCCGACCGCTTCGGCGTGCAACTGGGCCACCTGGGCAGGGTCGGCGTGCCGGCCGGTGCCCGCCTGCGCCAACTGGTCGGCGACGGTACGCAGCTCGGCCAGCCGGCCGATGTCCCGCGCGGTCAGGTGACGCTGCCCGTCACCTTCGGGCCGGGACCCTTCGGCGAGCGCGGTCGTCGCATCGGTACGCAGCCCGTCGGCCCGCTCCTGCGCGAGGGCGTCGACTTCGGCCAGTGCGGCGGCGACCGCCCGTCGGACATGGTCGGCGGAGGCCCGGTCGGACACCCGTACGGTCGCCCCGTCGGCGTGCGTCGCGATGGTGGCGACGGGTGCCGCCGTCGTCCCGGGCGGCAGCGAGGTCACGGTGAGAGTGACGGTCACCGGCCCGGCCGAGGTGTCGAGGGTGACCGTGCCGGCGTCCGGGTCGGCGACCGCACCGGCCGGCAGCAGTCCAGTGTCGAGTGCGTCGCGTACTGCCGCAGCGACCGCGACCGGGTCGGCGTCGTGCAGCGCACCGCCGAAGGTCGTCCCAGCGGCGGCGCTGACCAGTCCGTCCGGCGCGGCGCTGAGCGACCCGTCCGGCGCGTCGGTGGCTAGTGGTTCGGCCCCGGCTCGTCCGTCAGCGGCCACACCTGGCGGCCGGTCGTCCGGCCCGCCCGGCGGGCCGCCGCGTACTCCTGCATGATGATCGACGGCGGCATGCTCCGGTGGGCGGTCACCGTCCCGTCGTGGTCTATCACCCAGTTCCCCTGGCCCAGACCCAGCCCCTGGGTGCGTTCCGTCTCCGAGAGGATCTCCCTCGCCACCCAGCCGAACTCGAACTCGTGCAGCGCCATCCGGTTCGGCGTCCCGACCAGCCGCTGGATCAGCTCCTGCGCGTCGTCCCGAGTCACTTCCGATCCCTCCCCGTGCCGTCGGCGCGTCCATCGACCACAACGTGTGCGTCGCCGCCAGGTACTCGGCGGGCGGCTGCGTCGCGGTTCCGCCGTACTGCGGATCCCACCACACCGGCCCGTCGGCACCGTACGGGTAGACGATCAGGAACGCGTGCGAGCCGGCTGCCTGCGCGTTTCCGTCGGCGTCCAGGTGCAGCCGTCCGGTGTCCTGGTCGAAGCTGAGCCAGTCGGCGACGACCAGGGCGGCACTACCTGGGCCGGCCGCCGCCACCCGCTGCTGCAACTGCGCGTACTGCTCGGCGACCGCCGCCACCCGGTCCGCCGGTGTCCCCGGCATGTCCGCCGGTGGGCCGGCCCACTCCCCGCCCAACCACTCCTCGGCCCGGCTGATCCCGTCGGCCTCACCCGTGACCCGGTCGATCGTCCCGTCGCCTGCCCGGTCCGGCCAGCGCGGTAGCGACACCATCGGCCGACCAAGAAACGTCGACAACCCCGCCAACGAACAATCCATACAATTGTTGCCCCGACCCGACCGCCCCGGCCCACCATCATTCACCAACCCACCAAACGGATGCGACGACGGATCCGCACCCACCACAAACCCACCACCCGACCGCAACACCGCCTCAAGATCAGCCTGAAAACCCACATCCTCCAACGGCGCCAAATTCAACGGACCAACCGGACGCGGCCCCGACAACTCCCCGCCGTCAGAAACCCCGTCAACTACCCCGGCGGCTTGGACGCCCCCGTCAGCTACTCCGTCTCCGACGACTCCGTCTCCGGCCACACCTGCCGACCCGAGATCCGCCCCTGCCGACGCTCCGCCGCGTACCGGCTGATCGTCACCGGTACGGGCAGACTCCCGTGCACCGTCACCGTCCCGTCCCGGTCGATGATGTAGCTCCCCAGTCCGATCCGCATCCCCGTGCCGCGTTCCTGCGGACTCAGGATCTCCTGCGCCAGCCAGCCGAACTCGAACTCGTGCAGCGCCATCCGGTTCGGCGTCCCGACCAGCCGCTGGATCAGCTCCTGCGCTTCGTCCCGAGTCACTGCTGGTCCCTCCACCTGCCGCCGGCACGTCCATCGACCACAACGTGTGGGTGGCGGCGACGACGTGCGTCGGCGGCACCGGCCACGTCTGGCCGTCCTGCGGATCCCACCACACCGGCCCGTCGGCACCGTACGGGTAGACGATCAGGAACGCGTGTGAGCCGTCGGCCAGGGCGTTGCCGTCGGCGTCGACCTGCACCTGCCCGGTACGCTCGTCCACACTGAGCCAGTCGGCGACGACCAGTGCGGCGCTACCCGGCCCGGCCGCCGCCACCCGCTCCTGCAACTGCGCGTACTGCCGGGCGACCGCCACCGCCCGCTTCTGCGGCCCACCGGGCATGTCAGCCGGCGGCGCGACCCACTCGCCGCCCAGCCACTCCTCGGCGCGGTCGACTCCGGCCGCCTCGCCGGTCTGCCGGTCGATCGTCCCGTCGGCCGCCCGGTCCGGCCAGCGCGGCAACGACACCATCGGCCGACCAAGAAACGTCGACAACCCCGCCAACGAACAATCCATACAATTGTTGCCCCGACCCGACCGCCCCGGCCCACCATCATTCACCAACCCACCAAACGGATGCGACGACGGATCCGCACCCACCACAAACCCACCACCCGACCGCAACACCGCCTCAAGATCAGCCTGAAAACCCACATCCTCCAACGGCGCCAAATTCAACGGACCAACCGGACGCGGCCCCGACAACTCCCCGCCGTCAGAAACCCCGTCAACTACCCCGGCGGCTTGGACGCCCCCGTCAGCTACTCCGTCTCCGACGACTCCGTCTCCGGCCACACCTGCCGACCCGAGATCCGCCCCTGCCGACGCTCCGTCACGTACTCCTCGACCACCACCGTCGCCGGCAGGCTCGGTTGGGCGGTCACCACGCCCGTCAGGTCCACGACGAAGCTCCCCTGACCGATGTGCATCCCGGCTTGCCGTTCCTGGGTCGACAACTCCTCCCGGACCAGCCAGCCGAACTCGAACGGATACATCTCGATCGGGTTCCTGCTGCCCAGCAGTCTGCTGATCAGTGCTCTGGCCTCTTCCTCGGTCATCGACTACCCCTCCCTGCTCCGGCAACGTCGACGACTGGCCCGCGGCGTCCGACGACGCCAGGCTCGTTGACCCGGTATCGCGGCCCTCACCGGACACCGGCCGGGTGCGGGTCAGGTCCGGCTGGCCTCCCGGCAGATCCGGGTCAACTCCGCCTCGCTCGGCAACGGCACCGTCGTGAAGTGATGCGTCACCGACTCCGCCGTCATCCGATCGGTCCGATGGAACGTGTGACGCTCCTGATTCGCGTACAGGACCGACACCGCTACGTCGGGTCGGAAGCCCCAACGGTTGCTCCGGTAGTCCCAGATCACCGCCTTGGTCGGACCCAGGTCGCTGGCCAGTGCCAGCACGTTCACTGGGGTCTCCGTCGGATTCACTGGCCGGTACAACAGGTAGTACTGGAACCTCAGGTCGTCCATCAATCACCGCCGTAGGATCGAGCACGAAACCAGGGACATCTTCTTGCCCTAGACCATGTGCCGCAAGGATATCCGAAAAGGTAAGCCCTCTACTTTCGAGCCAGCCGATGTACTTCCACCGCAATCCCTCCTGCATCAGACCAGACGACTCAACGACAGAAAACCGCTTCGCAAATCCATTGAACTTTGGTGCACCAAATCGAACGAGGAGCACATCAAGCGACCCTGGCAAATTTCCCGCAAGGCCACTTTGCTTATTCAGTGCCAAAATTTCCAAGAAAGCGTTTATTCGCTGCGAGAATTCTGCCGAGACATCCCTTATCAGCTCGTGCGCAGCATGGGTTTGCTTTCCAACTAACCAGCTTCTACTTGTCGGAAACTGCAACTCATAGGTTCGACCCTCAGGAGAGGTCAGAGTAACATTACATCCGTAGTATCTATTTCCAGTGCTCCAGAACACTTTGCCGGACTTGACCTGATGCCCCCGCGACTCCAAGCCGCCGAGCACACCCTCTACAACAGTTCCATACGAATCACCGTCCGGGCAGCGCACCGAGAATCTCACGACATCGTTGATCTCACGAAGCGCCGACGGCAAGTCAATGCCAAACGCGCCAAAGTCGACCAGGAACTTCCGCGCTAAAGAAGTCGACCCCTTGACGCAATTCTCCACCCCAAGAAGCACAAGGGGAAGGTTCCCAGCATAATTCGGATCGAGATTGATGTCGCCGATCAATTCCAGAATGTCTCCTCTAATTAGATCAGCATCTACTCGCGCCGCATGTACGGCGTCGACGATGATCTCTTGCTCCTGGGCTGACAAATCGTTGAAGTACGGCGCATCACGGTCCAGCGATACACTTCGTTCCGCGCTTAGGCCTCGCCTGTCTCCTGGCAGATCCGAGTCAACTCTGCCTCGCTCGGCAACGGCACCGTCGTGAAGTGATGCGTCACCGACTCCGCCGTCACCCGATCGGTCCGATGGAACGTGTGACGCTCCTGATTCGCGTACAGGACCGACACGGCCAAGTCCGTCCCGAACCCCCACCGGTTCTCCCGGTAGTCCCAGACCACCGCCTGAGGCGGACCCGGACGATCGGCGAGGGCTATCACGTTCACCGGGATGTCCGTCGGGTTGATCGGCCGATACAACAGGTAGTACTGGAATTTCATGACGTCCATCAGGCACCGCCGTTGGATCGAGAACGAAGCCAGGCAGATCTGCCTGGTCAAGGCCACGAGCAGCAAGGATATCCTCAAGAGTTGCTCCGATGCCCACCAGCCAGTTGGTGTACTCCTGACGAACCACACCGTTTGGCGGCAAGTCGGAATCCAGCGATGAAAGCCAGGCTGAGATCCCGTTGAATCTCGCTTCACCAAACCGCTCAATCAGCATACGCGACTGGTTCGGCAGATTCTCAGACAAGCCACTATCTTTGTTCACTGCCAGGATATCAAGAAAGGCGTTAACCCTATCCACGCCGGGGGCCGATACATCTCGCACTAGCTCATATTCGGCGTGAGTTCGTTTTCCGACATCCCAACTCACACCCGTCGGAAATTGCAGCTCATACTTCCGCCCAACCGAAGAGATGAGAGTTACATTCAAGCCATAGAAGCGATTTCCCGACCGCCAGAACGACTTTCCGGAAACGACGCGATGACCAAGTCGCTCCAAGCCTAGCAGAACACTCTCTACCGCGCCTGCATACAAATCACCTTCAGGACTACGCACCGAGAATCGAACTACATCGTTCATCTCAACGATAGCTGTCGGTAAATCGATTCCAGCAGCTTTCTCGAAATCAACGAGGAATTTGCGCGCCAAGGAGCTCGGCGCTTTGACCCTATGTTCTACACCCAAGAGTGCCAGCGAGGAGATCCCCTCGAGGTCGGACCTGTCGTTGATCTCGGTGATCAGCACCTCGATGTCGTCAGAAATAGCCGTAGCATCTGCGTGCGCCACCCGTACAGCATCTAGGATGAGTTCCTTTTCGTCGGGCGAAAGCCGGCCCCAGAAGGCCGCATCACGGTCCAGCGATACAGGCCGTTCCGCGCTTAGATCTCGCCCGTCTCCCAGCAGATCCGGGTCAGCTCCGGCTCGCTCGGCAACGGGACCGTCGTGAAGTGCTGCGTCGCCGACTCCGCCGTCTCCCGGTCCACTGCCCGTACGCTGTGGCGCTCCGGGTTGGCGTACAGGATCGACGCCGCCACGTCCGGTCGCAAGCCCCACCTCGACGTCGGACGGTCCCAGATCACCGCCTGCGTCGGCCCGGTGCCGGCCGCCACCGCTATCACGTTGACCGGCGGCTGGGTCTGGTCGTCCGTCCGATACAGCAGGTGGTAGCGAAAGGTCAGGGTCGGCATCTGTGCTTCCTATCGCGTCAGGATCGAAACCGGGCAGGTCGGACGGGTCCAATCCTCGCGCAGCCAACTCCTGTTGGAAGCTGCGGCCCGGGTCCGCCGCCAGCCAGTCGGCGTAGTCCTGCCGCAGGCCCGCCTGGTCCTGCTTGCCGATCCACTTGGCGAAGCTGGTGTCCTTTGGTGGCCCGTACCGCTCGGTCAGCACCGGCATGCCGCCGGGCATCCGGCCGGCGATGTCGTGCGCCTTGTTGACGGCGAGGATGTCGAGGAAGGCGTGCATCCGGTCGGCCGGGGTCCGCGCCGGGTCGCGCATCACCTCGTACGGGCCGTGGGTCTGCTTGCCGATCGCCCAGCTGGTGGCGGTCGGGAACTGCACCTCGTACGTCCGCCCGGTGGGCGACACGAGGGTGCAGTTCAGCCCGAAGAACCGGTTGCCCGGGTGCCAGAAACTCTTCACGTCGGTCACCTGGTGGCCGCCGGCGGTCAGCGCGTCGAGCACCCCCGCCACCGCCGGCCCGTACGCGTCGGTCTCCGGTGCCCGGACGGAGAACCGCACCACGTCGTTGATCTCGGCGAGCGCCTCCGGGAGGGTGTAGCCCTTCGGCTCGAAGTCGGTGCTGAACTTGCGGGCCAGCGACTCGGCACCTTTGACCCGGTACTCGCTGCCCAGCGGGGTGAGCGCGTCAGTGCCGGCCAGGCCGAGGTCGGTGTTGAGCCGGTCGCCGATCGTCCCCAGCTCAGCCAGGATGGAATCGGCGTCGACCTGGGCGGCGGCCAGTTCGGCGAGCAGCGCGGCCCGGTCGGTCTCGGGCAACGCGTCCAGGTACGCCGCTTCACTGGCCGCCCCGGTGGTCGACACGGTCGTGGTCTGCGGGCCGTCGGCCGGCACCGGGTTGCCGTCGGCGTCGAGAACGATCGACCAGACCCCGTCGACCTCGCTGCCGTAGATCGCAGCGGTGTCGGAAACCTGCCGGCTCTGCGCGTCGATCCAGATGATCTGCCCGTCGTGGTTGACGGCGTTCCAGGTGTGGGCGCCGCCGCCGGCCGCCGCAGTCCAGCTGGTGATGATCAGCGCGGCGGATCCGGGGCCGGCACGGCGCAGCTGGTCGGCGACCGCGTCCAGCCCGCCCGGCCCTCGTCCGGCCGGCGTGAAGGACGCCCCCAGCCACTGTTCCTGGCGCCGGGTGCTGTCCGGCTCCGCGGTCACCGACGCACCGGTCGCCGCCGCGACCTGTGGGTCGCCGTACCAGGTGGCGAGGACGGACAGGCCGACGTCGGCGCAGTTGGTGCTGCGGCCGGGGTTGGCCGGGCCGCCGTCGTTGACCAGCTCCGGCCAGCGGCCGTCGCGCGGGTCGGGATGCCGGGCCGGTCGGCCATCCGACCCGACCGGAACCGCGTCGGCCAACGCCTGCTGGTCAGCGGGATCCGGCGGTACGAGGCCCTGCCTGTCGCCGGTCGGTCTGGTCTCCGGCAGCGCCCGGCCGTCACCCAACGCGCCGGAGTCCGGCGGTACGGCCGGGCCGGGCAGCCGTTCGGTGTCCACCACCGGGGTAACGCCCAGTATCTCCAGCATCGGCCCGCACGACCGGCAGGGTGGCCGGTAGTCGCCGCGTTCGTACACCACATCGACGTCTTGGGCGCGGCGGAACTGGTGGGTGACGATCCGCGCCCCGGTCAGCTCCGATCGGGCGTACGCGTCGAAGTCGCCGATCCGGCCGGCATCCTGCCACTGCCGTTCCAGCTGGTAGACCACATCGGACACCAGGGCGACCTCGGCGCACCGCCCGTGCCCGCTGCCGACCCGGCTGACCTGCTGAGCGACCTCGGCGAGCACTGTCTCGACCAGCGGGTGCGGCGTCGGCTGGGTGGCCGGGTCGGTGCTCTGGTCGGCGGTCATGCTGCTGTGTGTGGTGAGCTGCCCGCTGCGGGTCATCAACGCGCCGACCACGCCCGGCCGTTTACCCATCGAGATCTGTTCGCCCGGGGTGGCCTGCTGCTGGTGCCGGGTCACCGCACCCGTAACGGCGTCGACCAGGGCCCGGGACGCGTCGATGAGCGCCTGGTCGGCGTCCGTGCTGTTCGGATCGCCGTCGAACTGGACCGGGTCCAGCTGCCAACTGTGCGTACCGGTGCCGGTAGGGCCGGCCGACCGCTGCAGGGTCTGCGGGTCGACGGTGGTGCCGGAGGATGGTTGCCGAGGGGCCGGGTCGGCCGGTCGGTCCGGTCCGCCGGTGGTCGCGGTCGGCGGGGGCGCGGACGCCGGTGGACCGATCGGTGGCAGTACCGGCGGCGTCGGGCTGGTCGTCGCGCTCGGGCTGGTCGCGGCCGACGCCGGCCCCGCGGTGGTGGTCCCGGTCGGGGTGCCGACCGACTGGCCGGGCTGAGCCGGTACGGCCGGTGCGGCGACAGCCGGCCCGAAGCTGACCGAGCCGGCGGAGGGCCCGGCGGCAGGTCCGGCAACCGGTGCCGGTGGCCGGACCGGTGCCGAGGTGGTGCCGGTCGACGAGCTCTGGGGAGCAGCCGTGGTGCTGCCACCGGCCGTGGACGCCGCCGTGGCCTGGGCAGTCGTCTGGGCTCCGGTCTGAGCCGGCCCCGACGTGGCCGTCGTGGCCGGTGTAGACGTCGCAGCCGGTGTCGACGTCGAGCCCGGTGCGGACGGGGAGCTTTGCGGGCCGGCTGCGGTCACGGCCGGAGCCGCCGCCTGCGCCGACGTACCGACCCCGGCCGGAGCACCGGCGGCGACCTGTACCGGCGGCCCGTCGTCCGCCCGCGTCGGCCCTACGCCGTCCGACGCCGTGACGTCTGGCGACGTGATGTCCGGCGACGTGATGTCCGGCGAGGCGGTGCTGGTCGACGGCGCGTCGGTCGACGGGCTGGCGGTGTCGCCCACGCCGACCACCGACGGCTGACCCGAGGTGACCACCGGTGGAGGCTCGGCACCGAAAGTCGGTTGTATGCCGGGTTGGTCGACGACCGTCGGGGCCGCCTGGGTCGTCGGGACGTCCTGCGTGGTCGGGGCCGCCTGGGTCGTCGGGGCGTCCTGCGTGGTCGGGGCCAGCGAGATGGAGCCGGCCCCGGAATCCGGTACGGTCTGCGGCGTCGGGTCAGCCGTGACCGGAGCCGGGACGGCGGTACCCGTACCGCTGGCCGGGTCGGACCCGGTCGCGCCAAGGTCGAGCCCGGCGGCGTCCACACTCGCCAATGGAGCAATGCCGGCCAGGTCGACGGTGCCGGGCACGCCGGTCGGCGGCGCGACACCACCCAGCCGGTTGGCCCAGCCGGCGGCCGCGCTGCCGGCGGACGACGCCGCCATGGTGGCACCGCCCCGACCGGCACCGCTGGTGAACCCGCCGAGCACGCCCTGCCAGCCAGGGCTGGTCCACTGCTGGTTGACGGCGAGGTTCGCGGCAACGCTGGCCGCCGGGGAGATCACCGCGTTCTGCATGCCGGCGGTGACCGACCGGCCGCCCCAGCGGACGATGCCAGCGCCCCGGAAGTTCATTGCCGGCGGCCGGAACGACACCGGCACCCGGGGTGCGACCGTGTTACGCAGCAGCCGGTTGCCACCGAAGCCGAGCATGCCGCCGAACGCGCCGCCGACCCCGGCGGTGAGGGTCCGCCGGCCGTCCCAGTTGTCGCGGTTGCCCTGGGCGACCTGGAACGCCTGGGCGCCGATGTCGATGATCAGCTCTTCGCCGATCTCCTGAGCCAGCTCGATGCCCAGCTGGGTGCCGAGCCGCTGGGCGCCGGCGCGAGTGATGTGCGTGGTGGCGATCCGGGCCGAGCTCTGCAACGCTGCCCGCATCCCGGCCTGGGTGAGCATCCGGCGCCCGAGCTGGGCCAACAACCGACGGAACGCGACGGTGACCGCCTGCCGGCCGGCGGCGAGAATGCCGGGGATGGCACCGGCGGAGACGCCACCCAGCCAGGCCATTAGCAACGCCACGAACACCGCGATCACCGTGATGGCCACCGCGATGAGGATCGTCAGCTTCGCGTACTCGATCTCGGTGGCGGCGGTGTCACAGCCGTTCGCGAACGCGGCGGCGGCCTTCTGCAGGACCGGCAGCCCGGTGTTGGGGCCGACCCCGACCTGCTGCCAGAAGTAGGCGAACTCGGCGCCCGCGTCGCCGCCCCAGCTTTCGATGACCCGCAGCGCGGCCGGATCGGCGTCGGCCAGCGCGACCCGTACCACCTCAGCGAGCTCACGCCAGGCGGCGGCGAGCTCGCGCATCTGGTCCTCGTCACCGGTCGGCCACGCCTCGCCGGCGCTCACCCAGGTGATGGCGTCCCAGACCCACCCGTACTCGCCGAACCACTCCCGGGGATTGATGATCGCCACGTCGTTGGCCCTCCGACAGCGACCGGGCTACCTGCCGCCGCCGAAGCTGTCGCCGACCGCGCCGTCGTCGTCGACCGTGCCGTCGACCGAGGAGACGATCCGGAGCCCGGTGTCCTCGAACGCGGCGATGAGATCGTCACCGGCGTCCAGGGTCACCTTTGCCGGGGCCTCGTCACCGCCGTCCAGGTAGTGCTCGTTGAACGTCCGGCCGGCCTCGTCGTCGCCCCACGGTCGGGCCTCGTTGAGCGCCCGGATGGTGCCGGTGACACGGGACCACTCGGCGGCCAGTGTCTCGGCCGCCGCGCCGAGCGCGTTGCCGGCCGGGCGGGCCAGATCCGGGTTGAGGAAGGTCTGCTGCGGCTCGGTCATTTCCGGTCACCCCCGGGCAGGTCGGTGTCGAGCTGGCGGAAGATGCCTTCGAGGTCGAAGTCCATGTGTGCCTGGAACTGCGCGTCGGGCACCAGCGGCCGGCAGATCTGCTCCACTTCGGCCATCGCCTGGGCAGTGGCGGCCCGGATGGTCTCGGTGACCGTGGTGGACAGCTGCGCGGCGTTCGGCCGGCGGTAGATCCGCGGGTCGAGCTCCACCTTGGTGACCTGTCCTCTCGGCCCGACCGTCACGGTGACGAGCCCGTCGTCGGAGGTGACGGTGGCCGACACCGCCCGCAGTTGCTGTTGCAGGTCACCGACGCCGGACCGCATCCGGTCGAACTGTGCCATCAACTCGTCGGCACGGGCACGCAGGCCGTGCACGTCCATCGTGTCCCTCCCCGTCGCCGCGTCACACCGGGCGCTGCCGGGCACCGACGGTGAGGCGTCATGACGACGATACTGAATGTGTGCCAGCCGCACGAGCCCGCTGGTCGCCGCCGCTGGATAGGATGCCGGGCGGTACGGGAGGTCTGGAGGTCAGCTGATGCGGTCACCGACCCTGCTGCTGGCCGTCGCGTTGGGCGTACTGCTGACCGTCGCGCCGAGCGTGCTGCCGGTCGTCGCGGCGGCGCCGGCGGCTGCCGCCCCGGGCAGTTGCCGCAGCCCGGCCGACCCCGGCCCGGTGATCCCTAAGATCTCCTGGCATCAGCGCTGGTTGGCGCCCGAGCGCAGCTGGCCGGTCACCGACGGGTCGGGGGTACGGGTCGCGGTGATCGACTCCGGTGTCGACGACGACCATCCGCAACTGTCCGGTCGGGTGGCCGTCGGCGCAGACCTGACCGGTGTCGAGGCCAGCGGCACGGTGGACTGCGCCTCGCACGGCACCGCCGTGGCCAGCCTGATCGCCGCCGCCAGGGTGGACGGCGTCGGCTTCCACGGCATCGCCCCAGGGGTGACGATCGTTCCGATCCGGGTCACCGAGCGGATCCAGGCGCGGCAGGACGGCTCCGCCTCACCGGCGGACCGGCTGGCCGAGGCGATCGACCTCGCGGTGGCCAGCGACGCGAAGGTGATCAACATGTCGCTGATCATGTACCGCGCGGACCCGGCGGTACGGGCCGCGGTCGAGCGCGCCGTCCGGGCCGACGTGGTGCTGGTGGCCGCCGCCGGCAACAGCCACCAGCAGGGCGCGTCTCCGGATCCGACGCCGTACCCGGCGGCGTTCGACGGGGTGATCGGCGTCGGGGCGATCGACGAGAACGGCGTACGGCTGGCGGACTCCCAGGTCGGTGACTACGTGGACCTGGTGGCTCCGGGTGGGGCGGTGGTGGCGGCGACCCGGGTGTCCGGGCACCAGGTGGTCGCCGGCACCAGCTACGCCGCCCCGGTGGTGAGCGCGACAGCGGCGCTGCTGCGGGCCGCCGAGCCGGATCTGTCGGCGGCCGACGTGGCCCGGCGGCTGACCGCGACTGCGGATCCGGCACCCGGCGGCCGGTCTGACGGCTACGGCCACGGGGTGGTGAACCCGTACCGGGCGGTGACCGAGCGGTTGACGGCGGGCGAGCCGGTCGCCGCGCCGGCGCTGCCGACGGTCGCGCCGGATGCCGCCGCGGTCCAGCGGGCGGCCCGCTGGCAGCGGCTGACCCGGACCGCCGTGACGGTGGCCGCCGGTACGGCGTTGCTGATCCTGCTGGTCGCGGTGACCGTGGCGGCACTGCCGGGTGGCCGACGCCGCCGCTGGCAGCCGACCCGGCGGATGGTCGACCGCAGCGGCGCGGCGTCACAAGGCGGTACGCCCGCAGGCGGTGTAACCGCTACCGACCTACCCGGGGCCGGCCCACCCGGTGCAGGTGGGACCGGTGCCGGCGGGACCGGTGCCGGCAGCCGCCCGGCGGGCACCGATCCGCAGGAGGCGTACTTCGTGGTGCCTGGACCGGCTGTGCGGTGACGGCGTCGGTCACTCGAACTTGGCCCGGTTGGCCGCCTCGCGTGCCTGCATCCGTACGGCTGCTTCGCGCAGCGCCTTCTCGATCCGGTTGAGCAGGTCCTTGAGGTCGTTGGCGGCAGACTCCCACTCCGCCTGCCGGGTCAGGTACGCGGTCTGCGCGTCACCCTCCCAGGTTGCCACCAGCGGCTGGATGCCGGTCTTGAGGCCGTCGAGCTCTTGAATCATGTTCTTGGCCGCGGTGCCGCAATTGTCGGCGGCGTTGTTCAGCGCGGCGAAATCGTAGCGGATGTCCATCTCGATCCCTCCGGTCAGAGCTTCAGCGCCGCAGTGATCTGGCCGGCGGTCGCCCCCGCCGAATCCATCTCGGATTTGATCTCTTCGTCGCTGACTTCGTAGTCCTTACCGGCCGAACCGACCGCCTCGGCGATCGACCGCAACGCCAGGTTCAGCCGCGCCATGTCCTCGTCGAACGCCTGACGCACCTGCTGGAACGAGCCGGCACCGATACCCTTCCACTGGTCGTAGAGCGGCATGAGCTGGTCCATCAACTGGTTCAGGTTGCCGGTCAGCCGGTTCGCGACGTCATCGACGTCCTTCTCGGTCTGAACCATCAGCCCGGTATTGGTGTTCATCCCGGTCATGGTGGTCTTCACCCCGTCCTCTGGTGGGATGCCCCGCAATCCGAGGGGCGGTGCCGCATGGTGCGCCGACGCACCATCTGTCATCGGAAACGGTAGTTCCTTGTGTCCAGTGGCGCCAGACCGATACCGATCGACCGACGCCACCTGGCCGACGTTCGCTGATCCACAATAGTCGTTCAAGCTGGTCGTCGGGCTGCCGCCGGGTCCAGCGCCGGCCCGCCCGGCAGCCGTACGACCAGGCTGGCGGGTAGTCGCACCGGCTCCACCTCGGGGTAGCCGAGCATCGCGGCGACCGCCCGGTCCGCCAGCGGATAGCGGATGCCAAGGTCGGTCACCAGGGTCAGGGTGCCGGCCGGGGCGTCCGGCGCAGGCATCGACTCGACCAACGCGCCGTGGCCGGGCTCGATCACCACCCGGTCCGCCAGCGGTACGCCGTCGGCGGTGCGTGCCGGGGTCACGATCGCCTGCGTCGGCGGCTCGACCTGCGCGTCGACCAGCACCTGCGGCTGGTGGCTGCCGGGCGGATAGCCGGCGCAGACGCTCTGCCGGCCATCGGTCAGCCGCAGGATGTCCGGTCGGCGCTGCGGCGACCGGGCGCCGGTCTCCCCGGACTCGGCCGCCCGGGGCGCGCCGACCACGGTGGCGGCGGCGACCGGCCGCGCGGTCGGCGGTTCGCCGCCGTACGCGTCCCGGGTGCCCGGATCGGCGAGCAGCACCTCGGCCTGCAACTCGGTCAGCGGCGCCAGCCGGTCCCGTTCGGCAAGGTAGTACTGCCGGTCGCCGGTCTGGTTCTCGACCACGTAGATCGAGCCGGTGACCGCGTCCGGCAGTGCGGTCGACGGCTCGCCCCGGCCGGGCACCGGCCGGCTGCCGATCGGCTCCCCGGCCGGCAACGCGTTCAGCCAGGCCCCGCCGACCAGCACAACCGGCTCGGACCGCAGCGCCAGACCTTCCAGGACGATGTCCTCGTCGACCAGTTCGTGTCGCTGGTCCCGCCAGATCAGCTGCAGGTGCCCGGTGTCGGCGTCGCGGACCAGCAGCGCGCCGTCGCCGGTGGGCCGGCCACCGACCGGCGGCCGGCCGACGGTCAGCACCGTGGTGGCCACCAGCTCACCGGACTCGTCCCGGACGGCCTGGGAGCACAGTGTCCACCCGCCGGTCAGGATCCGCTTCGCGTCGGGCAGCGCGTCCGGTGCGTCCGGGATGCCGATCCGAGCGCCACGGGGCGTACCGGCCAGGGAGTTGCGTGACACGTCGGTCACCGGGGCGAAGGACTCCAGCGCCAGCAGCGCCGAGGCGTAGTTGACCACCGGGTGCAGGTGACCCTCGCGGTAGAGGTACCGGGTGCCGGTCTCCTTCTCCAGGATCACCGAGGCGCCGTCCTGCCAGCTGGTCGCTCCACCGGGGACGATGAAGCCGAACACCCCGACCGCACCGAGGCACAGCACCGCCACCATGATCCCACCGAGGCCCGCGCCGCCGAGCCGCTGGAACGGGGCGACCGCCGGATCCGGGTCCCTGGCCACCAGCGCGGACGTCATCCGCTGGACGAAGAACTGGTACGACTGGACCTGGTCGCGCCGCGACGGCATGCCTGGCTTCCTTCCACCCGTCAGCGCCGCGCGGCTGCACCACGCGGCGTGCCGCCTACCATAGGCTCACGCGGCGTGCCGCCTCCCACAGGCTCCGGTGACGACGGCGTACCGTGGGGTCTCGCCCCGCAGCTCGGAAGGGAACATCGATGCTCGGTCGCGACGAGGCGCTGGACCTGGCCCGCCAATGGGCGACCGAGCACGGTGCCGATGCCGGCACCGACGAGCGGATCGGCCTGCACGAGTTCGAGCACGGATACGTCGCCTGGCTGATCCCCACCGACGACGCGGAAAGTCGGACGGCCGGGCCGCCGACCGGTTCCGGGTCGCCGCGGATCGTGATCGACGGGGAGTCCGGCGAGGTCAGCCAGTGGCCGCCGGTCCCGGTGACGGTCGTCGCCGAGCGGTACGCCGCCGCCCGGGCCGCCGACCGCCGGTTCCCGTCGGACGTACGGCCGGTGCTGGAAGCCGCCGGCTGGTTCCCCGGCCGGGACGTCTCCGCGATGGTCGACCAGTGGGCCGGCCGGTGGGCGGCAGAACTCGACGGGCTGGTCATGACGCCGGTCGCCCGCGCGGCGCTGACCGAGTTCGGCGGGCTGACCATCGCCCAGTTCGGCTCGGACGGCACCGCCGACGCCGGCTTCCCGACCTTCGTCCACCCGGTACGCAGCGGCCTGGTCACCGAGGAGGCCCGGGTCTTCGTCGACGAGTACGAGCATCCGGTGTTCCCGCTCGGCGGCAACTCGGACGGCCCTGCCGAGCTGGTCGTCGACGCCGCCGGCCGGGTCCTGCTGCTGCACTGGGCCGGCTACCAGTACGTCGCCGACGACGTCGACACGGCGCTGATCCGGCTGGTCCGGGGCGGCCCATTCCCACCGCTGCGCCCGGAGCAGCTCGCCGGGCCGGCCGACTGACGGCCGGCTGACCAGCCGGAACCGTCAGCCGTTGATCGCCCGCATGAAGCCGTACAGGCCGAGCACGGCGCAGGCCACCGGCACCACCGCCAACTGCAGCACCACGTCCAGCCCGTCGCCGAGCCGAGCCAACCGGGGCGCCGGCGGACGTCGACTGTAGACCATCCCGGCCGCCAGCACCAGCGCCACCACCAGCAGCACCACGGGCAGCAGGGCCAGCCGGGTACCGGCCGCCATCCCACCCGTACCGATCAGGGTCAGCAGCCCGACGCCGACCAGGCCGCCGGCCAGCAGCGGCACCCGGTGCCGGATGGTCGAGACCAGCCGGGCCCGCAGCAGCTGACCGGCCGTCACCACCGCGACCAGCAGCACCGCGCCGACCGTCGCCGAGAAGGTCAGCACCGCCGACCCGGCGGCAGCGACCACGGCCGTACCGAACATCAGGCCGGTCAGCACCTCGTCGGCGCGGGCCGTCGCCCGGTAGATCTCCGCCCGGTCCGGCTGCGGGTCGTCGCGGACCAGGTCCTCGGCGGTACGCGGCAGCGCCGGCATCGGCAGTTTGCCGGCCCGGACCGAGATCAGCGGCAACGCCGGCAGCAGCAGGGTCACCGCGGCCACCAGCACCGCCGCGGCGCGCGGCCCGTCCAGTGGCCCGACGGCCAGCACCGCCCCGGTCGTCCCGCTGACCCCGGTGACGATCGCCGCCACGAAGACCCGGCCGGCGTCCCCGACGCCGAGCATGCCGAGCACCCCGGTCAGGGTCAGCACCGCCGAGCCGACCAGCAGGTGCGGTGCCCCCAGTTCGGTGACCGGTTCGCCGCCGGCCAGCGACACCGCGCCGCCGACGAACGCGTACGGCAGGGCCAGGGCGGCGAGCACCGCGCCGGCCAGCGAGTCGGCCATCGCCCGGGACAGCAGCACGCCGACCGCGACGAGGACGGCTGCGGTGCCGAGCAGGGCCGCCCCGGCGGCCACCCCGGTGCCGCCGGCGGTCACCACCGCGACCAGGGCGAGCAGCAGCAGAACGGCCCCGGTCAGCAGCCCGGTCAGCCGGGTGGCGGCCGGCGTCCAGGGCAGCCCGCGGCGGCGGGCACCGGCGGCGATCGCCTCCATCAGGTCGTCGTAGGCCAGCTCCGGCCATTCGGTGCGGCGGGGCAGCAGATGCAGCGTCTCACCGTCGCGGACCTGCTGCGCGGCGAGCGTACGGTTGAGGTCCAGGGTGGATCCGTTGGTACGCCGCAGCGCCCAGCCGCCGTCGGCCGTACCGTCGGATGGGTTCTCGTCGGCCTGCCGCAGCACCGCCGGGAGCAGCCCGACCAGCGGCAGATGTTCCGGCAGGGCGAGGTCGATGCGTCGGGTCGGTGCCACGACGGCGATCCGGGCGAGTCCGGTTCCGGCCTGGGTGACCACTGCTGACTCCTCATCAAGCCGCGCGGGCTGTCCTGACGCGAGAAGGCTACCTACCATGTGCCGGTGCCATCGGTGCCGGTAGCGACCCGGCGTCCGGGTGTGACGACGACGGGGAGGATCGATCCGTGGGTACGGTGGTGATACGGCGCCCGGCGCGCCGACCCGAGCCGGAGTACCCGTCCGGTGAGGTTCTGCTCGACGCGCCACCCGAGCTGCCGGCGCCGACCGGCCGGTCCTGGGGGCAGCTGATGATGCTGCTGCCGATGCTGGCCGGCTCGGTCGCGATGGCGTTGATGTACGCCGGCCGGGGCGGTTCGACGCTCAGCTACGTCGCCGGTGGCCTGTTCGGCCTCTCCGCGCTCGGCATGCTCGCCACCCAGCTGTCCAACCAGGCCGGTGGGCCGAGCCGGCAGGAGATGGCGCAGCGGCGGCGCGAGTACCTGGCGCATCTGTCGCGGCAGCGTCGCCGGGTCCTGCGGACCGTACGCCAGCAGCGGGAAGCCGCGTTCTACCGGCACCCGGACCCGCAGACGCTGTGGTCGGTGCCGGTCGGTCCCCGGCTGTGGGAACGCCGCCGTGGCGACCCCGACTTCGCCACCGTACGGGTGGGTCTCGGGCCGCAGGAGCTGGCGACGCCGCTGGTCCCACCGTCGCCGACCGCGCTGGAGAAGCTGGAGCCGATGTGCGCGTTGGCGCTGCGCCGGTTCCTGACCAGCTACGCCACGGTGCCGCAGCTGCCGGTGGACATGGCGCTGCGCGGCTTCGCCCGGGTGCATCTGCGCGGCGACCCCGACGCCGCCCGGGCCCTGGTACGGGCGGTGATCGCGCAGGCCACCGCGTTCCACGCGCCGGACGACGTGCTGGTGGCGGTCTGTCCGGCCCCGGCCCGACGCGACCACTGGGAGTGGGTCAAGTGGCTGCCGCACGCCCTGCACCCGACCCGGACCGACGCGACCGGGGCGCTGCGGCTGGTGTCGCCGACGGTGACCGGCCTGGAGGCGATGCTCGACGACGTGCTCGCCAACCGGCCCCGGTTCAACCTGACCGGCGGCGGGTCCGGCACCGCCACCGGCCCGCACCTGCTGGTGGTGCTCGACGGCGGGGACCCGGCCGGCTCGGATCACCTGATGACCGACGGCGGCGTGGAGGGGGTGACCATCGTCGACCTGTCCGAGCCACCACCACGGGTGCTCGACCGGGCCCGGCTGGTGCTCGAGGTCGCCGCCGACGGGTCGATGACCAGCGTCACCCTGGACGGCCGGGCGCGGATCGGCGCCGCCGACGCCTGCACGGTTGCCGAAGCGGAGGCGTTGGCGATGGAGCTGGCCCCGCTGCGGCTGTCCGCCGCGTCCCGGGGCGAACAGCCGCTGAGCCTGGAGCAGGACCTGGCCGACCTGCTCGACCTGGGCGATCCGTACGAGTTCGCCGTGGACCGGGCGTGGACACCGCGGCCGAACCGGGACCGGCTGCGGGTGCCGCTCGGCCTGACCCCCGACGGCACCCCGGTCGAGCTGGACCTCAAGGAATCCGCGCAGGACGGCATGGGCCCGCACGGCCTGCTGATCGGTGCCACCGGCTCCGGCAAGTCGGAGCTGCTGCGCACCCTGGTGCTGGCGCTCGCCGCCACCCATTCGTCGGAGACGCTCAACTTCGTGCTGATCGACTTCAAGGGCGGGGCGACGTTCACCCGGCTGGACAAGCTGCCGCACACCAGCGCGGTGATCACCAACCTCTCCGACGAGCTGCCGCTGGTCGACCGGATGACCGACGCGATCAACGGCGAGCTGGTCCGCCGGCAGGAGCTGCTCCGCTCGGCCGGCAACTACGCCTCGCAGCGTGACTACGAGAAGGCTCGGGCCGCCGGGGCGCCGTTGGAGCCGATGCCGGCGCTGCTGATCATCTGTGACGAGTTCTCCGAACTGCTGACCGCCAAACCGGACTTCATCGACATGTTCGTCCAGATCGGACGGGTCGGGCGGTCGTTGAGCGTGCATCTGCTGCTCGCCTCGCAGCGGCTGGAGGAGGGCCGGCTCCGCGGGCTGGACACCCACCTGTCGTACCGGATCGGTCTGCGGACCTTCTCCGCGATGGAGAGCCGGGTGGTGCTCGGGGCCACCGACGCGTACGAACTGCCCCGCTCCCCCGGCCACGGCTACCTGCGGTTCGGCACCGAACCGCTGGTACGGTTCCGGGCCGCGTACGTCTCCGGCACGTACCGCAGCAAGACCGCCGAGGCGGTCGCCGCCGGCGACGGCGACGACCGGGTCCAGGAATACACCACCCAGTACGTCGCACCCCGGCTGCCGGCCGACGCCCGCCAGCCCGAGCCCGAACCGGCCGACACCACTACCGGCGAGAGCCTGCTCGACATCCTGGTCAGCCGGCTCACCGGCCGCGGCAAACCGGCCCACCAGGTGTGGCTGCCGCCGCTCGGCGACCCGATGACCCTCGACCAGCTGCTCTCGCCGCTGGTCGCCGACCCCGAACGCGGCATCACCGCGGCCAGCCCGACGCTGCAGGGCGAGCTGCGGGCCGCCGTCGGCCTGATCGACAAGCCGTTCGAGCAGCGCCGCGACGTGCTCTGGCTGGAACTCGGCGGCTCCGCCGGGCACACCGTCATCGTCGGCGGCCCGCAGAGCGGCAAGAGCACCCTGCTGCGTACGGTCGTGTCGTCGCTCGCCCTCACCCACACCCCGCGCGAGGTGCAGATCTACTGCCTCGACCTGGGCAGCGGCGCGCTCACCGCGCTGCGTGACCTGCCGCAGGTCGGCGGGGTCGCCACCCGGCTGGACGCCGGGCAGGTCCGCCGGACCATCGCCGAGCTGCGGCTGCTGATGGCCCAGCGGGAACGCCGGTTCGCCGAGAACCGGATCGACTCGATGGCCACCTACCGGCGGGAACGCCGGCACGGCGGGCACACCGACGACCCGTTCGGCGACGTGTTCCTGGTGATCGACGGCTGGGCGGCGGTACGCGCCGAGTTCGAGGACCTGGAGCCGGCGATCAACGACATCGCCAACCGGGGGTTGTCGTTCGGCGTACACCTGGTGGTCAGCGCCGGCCGGTGGATGGACCTGCGACCGGCGGTACGCGACGTCTTCGGCACCCGGCTGGAGCTGCGCCTCGCCGACGCCAGCGACTCCAACCTGGACCGGCGGGCGGCGATGAACGTGCCGGACAAGTCACCCGGTCGAGGCATCACCCCGGACGGCATGCAGTTCCTCGCCGCGCTGCCACGCACCGACGGCGACGCCGACGCCGGGACCCTCGCCGACGGGGCCCGGCGGTTCGTCACCGAGGTCGCCGCCGCCTGGCAGGGCCCGGGTGCGCCACCGGTGCGGCTGCTGCCGGCGGTGGTGCCGTACGACTCGGTGCCGGACACCGGACGCCCCGGCGTGCCGATCGGCATCGCCGAGGTCGACCTGCAGCCGGTGCACCTGGACCTGGGCACCGATCCGCACTTCATCGTCTTCGGTGACGGCGAGTCCGGCAAGAGCAGCTTCCTGCGGGCGCTGGCCCGGGGCATCACCGACCGCAACGACCTGACCCAGGCCCGGCTCATCGTCGTCGACTACCGGCGCAGCCTGCTCGGCGACGTCAGCGAAAAACACCAGATCGGGTACGGCACCTCGGCTGACGTCACCGCCGGCATGCTGACCGAGGTGGTCAACGTGATGCGTGACCGGCTGCCCCCGGCGGACGTGACCCCGGAGCAGCTGCGTACCCGCAGCTGGTGGCGCGGCCCCGACCTGTACATCCTGGTCGACGACTACGACCTCGTCGCCGGTGGCGGCGGCAACCCGCTGCTGCCGCTGCTGGAGTTCCTGCCGCAGGCCCGTGACATCGGGCTGCACCTGGTGATCGCCCGGCGCAGTGGCGGCGCCAGCCGGGCCCTGTACGAGCCGATCCTGATGCGACTGCGCGAGCTCAGCTCGCCGGGCCTGGTGATGTCCGGCAGCCGCGACGAGGGGGTGCTGCTCGGCAACGTACGGCCCGGTCCGCTGCCGCCGGGGCGGGGTTGGCTGGTCACCAGGCGGGAAGGCACCCGGCTCGTCCAGTTGCTCCATTTACCGTCCACATCGTGACTCTCGGTCCACGATGATTGCGGTGACACGATAGTTTTGTGGATGCCGATACACGCGTGAGGGCCCGGGGGAGGGATCTTGGCGGACGACAGCTGGCTGGTCAACGAGACGATTGACGTCGACATCGAGCAGCTCGACGACTTTGCCCAGTGCGTGATGGACGAGCTGCGGCTCAACTTCCAGCCGAGTCTGGCGAGCGGCATCAACCACATGCTCACCATCCCGGTGCCGTTCGGCGGGTCGGGGATGTCCGAGGGCCGGTTCTTCCAGGGCCGGCACGACGAGAACCGTGAGGCGGCCACCCTGCTGCTCGGCGAGGTGGCCAAGGGCCTCGCCTCACTGGCGACCGCCGCCAAGTCGATCTCCGCCGAATACCTGAACGGCGACGCCCTGGTCGAGGCCGACCAGATGACCATCTTCAACGCCTTCGCAGCGCTCGACGGGCAGGAGACCCTGGAAGGCCACTGGCAGGATCCGGAGAGCGGCGTCGAGGATCCGAGTCTGGTGGTCGATCCGGACGAGGAGACCTCCTCCTACGCCCCCGAGGCGGCCGACCGGGACCTGTCGCTGTACGAGGCCGAGACGATCGGTGAGGGCGACGGCGCCTACGACATCCGTGCCGACGACGAGGACATGCACGACGATGAGCTCGACAGTCCGTCGGCCGAGCACTGAGCAGCGCGGATAGCGACGTCGAGGAGCGGGGATGTCCGACGAGTACTTCGGCTGGCAGCCGGTGTCGATCCCGTACGTGAACGCCGTGAACGACTACGTCGTTCACGACTACTCGGATCCGAACCAGCGCTACGAACCCACCGTCTGGGACAAGGAAACGACCAACATCGAGACGATGTGGGGTTGGATCCAGAACGAGAGCGACGAGCGGGTGATCGCCGTCGCCGACATGTGGCACCGGATCGGCGTGCTGCTCGACAGCACCCGCACCAACCTTCAGCGGTACGCGACGGCGCTGGCTGCCAAGTGGCAGTCACCGGCCGGTGAGTACTTCATGCAACGGGTGGGCGCCACCCTCTACTCGCTCGACGAGTGGAAGGAGGCCGCCGACAGCAACCGCCGTGGCCTGGAGCAGCTGGCCGGCAAGATCGAGTCGACCCAGCAGGAGTTCCGCAGCCTCTGGGAGCAGTACACCGTCGAGGCCGCCGACCCGGACAACGGTCTGCAGTGGTCCGACACGTACGACTGGATCCCGGGCACCACCGGCCGGACCCGCAAAGACGTGATGGACGACTACTTCGAGCGCGCCCGGGACATCATCAAGCCGTTGGCCGACATGTACATCGACGTGTACCTGAGCCACATCACCCGGGGCACCACCTTCCGGGGCCCGACCGACGCAGCGGTTGTCCACCCGTCGGTCGCTCCTCCCGGCGGCCCCGGGGCACCGCCACCCGGTGCGCCGCCGGGTGGTGCGCCGGGCGCACCGCCCCGGCCGGAGTTCGCGGGGCGTGGCGAGCCGCCCACCGTTCCAGGGCTGGGCCGGGGCACGCCGTCGCTCACGCCACCACCAGCAGTGCCGGACGGGCTGCACCTGGCCGGGGGCACCGTCGCCCCGCCGACCGCGCCTCCCCCGGTGCCCAACCTCCCGCAGACCGGTGCCAACCCGGCGCCGAGCCCGCCACCGGCGGTAGTGCCACCCGGCGTCACCCCCGGGCCACGACCGGGGGCACCGGGGGTCAGCCGACCCGGAGCACTGCCGCCGGGTGCGAACCGCCCGAATCCTCCGCTCCGGCCGCCCGGTCCGCCCCGGCCGGCGCTGCCCGGGGCCGGTGGTCCGCCGCCGAACAACCCGGCCAGCCGACGTCCGGCACCGCAGCGCCCGTCGCTGCCCGGCAGCACCGGACCGACGCCGGGTGGCTCCCGGCCACCGGGGCCGACCGGTCGCCCCCCGGCCCGACCCACCCCACCGGCGGCGCCACAGTTGCCGGGCAGCACTGGCGGCCGCCCCGCCGGCGGGGGCAGTGGCCGGCCGGCCGCCCCACCGCCCAGCCTGGGCGGCCCACGCAGCCGCCCCGCCGCCCCGACTACCGGCGCTGCCCGGCTACCGCAGCCGGCCGCACCCGGCTCCACCGGTCGACCGGCCCCGGCTGCTCCACGGCTGTCCGGCCGGGCCGGGCCGACGAAGCCCGGCGGTGCTGCCAAGGGCCCGGGTCCGGTGCTGGGCGGGCAACGGGGTGCCGGCCCAGCCGGTGGCACCGGTCGCACCAGCCGCAAGACCGACGACCGGCAGCAGACCTGGGAGTACGGCGACGGTGACGACGAACTGTGGCAGACCGACCCGGCGGCTCCCGGCACCATCGACACCCCCGACGAGAAGCCGCCGCAGCAGCAGGGCCGGAGCCTGGGCCAGCGATGAGGCCGGCAGACGGCCGAGCTGAGCCGGACGAAGCACCCGACGCAGTATCATCCGGGCACAGCGCCGGGTCGCCCGGCGACTACCCGACGGAGAGGTGTGCTCCGCCCATGCGTGCTTCCCGGCGGTCGATCGGCCTGGTGGCAGCCGGGCTGATCGGGCTGCTCGGCACGGTCCCGCTGCCCGCCGGGCCGGCGCAGGCCGACGAGATCCGAGACCAGTCCTGGCATGTCGAGGCGATGCGGCTGGCCGAGGTGCATCAGATCACCCAGGGCGAGGGGGTGACCGTCGCGGTGGTCGACACCGGCGTCGACGCCTCCCACCCCGACCTGCGGGACAACGTCCTCGCCGGCGCGGACATGTACGACCGCGACAGCAAGGGCCACGTCGACCGGCGCAACCACGGCAGCGGGATGGCCTCGCTGATCGCCGGGCACGGGCACGGGTCCGGCGGCCGCGACGGGGTGCTCGGGGTGGCGCCGAAGGCCAAGATCCTGCCGGTCGCGATCAGCAGCCCGACCACCGACATCATTCCGCCCCGGAACCTCGCGACCGGGATCGACTGGGCGGTCAACAGCGGTGCCGACATCATCAACGTCTCGCTCGCCGGATCGTCCGACCCGGCGCTGGAGCAGGCCGTCGAGAATGCGTACCGGCGCGGGGTCATCGTCGTCGCCGGCATCGGCAACCGCCTCGACGTGCTGATCGGCCAGCCGGCCCGCAGTGGGTGGACCATCGCGGTCACCAGCAGCGGACGGGACGGTGGGCTCAGCCCGGAGTCGATCCGCGCCGAGCAGACCCACATCGCCGCACCCGGCGAGGACATCATGCAAGCGTCCGCTGGCGGCGGCTACTACACGATGGACGGCGCCAGCTCCGCCACCGCGTTGGTGTCGGGGGCGTTCGCGCTGCTAAAGGCACGGTATCCGGACGAAGACCAGGGCAGACTGTTCCAACGGCTGGTCGGTACGGCGCACGACGCCGGGCCGCCCGGCAAGGATCTCGACTTCGGCTGGGGCATTCTGGACATTCACGCCGCGCTCACCACCGAGCCGGACGACCGGGCCAGTCCACGGCCGTCGCCGACCGCCAGCGACCCGGTCGCCTACCTGCCACCCGAGCCGGGCTACGAGTTCGGGCTCGACGAGTTGATCGGCATGCTGATCTTCTTCACCATCCTCGGCACGCTGGTCACCGGTGTCGTGCTGCTGATCCGGTGGCTACGGCGGCGGGCGAAGCGTCCGGCGGCAGCCCGGGACGGCCCACCGCCGGCGGCCGACGTCGGTGCATCGTTGGTGCCGGCACCCGCCGCCCTGGCTGGGCCCGATCAGCCGACCGGGGGCGAGCCGCCGACCGCCGAGGACGATTCGGTATGGCGTCCACCGAGCCGGTGACCGTACCCGGTCCGGCTACCGCCATCCCCGCCGCCGGCCGGCGGCGGCCGGCGGTCGTCGTCGCCGCCGTACTGCTGACCATCCCCACCGCTGCCCTCTGGCTGGTCGCGGGTCTCGCGTTCCTGGTCGTCACCTACCGCGCCGAAGGTGACGCGAAGTTCCTACTGTGGATCATCGCGTTCGCGATCCTCGGGCTCTGCCTGCTGCTGGTCTTCATGACCCTGGCCGGCATGCGGATCGTCTGGGTCGGCGGGCCGAACATGCTGCGGGCCCCGGCCGGGTTCACCGCAGGGCTGCTCCTCGTCGTGCTGGGCGGCCTGCTGCTGTTCGGTAAGGTCGAATACCACCCGACGATGCTGCTGCCGATGGTCGTCGGTGCGCTGGCCGGACTGGCGGTGATCCTGCTCGCCACTCCGCCCGCACGGCACTGGCTGGCCGAGCGGTAGCCGCCGCTCAGCCGATGCTCGCGGCCGGCGGCGGCTCGGCCGGCGGCGGGTCCACCGGCAGCCAGCATCGACCGCTCCGGTCGAACCGGGCCAGCAGCTCGTCACTGCCGTCCTGATGCAGCACGTGCAGTTCGGCTCCGTCCGGTACGGCCAGTGCCCGCTGCTGCGGCTGCTCGTCGAGCCAGGTCGCCGGGGTGTCCGGGCCGGGTTTCCACCGTACGACCGGCACCCATTCGTCGCCGGCGGTGAACGGCGACCCCGGCCCGAGCAGGCCCAACCGGGCGTACAGCCGCTCGGGGGTGTCCCGGCCCGGGCCGTGCCAGCGGTGCACCGGGCCGGCCATCCGGTCGTAGCCGTCCGCCACGTACGCGTGCAGGTGGCGGTGCGGGACGACCAGCTGCATCCGGACCGGAACGTCCGGGTCCACCTCGACCTCCTCGGCCTGGTCCGCTTCGGCCCGGTCCGTCTCGGTGACGGTCTGGGCCACGTCCGCTTGGTCCGTGTCGGTTACGGTTCGGCGCAGCTCGTCGAGCCACCGGCTGACCTGCCGGACCGCCTCCCCGGGGATGCTCACTGCCGAGGCGGTGCCCGGGTCGACGGCGAGCTGCCAGCGCGGGTCCGGCCAGTTCGCGAAGAGTCGCACGCTGGAGGCGACGACCGATGGCGGCGGCACGTCGAACACCTCAGCCAGCATCGCCGGGGAGGTGAAGACCGGCACCGACGGTTGTCCCGCCTCGTCGGGCAGACACCACCAGGGGAACCGGGGGTCGGTTAGGTCTCGTGCGGCGGCATCGGGGTCGGCGTCCGGCGGCAGCGGTACGGTGAACTCGGCCCGCAGCAGGGCGGCCATCACCGCGTCCGGGTCCTCGGCCGCGACGGCGGCGCGCAGCGCCTGCGCGATGTCGCCGGCATCGGGTGACGGTGTCAGCTCCCGCAGCTGCCCGGCGGTGATCCGCTCGGCGATCGGCAGTCCCGGATCGACCGCCAACCACCAGCTGTTGTCGGGGATCGCAGCGGTCACCTCGGCCAGGGTGACCGTCACGTACCGTACCGATTCGCCCGGTAGTCCGGCGGCGATGGCCTGCGGCGAGGTGAAGGCCAGCACGTGTGGAGCGCCGTCGTGTTCGACGGTGGGCCAGGCGAACGGTGCCTGCCCGGCGGCGGTCTCGGCGGACACCGGCAGCAGCAGCGGCCCGGTGCCGAGCGCCGCCAGGTAGCCCGCCAGGTCGCTGGCGGCGGCCATGCCCGCCTCGGCTGCGGTGGCCGGTCGCCACCCCACCGGGTCGGCGACGGTCACCAGCTGCCGTCCTCGGCGAGCCGGTGCGGCCGCTGACCGAGTATCAGCACGGTGACGGCCTGCTCGACCGACCGGCCGATGAACCAGTCGCCGCCGTGGTCCAGCACGAACACCCGCTGTCGGGCGTCGATGGCCAGGATGCCGGTGCCGTCCGCTTCGACGCCGAGCGGGCTGACCGGTACGCCCAGCGTGTCGGCGAGTACGGCGAGGGTGGCGACGGTGTGCACGACGCGCATTGGATCAAGGTGGACCGTGCTCGGTGCGACCGCCTCGCCGGGACCGTCCGGTTCGACGTACAGGCCGCCGTACTCGGCGTACGCCTCGATCGCGGGACCGACCACGGTGTGCTGCCGCCCGTCGGGGCCGACGTGCCCGGCGACCCGCAGCGCCCAGTCGCGGCCCCGCTGCTCGTCGCGTCGGCCGGGCTGCCAGCCGGCCCGGGTCAGGGCGGCCAGCACCTCCGGCGGGAACCGGTCGTCGCCGGGCATCAGAGCGTCTCCATCCCGAACCAGTCGAGTAGGTGGTGGCAGGACCGGCACGGGGCTACCGCCGTGCCGTGCGCCGGATCGTCCGGTTCGCGGATCAGGGTGACCCGGATCCGGGCACCCCACAGCGCCGCGCGGGCCGCGGCCGGCGACAGTTCGGGGCCGGGCTGGCCCTGCTGTACGGCGTACAGCCGGTCGGAGATCAGCACCGGCTCGGCGCACCAGCCGACGAAGCGTTCCCGCTGGCCGACCGGAAGTTCGTCCAGGATCCGCCGAACCAGCGGGTGCAGCTGCGGGAAAAGGTCGCCGCGCACCGAGGTGTGGGTGTGGACCTCGCCGTCGACCAGCAGAGCGGCCGCCGTCAACGGCAGCATGCGTACCGCCATCACGCTCTCCTTTTCGCCGTCCGGTCGGGGCCAGCCGGGGCCGGTCGGGGCCCTGGGATTCCGCCGTAGAGCGTAGACAACCGGTGCCGGTCGCTGCTGCCAACGGCAGGCCGGCGACGACGCGGTCGTTCACCGGACACCGGGTCTGGTGGCGCTGCGATATCGTCGGGATCCCCCTGTCCCGCCGCGTACGAAGCCCGGAGCCATGACGCGCACCCTCTCGGTCAGTCCGGACCAGCCAGGCGCTTATCCGTCGATCGGTGACGCGCTCGCGGCAGCGTCCGACGGGTCGGTGGTGGCCGTCGCTCCCGGCACCTACTACGAGGCATTGTTCGTCAATGAGCGACAGATCACTGTGGTCGCCGCGCAGGGCGCCGGGTCGGTGACCGTCGACGCCTCGGCCGGCCATTACCCGACCGTGTCCGCCAACGGCGGCACTCTCGAACTGCGTGACCTGGTGCTGCTGGCCGGCGACGCGCCGGCGGTGGCGGTCGACCGGGCCCAGCTGACCATGACCGGCTGCCAGCTGCGGGCCGGGTTCGGTGCCGGCGTCATGGTCGGCAACCGGTCGAGTTTCACGCTGACCCGGTGCACGGTCACCGGGGCGCGGCACGGCCTGGTGGTCGAGGATTCGGACGGCGACGTCGACGGTTGCGAGTTCACCGACCTTGCCGAGGACGGCGTGATCGTGCGGATCGGGGCCGCGCCGACCATCCGGGCGTCGACGATCACCGGCTGCGGCAACCGGGGCGTCTACATCTACCAGCACGGCCGCCCGGTGTTGGAGACGTGTGAGATCTCCCGGACCGGCGGGGCCGGGGTCGCGGTCGCCCACCAGAGCGCGCCGACGCTGCGGCGCTGCCGGATTCGCGACACCCGTGGGCCGGCGGTCTCCTTCGGTCGCGGCTGTGCGGGCAGTGTCGAGGAGTGCAGCACCGAGAACACGGCGACTCCGGCGTTCGACATCGCCGAGGGCGCCGAGCCGACCATCGTCACCGGTACGGCGAGCCGACGTGCGGTGTTCGGCGCGGCTGCCGCCGCGTCGGCCGGCGGGCAGGACACCGCCCGTACCGAGGAGTTGCTGGCCGAGCTCGACGCGATGGTCGGCCTAGAGTCGGTCAAGGACGAGGTGCGCGGGCTGATCGACGAGATCCAGGTGAACGAGTGGCGGCGTGGCGCCGGGCTGCCGGTCAGCGCGGTCAGCCACCATCTGATCTTCGCGGGCGCGCCGGGCACCGGTAAGACGACGGTGGCCCGGATCTACGGTGAGCTGCTGGCCGCGTTGGGGGTGCTGTCCGGCGGGCCGTTCCGTGAGGTGTCCCGGCGTGACCTGGTCGGGCAGTACCTGGGCCACACGGCGGAGAAGACGGCGGCCGTGTTCGAGCAGGCCAGAGGCGGTGTGCTCTTCGTCGACGAGGCGTACACCCTGTCCCGGTCGTTCGGCAGTGGCGGGGACTTCGGTCAGGAGGCGATCGACACCCTGGTCAAGCTGATGGAGGATCACCGGGACGAGATCGCGGTGATCGCCGCCGGCTACACCGGGGAGATGCGGCAGTTCCTCGACGCCAACCCGGGCCTGGCGTCCCGGTTCGCCAGGACGATCGAGTTCGGCAACTACACCCCGGAGCAGTTGGTGGTGATCGTCGAGCGGATGGCGGCGAACGACGAGTACCTGCTCGCCGCCGCAGTGCCGGCGGTCCTGCTCGGACATTTCTCGACGGTGCCGAGGGACGAGAGCTTCGGCAACGCCCGCGAGGCGCGCAAGCTCTTCGAGGGGGTACGCAAGGCGCAGGCGCAGCGGCTGCGCCAGTCCGGCCAGCGGCCCAGCCTGGACGAGCTGCGTACGGTGACCGAGGCCGACGTCCGTACGGCGACCGGACGCTGAGCGATGACGACCGACCCCGGCCCGTCCGCCGACCAGTCTCCGGGCGCACCGGCGGGTTGGCAGCAGTGGGCACCGCCGCGGCAACGCGACGCTGACCAGCTGCCGGCAGCCGCACCGCCAGCCGCAGCCGCACCGCCGACGGTGGGCGTGGCCGGTTCGGCCCCCACCTCGGAGCTGCCGACGGTCCGCGCTGCCGGACTGTCGACCGGGCAGGTCGCGGGCCGGTCCACCGGGCAGGTCGCGGGCCGGTCCACCGGGCAGGTCGCGGGCCGGTCGGCGGCGGCTCCTGCGCTGGCGGCGCGGGCCGCCGTGCCGGTGCCGCCGACCGCGTCGGGTACGAGCCGGTCGCCGGCCGCCGCGACGGCCGGCGTCGTCGGCTCGGCGGCTGCCGCACTGGCCGCCTCGGCTCCCGTAGCGGCGTCGGTCAGCCGGATCCGGCCCCGGCGGGTCCGCCCCGGCACCGGCCCGTTCGCCATCGGGCAGCTGGTCTACTGGCAGCTGGCGGCGACCGTGCTGCTCGTCGCGTACCAGCGAGGGCCGGTCGTGACGCTGGTGACGGCTGCGGCGCTGGCGCTGCTGCTGGCACCGACGGTGGTTCGGCTGCGCGGGCGGTGGCTCTACCAGTGGCTGGCGGTGTGGTTGCGGTACCGGCTGCGGTCCCGGCGGTTGCCGGACGGTGGCGGCAACCGGGCGACAGGCCTGCTGCGGTTCGTGGAGCCGACCGCCATAGTGGACGATGTCACGGTCAGTGGCCGGACGATGGCGACGATCAGTCACCGGGGAGGCGTCTGCGCCGTCTTGGAGCTCGACCCCGCCGACGGTTCGCTGTTCGTCGGTTCCGCGCTGAGTCTGCCGTCCCCGGCGGCGCTGCTGCCGGCGGCGGATCCGGCCGCCCCGCCGACCTCGGTGCAGCTGCTCGTCCAGGTCGCGGCGGCACCGCGCGCGCACACCGGACGAGGGCTGGTGGAGCGCTCCTACCGCGAACTGACCGGCGGTGACGTGCCGGCCCGTCGGCGGGCCTGGTTGGTGCTCCAGGTGATGCGTACACCGGACGGTTACACCGATCGGGCGCTGGCACCGGCGCTGATGTCGTCGGTCCGGCGGGTCCAGCGCCAGCTGAAACAGGACCGGGTGCCGGCCCGGCTGCTGGGCGGCGACGATCTGCTGACCGCCGTCGGCTACCTGGCGCAGCTGCCCAGCCGGCTGGACAGTGGCAACGTCTACGGCACCGCCAGCAACCGGGTCGCCGGCGAGGAGACCTGGCAGGCGTGGTGGAGCGGCGAGGTGCCGCAGGTCTGCCGCCGGCTGCTGCGCTGGCCGGAGCTGCCGTGGCAGCTGGACGACGTGTTGCGGCAGCTGCCGATGGTCGACACGGTGGTGTCGGTCGCCGTCGCCCGGGAGCCGGGGCATCCGACCGAGACCGCCGCCGGGGACGTGACGGTGTCGGCCGCGGTCCGGCTCACCGCCGCCGACGTGACGACGCTGGCCGTCGGCGACCAGGCCCTGACCGAGGCGGTACGCGAACGCGGCGGGCTCACCGAGCGGATCGACGGTGAGCATGTCCGTGGGCTGGCCGCCACCCTGCCGCTCGGGGGGTTCCTGCCGTGACGGGTCCGTTGTCGATCATCCCGCCGACCGGCCTGCACACCGCCGGTCTCGAAGCACTCGGCGACGTACGGTTGCGGGCCGGCGGCGACGGCATGGTCGTCGGGCGCAACCGGCAGGGCGGGCCGGTCGCGGTGCGGCTGTTCCGCCCGGAACCGACCCGGCTGCTGCTGGTCGGCGGGCTGCGCTGCGCGCAGCTGTTGGCGCTGCGGGCGATGGCGCTCGGCGCGCACCTGTTCATCCAGACGGCCCGCGAGCCGGACTGGCACGGGTTTCTGCACCAGTGCGGCCTGGGTCGGGAGTCGGCGTCGTTCCTGCCGCCCGGCGCCCAGCCGCCACCGCCGCCGTCACCGGCGCATCCCCAGCTGCTGGCGGTGGATGTCGGCCCGGCGATGGGCGGCACGCCGGAGGTGGGGGTGCCGTGGCGGACGACGATGGTGGTCCGCAACGACGTGGGCAGCTGGGATCTCGACCCGCTGGTCCGCAGCGACCTGGTGGTGCTGCAGCGGTTGACCGCCGCCGAGGCGGCGCTGGTGGCCTCGGCGTTGGGGTTCACCGAGGCGCAGAGCTGGCTGACCCGGATTCATCCGGAGATGGTCGGCCTGGTCAGCCAGGGCCGGCTGCAGTGGGTGATGCTGCATCCGACGTCGATGGAGTCGGCGCTGCTCGGCCCGGTCGGCCGACCCTGACCGGTGAGCTACACCGAGCTCAACGCTTGATAAATGGACATCCAGGTATCCCCCACCCGCGTATACACCCGGTGTATACACGGGGTGTATGGTGGCCGGCATGTCCCTCGGTCAGACGTTCCTCGGCCTGCTGGAGTCCGCCCCCCGGCACGGCTACGACCTCAAACGCACCTACGACGAGCGGTTCGGTCGCGGCAAGCCGCTGCACTTCGGGCAGGTCTACTCGACCCTGTCCCGGCTGCTGCGCGACGGCCTCGTCGAAGTCGACGCGGTGCCCGGCGACGGCCCGGAGCGCAAGCGGTACGCGATCACCGAAGCCGGCGTCACCGACGTCGCCCGCTGGCTGCGCCAGCCGGAGAAACCCGACGTCTACCTGCAGAACACCCTCTACACCAAGGTGGTGCTGGCACTGCTCACCGGCCGGCCGGCCGCCGACCTGCTCGACGTGCAGCGTGCCGAGCATCTGCGGCTGATGCGCGAGCTGACCCGCCGCAAGACCGGCGGAGACCTGGCCGACCAGCTGATCTGCGACCACGCCCTGTTCCACCTGGAGGCCGACCTGCGCTGGCTGGAGCTGACCGCGGCCCGGCTCGACCAACTCGCCAAGGAGCTGCGCGGATGACCTCCCTGCTGTACGCCGAGGAGCTGCACAAGTCGTTCGGGCCGACGCCGGCGCTGGCCGGCGCGTCGATCCGGATCGCGGCCGGTGAGGTGGTCGCGATCATGGGTCCGTCCGGGTCCGGGAAGTCCACTCTGCTGCACTGCCTGGCCGGGATCATCCGACCCGATTCGGGGCGGGTCGGCTATCGCGACCAGGACGTCACCGCCATGTCGGATGTACGGCGCAGCGCGTTGCGCCGTACCGACTTCGGGTTCGTCTTCCAGTTCGGGCAGCTGGTGCCGGAGCTGACCGCCGTGGAGAACGTCGCGTTGCCGCTGCGGCTGCGCCGGATGGGCCGCCGCGACGCCGAGCGACGGGCCGCCGAGTGGCTCGACCGGCTGGAGGTCGCCGACGTGGCCGACAATCGTCCCGGTGAGGTCTCCGGCGGGCAGGGCCAGCGGGTGGCGATCGCCCGCGCGCTGGCCGGCGACGCCTCGGTGATCTTCGCCGACGAGCCGACCGGCGCGCTCGACTCACTCAACGGCGAACGGGTGATGCAGCTGCTGACCGCCGCCGCCCGGGACACCGGGGCGGCCGTCGTGCTGGTCACCCACGAGCCACGGGTCGCCGCGTACGCCGACCGGGAGGTCGTGGTCCGCGACGGCCGGACCCGCGACCTGGCGCTCGCCCAGTGACCGGGCAGCGGAACACCGGGCCCGGCGGGCGTGTCGGCGGGGCCGGCAGGGGCGGCTGGCTCGGCCAGGTCGGTCACGACGTCGCCTTCGGCGCGCGGCTGGCCTTCGCCGGCGGCCGGGACGGCTGGACCCGGACGATCTTCACCGCCGTCGGCGTCGGCATCGGCGTGGCGATGCTGCTGCTGGCCGCCTCGGTGCCGGCCGCCATCGACGCCCGCGAGCAGCGCGGTGCCGACCGTGACTGGCAGCAGGCGCTGAGCACCGGCGACGCCGACGGACCGGCATCACCGGCCGGCGATGCGGGCGCGCCGACCGCGATGGCCGACGACACGCTGCTGATCGCGCACGCCTACACGACCTTCCGGGGTCGGCCGGTGTGGGGGCGGGCGGTGCAGGCCGGTGGCCCGCAGGCCCCGGTGCCGCCGGGGGTGGCCCAGCTGCCCGGGCCCGGCGAGGCGGTCGTATCACCGGCGCTGGCCGAGCTGCTGGCCGGCCCGGACGGCGCGCTGCTGGCTCCCCGCGTCGGCGAACGAATCATCGGCGAGATCGGCCCGGCCGGTCTGACCGGACCCGCCGAGCTGGCCTTCTACCGGGGCGTCGACACGTTGGACACCGAGTCGCATGAGCGGGTCGCGGCGTTCGGCGGCGGCCAGCCCGGCGAACCGTTCGGCCCCACCCTCACTCTGCTGCTGGTGGTCGTCTTCGTGGTGCTGCTGCTGCCGATCGTGGTCTTCCTCGGCGCGGCGGTCCGGTTCGGCGGGGCCAGCCGGGACCGGCGGCTCGCCGCGCTGCGGCTGGTCGGCGCCGACCGGCGGATGATCGCCCGGATCGCCGCCGGGGAGGCGTTGGCCGGCGCGCTGCTCGGGCTGGCGGTCGGCGCGCTGCTGTTCGCGATCGGCCGGCAGGTCGCGCCGCTGGTGCAGGTGTGGGACCTCAGTGTCTTCGCGTCGGACATCCGGCCGCCGGCCGTACTGGTGGTGCTGGTCGCCGTCGCCGCGCCGCTGGCCGCCGTCGCGGTCGGCCTGGCCGCGCTGCGCGGCGTCGTCGTCGAACCGCTCGGCGTGGTCCGCCGGGGCACGCCGCGCAGCCGTCGGCCGTGGTGGCGGCTGGCCGTGCCGCTGGCCGGGCTGGCCCTGCTGTACCCGCTGCTGCGCGGCGGGATCTCCACCTTCGAGACGGCGGCCCGCTACCAGGTGGCCGTCGGCGCGGTGCTGCTGCTGGTCGGCGTGGTGACGCTGCTGCCGTGGCTGATCGAGGCCACCGTACGGCGGATGCGTGGCGGGCCGGTCGCCTGGCAGTTGGCGATCCGCCGGCTGCAGGTCGACGGCGGTGGCAATGCCCGGCAGGTCTGCGGTGTCGCGGTCGCGGTGGCCGGCGCCATCGCGTTGCAGGCGCTGTTCACCGGCGTCGACGACGACTTCGTCCGGCAGACCGGCGCCGACCCGGACCGGGCCAGCCACCTCGCCCATCTCGGCGTATCGGACCGGTCGACCGGGGATGCGCTGCTGACCCGGCTGGGCGCGGTGCCGGGGGTCGACACGGTCGCCGGATACCGGTCCACTGCGGTGTTCGCCGTCGCCGACGACGAGAATGCCGACGGTGCCGCGCGGCGCACCGATGAGCTGTTCATCGCCGACTGTCGGGGGCTCGCCGAGCTGATCGTCGCGACCGACTGCGCCGATGGTGCCGTCTTCCTGGTCCCACCGCCCCCCGACTACCAGCGGTCCGCGATGACCGTCGACGAGCAGGGCCGGCTGGTTGAGACACCGGTCGAGCAGATCCGGGCCGGCGAGCGGGTGCAGGTCGGGCCCGGTGGGTACGAGTGGACGATCCCCGTCGACGCCCGTCCGGAGGAGTCGCGTGTCGATCCGTACGGGATCGGTCGGTTCGGGATCTTCGCCACGCCGGCCGCGATCGACGTCGACGCGCTCGGCCGGCTGCCGACAACGGCGTACCTGCAGATCGACCCCGGCCAGCCGGACGCGGTCGAGCACGTCCGCAACCTGCTCGCCACCGCCGGGCCGATGGATACTCTGTCCACCTTGTCGGCGACGACCGAGGCACGGCGGTTCACCAGCGTCCGCCGTGGACTCGCCGTCGGCATCGTCGTCACCCTGCTGCTGATCGCCGCCAGCATGCTGGTCACCATGCTGGAGCAGTTGCGGGAGCGGCGCCGGCTGCTGGCCATGCTGGACGCGTTCGGCACCCCTCGGCGGGCGCTCGGCTGGGCGGTCGTCTGGCAGCATCTGGTGCCCGTACTGCTCGGTCTGGTCCTGGCAGTGGCCGCCGGAGTCGGGCTCGGCGCGGTGCTGCTGGGCATGGTCGGCCGCGACCTCGTGGTCAGTTGGTGGACGGTGGCCGGGGCCAGCGCGGCGGGTGCCGGTGTCGTGCTGCTGGTCGCCGCCGCCGGTCTGCCGGCGCTGTGGCGGCTGATGCGCGCCGACGGGCTGCGTACCGAGTGATCCCCAGACGCCGGCAAAGCGGCCGGGTGACGCTCAGACGCCGGACGGGAAGGTCTCCGGTTCGCGCAGCTCGACGTGCGGAGTCCGCAACGGGCGTACCCCGCGGCTGCGGTCGAACCAGAGGAACGCGTCGTAGCGGTCGCCGAGCACGGTCGGCACGTAGTTGCCGCGCCGTTCCATGTTCGGCTGGTAGACCACACCGATCGCCCGGTGGTCCAGCTCGTCGGTGAGCAGATCCGGTCTGCCGTCGGTGGGGAAGACGAACAACGACTCGGCCGGGGCCGCGACGGAAAGGATCGCTTCCAGCGACCCCGGCCGGGCCGGCGGTACGGGCATCAGCCGCATCGGCGCTCCCCAGGTGTCACCGGCCACCACCGTTCCCCGGTAGGTGCCGAAGCCGACCAGGACCACCCGGTCCCGGCCGTACCGCTCGCGGGCCAGCTGCCCGATGTTGACCTCGCCGAGTTCGGCCATGTCGGTGGCCCGGGCGTCGCCGACGTGCGTGTTGTGTGCCCACACCACCGCGCGGGCGTCCGGACCGGCCCGGTCGAGCAGCCGGGCGAGGGTGTCGTCCATGTGCCGGTCCCGGACGTTCCAGGACAGCCGGCCACCGGAGACCAGCGCCCGGTAGTAGCGTTCGGCACCGGCTACCACCTCGGCGTTCTGCCAGGCACCGAAGCTGCCGGCCCCGTCGGCGGCGGCGTCGCGCCGCAGCCGGACCAGCAGGTCGATCACCTCCGCCTCGCAGCCGGCGGGCACCAGCCGCAGGGCGGTCGCGTAGTCCTGCGGGTCCTCGCCGTACGGTTCGAAGCAGCGGTACGCGTCGAGCGCGGCCGACACCTGGTCCGGTCGATGTTCCCGCAGGTAGACGAGGATCTCGCGGAGCGACTCCCACAGCGAGTAGACGTCGAGCCCATGGAAGCCGACCCGGGCGGATTCGCTGACCGAATCGTTGTGCCGGCGCAGCCAGCGGCAGAAGTCGACCACCTCGTCGTTGGCCCACATCCAGGTGGGCCAGCGTTCGAAGGTGGTCAGCGCGTCGCGCGGGTCGCGGGGGGCGTCGAATCGACCCCGGACGCTGCGGTCGACCCGGTCACAGTCCGGCCAGTCCCCTTCGACGGCGACGAAGGAGAAGCCGTGCTCGGTGATCAGGCGGCGGGTGACGGCCGCCCGCCAACCGTAGAACTCGTGCGTACCGTGGCTCGCCTCGCCGAGCATCACGACCCGCGCGTCGGCGGCCCGTTCGATCAGCGGGTCGAGGTCGTCGGCGTCGACCAACGGTCGCGCCAGCGCGGTGATGTCCGCGGCATATCTGGCCACCGGGCCCGGGTACCCGGGCGTTACCGGCACAAACCCCGTCAGCCGGGGCCGCTGGAACCCGCGAGGCGGGTGTTGCGGGCGGGTTCGGGCTAGGCTGCCTGAGCATGGAGGAGCAATCGCCTGACGCTGAGCCGAGGCGGTCCCGCGCCCCACGGGCCAGGACACCGAAGGCCGGCTTCACGCCGCCCGCCGCCATCGCTCCCGTGTTGTTCCAGCCACCGTCGAGCGCAGCCGGCAGCGCCGAGGGCCCCGCCAAGAAGGCCGCGCCGACGAAGAAGACCGCCGCCAAGAAGGCCGCGCCAGCGAAGAATGCCGCCGCGAAGAAGGCGACTCCGGCAGCGGAGAAGACCACGCCGACGAAGACCGCCGCGCCAGCGAAGAAGGCCGCGCCGACGAAGAAGACCACCGCGAAGAAGGCAGCGCCGGCGCCGGATCCGGCCGACGCTCCGCCGCCAGGTCCAGGTCCGGTCCCGGGCGGTACGCTGCGACAGCTGTTGGCGCGTCCGGCGTACGCGCCGGAACTGCTCGCCCTGGCTGCGGTGGAGCGGATCGGGCCGGCGGCGCGGGACTGGGCGGCCCGGCTGCGCGACGACTACCCGGCGGCCAGCGACGACGCCCTGGCCCGGCTGGCGGCTCGCCGGTTCACCCGGCTCGCCGGGGCCGGCGCGGCGGTCGCCACCGCCGGTGGGCTGCTCGGCCCGGCCTTGGAGCTGGTGACGCTCGGCTGGACGCAGGCCGCTGTCACGCTGCACGTGGCGGCCGCGTACCGGCATGATCCGACCGACCGGGACCGGGCGGCGGAGCTGCTGGCTCTGACCGGTATGCAGCCGGACGTCGCGGCGGCCCGCGTCGCGTTGGACGCGGCGGGCCGGCCGGCGGCCGACGACGAGGATCCGGCGTTGCGGCTGCTCGGCGGCGCGCAGCGGTTCACCGAGGCGGTGAGCCGGGTGACCGACGGCGGGTGGGCGCTGCTGCGGTTGCCGGCCCGGTTCCTGCCCGGTGGGCGGGCGTTGGTCGCCTGGTCGGGCGACACGCTGCTGTTGGAGCGGCTGGCCGCGCGGGCGAGTGCCCACTACCGGCCGGTCTCACCGGCCGCACCGGTCACAGCCAGCTGAACCAGTCGCGGGGCAGCAGCGCGTAGCCGACGAACGCGAAGACGTCCAGCAGGGTGTGCGCGATGATCAACGGCATCACCCGGCGGGTACGCAGGAAGAACAGCGACAGCACCACACCCATGATCACGTTGCCGAGGAACGCCCCGAAGCCCTGGTAGAGGTGGTAGGTGCCGCGCAGCAGGCAGCTGGTGGCGATGACCGCGCCGATCCGCCAGCCGAGCTGCCGCAGCCGGGTCATCAGGTAGCCGACCACGATCACCTCCTCCAGGATGGCGTTCTGCGCGGCGGCCAGGATCAGCACCGGAACCGTCCACCACAGCTGTGGTAGCGCGGCCGGGACCAGGCTGGCGTTCAGCCCGAGCAGCGCGGCGGCCCAGAACAGTCCGAGTCCGGGCAGCCCGATCGCGGCGGCCAGGGCAGCGCCCCAGGCCAGGTCGCGCAGTGGTGACCGGGCGTCGAGTCCGAGCCGGGCCCGGGCGTCGGCCCGGTCCCGGCTGAGCAGGTGGACCGCCAGCAGGACCGGCACGAGGGCGAAGAAGATCCCGAGCAACTGGTACGTCAGGTCCAGCCAGGGTCGGGCCGACTGGGAGGCGTTCATGGTGGCGGTCTGCTGGCCGAGCGGCCGGTCGGCGGTCAGCCGCGCGGTGATGGTGACCAGGGCGTAGATGGCGGACTGGCCGAGCGACACGCCCAGGACCAGGAGCACCTCGGCGCGCAGCAGGCGCGGTGGCAGCGGGGCCGCCGGGTGGGCGTCCGGGTTGCTGCTGGCCGGTGGTGGCGTACCGGCGAGGTCGACCGTCACCGGACCACTGTGCCCGAGCGGGTACGGCACGGCAATGTCGCACATCGTGTACGTCGACCCGCTACGAAGAGTGCTCACCCTGGAACTCAGTGATACGGCGTCAGTGGCGGCACGGTGACGGGAAGGCCTCGATGAGCAATCTCGCGCAACTGTTGAAGGAGAGCTGGGTGCTCGTCGAGGAGGAGCACGACCAGGTGGCGGGCTACTTCTACGCCCGACTGTTCCTGGACCGGCCGGATCTTCGCCAGCTCTTCCCGGTGCAGATGGACACCCAGCGGCGTTGTCTGATCGAAGCTATCGTCTCTGCCGTCGGCTCGATCGACGACCCGGAGCAGTTCGCCGACTACCTGCAGTCACTCGGGCGGGCCCACCGCAAGTTCCATGTGCAAGCTGCGGACTACGCCGCGTTCGGCGGCATGCTGCTGGAGGCGCTGCGTACCGTCGCCGGTGACCGGTGGAGCTTCGAGTACGACGAGGCCTGGGGCACCGCGCTGGAGATGCTCACCACCAACCTGGTCATCGGCGCCGAGAGCGACCCGAACCCGGCGTTCTGGCACGCTGAGGTGCTCGACCACGAACGCCGGGGCACCGACGTCGCCGTGCTGACCTGCCGGCCGCTGCAGTACCGACTGGAGTACCAGGCAGGGCAGTACGTGAGTGTCGAGGTGCCGCGCTACCTGCCGAGGCTGTGGCGCAGCTACTCGATCGCGAACGCGCCCCGGGCGGACAACACACTGGAGTTCCACGTCCGGGCGGCCGCTGCTGGCTGGGTGTCCAGCGCGCTGGTCCGCCGGGTCCGCCCCGGCGATCTGCTGCGGGTGGCCGCCCCGATGGGCTCCATGGTGCTGGACCGGGACTCGCCACGGGACATCGTCTGCCTGGCCGGCGGGGTCGGTTTCGCCCCGGTCAAGGCCCTGATCGACGAGCTGACCCGGTACAACCGCAGCCGCTGGGTGCACGTCTACCTGGGCGGTCGGACCCGCGACGACCTGTACGACCTGCCCGAGCTGAGCCAGCTCTGCGCCGCCTACCCCTGGCTGAACGTGGTGCCCTGCTGCTCGGACGACCCGGGCTGGACCGGGGAGCACGGCGAGGTCGCCGACGTGCTGGCCCGCTACGGCCCGTGGTACGAGCACGACTTCTTCGTCGCCGGGTCGGCCGGCATGGTCCGGTCCAGTCTGCGTCGGCTGGCCGAGCTCGACGTCCCGGCCGACCACATCCGCTACGACAGCTTCGGCGAGGTGTGACCACTATGGTCGGTCAGTACACCCAGGGTCGGCCGCTGTCCCGGTACTCCTCGACCGGCACCAGGCTGGTCCCCGGTGCCATCCGGTCGACGTACAGCCGGCCCTCCAGGTGGTCGATCTCGTGCGCGACCAGCCGGGCCATCGCCCGGTCGAAGGACGTGATCACCCGGCCGCCGTCGAACCGGGAGTGTTCGACGTCGATCCGCAGCGGACGCGGCACCAGCCCACGCACGTCGAAGTAGGACAGGCAGCCCTCGTACTGGTCGTCGGTCTCCACCGCGGTGTCGACGACCCGCGGGTTGAGCAGCACCAGCGGCTCGGCTCCCGGCTCCGGTGGCCGGACCAGGGCGGCGGCCCAGGGCAGCCCGATCTGCGGTGCGGCCAGGCCCACCCCCTTGCCGAACGGGTGCAGTTCGTCGAGCCGGGCCAGCATGGCCCGCAGCCGGGCGACGGTGTCCAACGCCACCGCCTCGTCGGCCGGCAGTTCGAACGGCTGCACCTGCTGCCGGAGCATCTCGGCGCCCCGCTGCACGATCCCGATGGCCCGCATCCGTTCGCTGGCCCGCTGCTCCGGCCGGGTCTCGGTCCCGGCCGGTGACCCGGCCTGACCGCCCGTGTGGGTCGTCGGCCCGGACCGGAACCGCCACTCCAGCCGGTACCGGGCGTTGAGCAGTGGGGCATCGGTCGACCACTCCAGCACCGACCGGCCGTTCACCCGTTGCCGGCGCACCGGCGTACGCAGCGGAGCGTCCTCCGCCGACAGGGACGTCTCGACCCCCCAGACCTGGGGGTCGAACGCTTCCGGGAAATCCAGCCGTACGGTGAGCTGCCGGGTGGGCAGCCGGACGGCGCGTTGGAACCACTGCCCCCACTTCTCCTGGCCGACCCGGTAGGTGTACTCGATGCTGGTGCGCTGCCCCGGGTACAGCGGGAACCGGCCGTCGGCGTTCTCGAAGAGCAGCCAGACCTCTTTGAAGGCGTCCCGGTCGTGCTTCTTGCGCCACTGCATCGGCTCCTGGTGCCCGGGGGTGCCGCAGAAGGCGTGCAGGTCCAGCTCGACGAAGGTGAGCGGGTGTTCCCGGTGGTGCCGGTTGGACCGGTCCGGGTCGTCGGGGTACCGGTCGACGGCGACCCGGACCAGGTAGCGGGTGACCGGGTCGGTGCCGGCGTTGTAGAGGGCCCGCCGGATCGTGCAGTGGTAGTAGCCGTCGCGGTAGGCGAGGGTGGCCACCTCCTGCTCGACGATCAGGCCGGTGCCGGGTGGCATCCACTGTTCGGGGACCGGCGGGTCGCGCGGCGGGGTGCTGGTACGGCTGTGCCGCAGTTCGTCGTACTCCTGGTAGCGCTGCCAGATCGCGCCGCCGGCGCCGAGCACCGCTTCGGCCCGGCGGGCGAAGTCTTCGGTGGGGCGGTGCCGGCGGCCTTCGACGTGGCTGATGTACGACGGGTCGAAGCCCATCCGGGCGGCCAGCTGCTTCTTGGTCATCGCCCGGTCCAGGCGCCACTGGGCGAGCTCGGCCGCGAAGGTGTCCGCGGCGCGGTCGATGGGCGAGCTGGTCATCGCAAAGCGTCCCCTCAGGCCGGATCCACAGTCTGCTTTCCGACTCGTACACCCGGTCGGATTTGGCGCGTTACCGACAGAGCACTTGACAGCGCGGATCGGCCCACTCTGTGAAATTTGCCCATCACCCACCGCCACGGAGTGTCACCACCCCGGCTGGAAGTTTCGCCGATACTCTGGTTAGCCTAGCCTTAGCAAGCTAGGGTGAACCATCGGCAGCTGTCGGAAGGATCGAAAGGTGAGAACGTTGAGGCGAGGCACGTGCGACCCGGTTGATCACGGGAGCGCCACCTCCTTCTCGGTTGCCACCGTGACCTGCCCGGTTCCCACCGCGCCGACCGATGGTTGCTCATCGTGACCGCCGTCATAGATCCCCGAGCCCGCGCCGCCGCTCCGCTGGCCCCGATCACCGCCACGCTGCGCACCGCGTTCGGCACCGACGACCTGCCCGGCCTGCACGCCGGTCTGCTCGTCGACGACCGGACCGGCTGGCTGCCCGCCACCGAGCTGATCCACGGCGACCAACTCCCCCGGATGCTCGACTCGGCCGCCCGGCGCTGGCAGGCGAAGCGGCACGCCGCCGCCGCCCTCGCCTGGAAGGCGTACAGCTACTGGGTGGCGCTGCCGGTCGCGCTCGGCTGGGCGTCGGCCCGCCGGGTGCCGTTGATGCGCGCCGACGACGTACTGCTGCGGATGGACGACGACGGCCCACTGGTCGACGTCGGCCTGCGCACCGGGATCCCGGTGGCGGTGCTGCCGCACGACCCGATCGCGGCGGCCGGGCTGCCCGAGGTGCTGGTCGTGGCCGACGAGGCCGAGCTGCTCCGCGTACTGCGGATCTCCCTGCTCGACCAGCACATGAGCCCGCTGCTGGACGAGATCCACAGCCGGGTGAAGCTCGGCCCGCGTACGCTGCTCGGCTCCCTCTCCTCCGGCATCGCCTACGCGGTGCTGCAGGCGGCCGACGCGCTGCCCGGCTCGTCCGCCGAGACGATCGGCACGCTGCTCGACGCGCTCGACATCGGTGACCTGATCGAGCTGGTGCCCGGCGAGGACGGGGCGGTCACCGTGCAGCGCCGGACCTGCTGCCTGGCGTTCACCCTGCCCGACCCGAAGATCTGCCCCGGCTGCTGCATCCGCCCGTGACCGCGATCCGCGCGGCCGGTCAGCCCAGCCACGCGGATCGCGGCCAACTGGTGGGTGGTCAGCCCGGCTGCTGGTAGGTGGCCGTCAGCCTCGCCCGGGCGAGGGTGTGGAAGGCCAGGTTGAAGCCGACGTACGCCGGGGTCGCGGTCGGGCCGAGTTCGAGCCCTTCGACGTCGAGGGCGTGCACCGCGAAGATGTACCGGTGCGGCCGGTCACCGGCCGGCGGTGCGGCGCCGTCGTAGCCGGCGTTACCGAAGTCGTTGCGTACGCCGAACGCGCCCGGCGCCGCCTTCTCCGGGTCACCGCCGGCACCCTGCGCCAGCTCGGTCACCGACGCCGGCAGGTTGACCAGCAGCCAGTGCCAGAACCCGCAACCGGTCGGCGCGTCCGGGTCGAAACAGGTCACCACGAACCCCTTGGTCGACGCCGGAAAGCCCGACCAGGACAGTTGCGGGGAGAGGTTCGCCCCGCCGGCTCCGGTGAAGACGTGCGCCGTCGGCAGCGGCCCGCCGTCGGCGAGGTCGGTGCTGGTCAACGCGAACGAGTCGACCGGCGGAAGCAGGTCGTACGGATCAGGTGCGATCGGTCGGTCCAGGTTCATGCCTGGCATCCTGCCGCACCCGGCACCGGTACGCAGCCCAGCGCACCGATGCCGGGTGGAATCGAGTCAGGACTGCTTGGCTCCGCTGCCGACCAGCTCGGCGTCGCGCTGCGCGGCCAGCCGGACCCGCAGCTGCTCGCCTTCGATGTCCACGTTGGGCATGATCCGGCTGAGGAAGCGCGGCAGCCACCAGGCGGCCCGGCCGAGCAGCGACATCACCGCCGGCACGATGGTCATCCGCACCACGAACGCGTCGATCAGCACGCCGATCGCCAGCGCGAAGCCCATCGACTTGATCACCGGGTCGTCGACCAGCATGAAGCCACCGAAGACCGAGATCATGATCAGCGCGGCGGCGGTGACCACCCGAGCGCCGTGCCCCATTCCGTTGATGGTGGCCTGGGTAGCGGTGTCACCGTGGACGAAGTCCTCCCGCATCCGGGAGACCAGGAACACCTCGTAGTCCATGGCCAGGCCGAACAGGATGCCGATCAGCAGGATCGGCAGGAAGCTGACCAGCGGGCCCGGGGTGTCCAGGCCGACCAGGTCGGCGAGCCAGCCCCACTGGAAGACCGCGACGGTGATGCCGAACGCCGCGCCGACGGTCAGCAGGAAACCGAGGGCGGCCTTCACCGGCACCAGGATCGACCGGAACACCAGCATCAGCAGCAGGATCGACAGCCCGACGACCAGCAGCAGGTAGACCGGCATCGCGTCGGCGAGCTTGTCGGAGACGTCGATACCGACGGCGGTGACACCGGTCAACGCCACCGTTGCGGGGCCGTCGTCGTCCGGGGCCAGCCCGAGTTCGGCGATCTCCACGCGGATCCGCTCGACGAGCTCCTCGGTCTCGGCCTCGGTGGGGCCGGTCGCCGGGATGACCGCCAGGATCGCGGTCTGCCCGTCCCGGCTGGGCTGCGGCGGCGCGACCATCAGTACGCCGTCGAGGGCCTGCACCGTTCCGGTGATCTGACCGGCGGCGGCGGTGGTGGCCTCCGCCGAGTCACCGGAGACCACCATGATCAGCCGGCCGTTGAAGCCGGGCCCGAACCCTTCGCTGGTCAGGTCGTACGCGGTCCGTTCGCTGCTGCCCAGCGGGGCGGTGCTGGCGTCGGGCAGGGAGATCCGCATGTCGGCGGCGGGGATCGCCAGGGCACCGAGGCCGGCCACGCCGAGCACGATCACCGGGATCCGCAGCCTCACCATGAGTCGGGCCCAGCGGAACCCGAAGGACTCCTGGTTTTCGTGGGTGGTCGGCGCCTCGGTCGGGTCGACGGCCCGCTTGCCGCGCGCCAGCACCCGGCGGCCGGCGTAGCCGAGCAGCGCCGGCTGCAGGGTGATCGCGACCAGGACGGCGACGCTGACCGTGCCGGCGGCGGCCAGACCCATCACGGTCAGGAACGGGATGCCGACGACGGACAGACCGGCGAGGGCGATGACCACGGTGGCGCCGGCGAACACCACCGCGGAGCCGGCGGTGGCGACGGCGCGGGCGGCCGCCTCCTCCGGCTCCAGCCCTTCGAGCAGGTGCTGCCGGTGCCGGGAGGTGATGAACAGCGAGTAGTCGATGCCGACGGCGAGGCCGAGCATCAGGGCCAGCACCGGGGCGGTGGAGGTGAGGTCGATGACGCTGCTCAGGGCGAACAGGCCGGCCATGCCGGCGCCGACGCCGATCAGCGCGTTCAGCATCGTCATCCCGGCGGCGACCAGCGAACCGAAGGTGATGATCAGGACGACCAGGGCGATCGCCACGCCGATCGCCTCCTGGGAGCCGACGTGCGGCTCGGTGCTCATCACTTCGCCGCCGTGGGCCACCTGGAAGCCGGCGTCGCGGGCCGGGCCGCCGACCGCTTCGTACGCTTCCCGCGATTCGTCGCTGACCTCGTCGTTCGGCACGGCGAACTGGACGTTGACCAGGGCGAACCGGCCGTCGGGTGACACGCTGCCGGTCTGGAACGGGTCGAGCGCGGCGATCACGCCGGGGATCTGGTTGGCTTCGCCGACCACCTGCGAGACGGCGGCCTGGCCTTCGGGGGTGGTGAGCTGCTCGCCCTCCGGCGCGGCGATCACGATCGTGCCGCCGGCCCCGCTGGCCTCCGGGAACTGCTCCTGGAGCAGCTCCAACGCCTCCTGGGATTCGGTGCCGGGGATGTTGAAGTCGCTGGCGGTCGGCCCACGGAAGGCGAGCGCGGCGGCACCGAGACCCACCAGGGCGATCAACCAGATCGAAACGACCAGGTGTCGCTTGCGAAAGGCGGTCCGGCCGAGCCGGTATAGCAGGGTGGCCATGCGGCATCCTCTGTCGTGTCGGTCGTTACGGAACTTCGGGTTTCAGCTGGCGCCGGGCTTCGGGCCCTCAGCTGGCGTCAGGTCTCGGTTGCGCGTCGGGCCCGGTTCGCCGAGGGTCCGGTCGATCACCTGGCCCAGCAGCGGGCGGAGCCGGTCGGCGTCGAGGTCGAGGTGTTTGGAGCTGGCGGCGGCGACCCCGGCCAGCACCACCAGGGCGGCGAACCGGTCCTCCAGGCGTCCGGACCGACCGGTGAGGGCGTCGAGCAGCCGGTCGATCATCTGTTCCAGGTCGCAGAAGGCGGGTTGGTGCAGCATCTGCGGGATCTCGGCGTAGAGCACCGCGATCTGCCGCTGGTAGCGCAGGCACAGCTCGATGAAGCCGTCGATCGCCGTACGGCGGGCGGTCTCGTCGTCGAGTCCGGCCAGTTGCTTGTCGAGTTGGGCCAGGCTGGCGACCGCCGGGTTCATCAGGGCGGCGAGGATCGCGTCCTTGCTGTCGAAGTGGTAGAGCAGGGACGCCTTGGCGCAGCCCACCTCGGCGGCGATGTCCTGAAGGGAGGCGCCCCGGAAGCCGACCACCGCGAAGCGCTGGGCGGCCACGTCGAGGATCTGTTCGCGTAGCTCGGGCCGCGCTGCGCCGCCCCGGCCGGCCTGCGTCACCATGCCCACCTCCTCTCCTCAGGTCACCCGTCGCGACCAAGGATGCCGGAGCGAACCCAGAAACCCTGACCGATCGGTCAGAAGGTGAAGCAGCTCACAGAGCTGCTCAGCTTCGATCTCGACCGACAAATCTCACCCCAGGCGGGTGGAAGCCTGACGAGAACTTGATGAGAGTTCGTTAAGAGTCACCCGGAAGAGGGGCGACGGAAGAGGGTCACCGGGCCGGCAGGACCGCGTGTTTCAGCTGGCTGGCCAGCCAGTCCCGGAAGTCGGCCTCGCTCCAGCCGCAGCGCAGCACCAGGCTGGCGTAGTGCGCCGGGTCGTTGTAGAACCAGACCAGATCCACCGACCGGTCGAGGTCGGATCCGTAGCGCAGCGGTCCCAGGTCGCGCAGTCGCCCGACCACGCCGGTAGCGCCGATCCGGCGGTTACGCAGCAGCGTCTCCCAGACCTGGGCGACCTCTTCGGCGTCGTCGGCCGCCTGCCGTACGGTCTCGAAGATCCGTGCCGTCCGGCCGCCGATCAGCCGGCACACCTCCGCGTACGCGTCGAGGACACCTTCGGCGGTGTCGGCGAGCCGCACCGGCTGGAACCAGGGCCGCTCGACGACCGGCACCGGTTCGTCGTCGCCGGCGAGGGCCTCGTCGAGGACCTGGCGCAGCAGGGCCGGTTTGGAGCCGAAGGCGGCGAAGACGGTGGGGCGGGCGACACCGGCCACGACGGCGACGTCGGCCAGCGAGGCACCGGCGTAGCCGCGTTCGACGAAGAGGTCCCGGGCTGCGTCGACGATCGCCCGTCGGGTCCGGCGGGCGTTCTCCTCGCGTACCGCTGATCGGTATTTCCGGGTCGGCCTTGTCTCGTTGTCGGCTGCCATAGCTCCGTCACCCTACCAAGATATTAACTAGACAGCGTCTCTGGACTAGCTGATGTCTATTGAATATTCTCAGAGCAGCCTGACCGGCGTCGGACCGCCCCGCACGGTCCCGACCGGGGCGGCTTCCCGCTGCGATGAAAGGGTCAGCCATGCCAGGACCACGCGCCGGCGCCGCACGCCGTACGCACCGACCCGGGCCGCCACACCAGCTCCTGCCCAGCCTCTCCAGCCTCACGACGGCGCTGCTCGGCGCGGCGGCGCTGCTGGTCGTGACGGTCGCCGCCTGCTCGCCGGGCGGCACCACGCAACCGGCCGACCCCGGTGGTCAGCCGGCCGCAGCCAGCCAGCCGGCGGGCGGGCAACCCGGCGACGAGTCGCCGCCGCCGGTCGACGCCTGCACACTGCTCACCGCCGACGAGGTCACCCCGATCATCGGCGCGCACGACGGCGGCGGGCCCGGCGACGGCCTCGGCGAAAGTGTCTGCGTGTGGGAGAACCCCGACACCTACCACTCGGTGACGGTCAGCATCGGCGGCCCAGGGACGGCCGCGTCAGGTGAGCTGCCGGCCGAATCGGCGTACGGCGAGACCGAACCCGGCCCGGACGGGATCCGGTTCGCTCCCGGCGGCTTCGCCGAGTTCATCGTCGGCGACCGGGCCTGTGAGGTCCAGGTCGTCGCCCCCGACGACGACCGGGACGTCACCGTCGAGCTGATCGGGCTGGTCAGGAGCCGGATGTGACCGGGCGGCCGATCACCGGCGGTCGCCGGCCCGCCCGGCTGACGCTGCACTGTCTGCTGGCGGTCGCCGTCGTCGCGGCCGGCACCGGATGCGGCGACACCACAGATTCCCCGACCGGACTGCCGACCGGATTCCCGGACGGCAGCGTCGCGACCGGCCAGGCTCCACCAGCGAGTACGGAGACCGACCCGCCGGCCGCGCCGGCCGTGATCAACCCCTGTGATCTGGTGACCCAGCAGGAGGCGGAGCAGCTGGCCGGCACACCGCTCGACGCGCCCCGGCAGGTCGAGGCGACCTGCACGTTCACCTCGCCACCGACGGGGCCGACCGCCCAGGTGGAGGTCTTCGTCGGACCCGGCGCCAAGAAGATGCTCGACATCAACCGGGAGCTCGGGCACGAATTCCGTGAGCTGCCCGGCATCGGCGACGAGGCGTACGCCGAAGACAACAACGTGTACGTCAACATCTCCGGCCAGTGGGTCTCGATCCGACTCGTGCTGCTCAACGATCCCGCCGAAAACCGGCAGGCGCTCGAAGACCTCGCCCGCGTCGTCGCCGGTCGGCTCTGAACCCCGTCCATCGTCAACCATCCACCGTCATCGGCTCACCCGGAGGGTGTCGGTCATGGGATCCCGCTTCACCAACTCCCGGCGACTGATCGGGTCAGCCGTCGCCGTACTCCTGGCGGTGTCGGCCTGCGGCGGCGCGGGCCCGGCGGACGGCCCGCGGCCGGACGCGGCGTCGCCGGTGAGTGCCGAGGCCGAGCAGCGGTACGGTGCCGCACCGACCCCACACCCGGACGTCACCTACCAACCGGACGTGGTGTTCGTCGGCGGCGGCGCGGACGCGGTCCGCGCGGTTGCCGCTGACACCTTCACCTGGCGCATCGACCCGGCGGCGAAGAACGCCGACCGGCTCGCCCCGGGCAAGGTCATGTTCCTCACCGGACGGGCGGTGGGGCGGGTAGTCGACGTCCGACGCGACGGCGACGACCTGGCCGTGGCCCTCGGCCCGGTGGACATCACCGAGGTGATCCGGGACGGCACCTTCACCAGTGCCGAACCGGTCCCGTTGACGGCTGCGGTCCCGATGCCGGACGCGGCGGCCAGCTGGGCGGAGTCCGGCGACGACAGCGGCGGCGTCGGTGGTGGTGGCGGCGCGGTCGTCGGCACCGGTGGGGGTGCAGGCGGTGGCGGTCGCACGGTGCCGGCGGCCGTCAAGGTCGGCAAGCTGGCCGCCACGCCGATCTGCTGCTCCGACGGGGTCGGCGCCAAGTTCACCTACGACAGCAGCGGAGTGCGCCTGCTCGGCAAGGTCATCCTCAAGATGACCGCACCGACCGCCGGCTTCCACCTGGAGATCCGGGGAGCGACGGTCACCCGGGCCGAGTTCATGGTCAACGGGGCCGCCGCGCTGCGGGTGGAGATCGAAGCGACGACGTCGACCGGCCGCAACATCGACCCGCGCATCCCGATCCCGGTCGACTTCAGCGTCCCGATCGGCGAGGTGCTGGGGGTGCCGTTCTCCGCGACGGTGACCCAGGTCATCGGGGTGAACACGGCGTTCGGTGCCAAGGACGGCAACATCAAGGCCGCTGGCGAGTGGTCGCTGAGCCAGTCGATAGGCTTCGGCTACGCCAACGGCTCGTTCGGCGTACGGGCACCGAACTCGATCAGCGTCGACCAGAGCCTGATTGACTCGATCTCCGGCATCTCGGTCGGCGTCAACGGCGTGTGGCTCGACTACCACGCCAAGTTCCACGTCGGGCTCGGCGCGCTCGGCTTCATCGCCGGGCTGTACTTCGAGTTGACCCTCACCCTCGGAATGACCATCGGCTCCGCACTCGGCGCGCCGATCGCACTGTGCCGCAGCGCCCAGCTCGGCCTCTGGGCGTCGTACGGCGTCGGCTACACCATCCCTGCCGGACTGGCCGCGGTGATCAACACGTTTCTGCAGCTCTTCAACGCAAAACCCATTCCGAAGGAAGGCGGCGTCGGCGACACGAAGAATCTCTACGACAAGTATGTCGTGGACCCGGATGTGCCGATCTGTCGAGACTGATTGATAACCTGGGGCTGTGTCGGCCACCGTGGATCCACCGCCGCCGCGCACAGATCCGTCCACGCCCCGGCAAAAGATCAACTGGGTCGACCGGCTCATTCAGGCGGCAGCCATCGCCGGATCGGTCGCCGGTGTCGCGTCCTTCTTCACCGAGCACCCTACGGCGGGGCTGCGGCTCATCGCGGGCAGCCTGCTCGTCGGCGGGGTCGCGCTCGCTTTCAGATGGCGTACGGCCGGCGGTCCTCGCTTTGGTTTCACCGGTGCGCTGGCGTTGGCGCTGGTCGGGGCCGGCGTCTTCGGCTGGTCGGTGCGGCCGGGCACCACACCGGACGTCGCGGCACCGGACGTCGCCGCGCCGGCACCGGGCCCGACCGGGAGCAGTTCGTCGGGTTCGTCGCCAACCACTGCCGGGCCGGATCCCGCACCCGTTGGCACGTCGGTGACGGTGCACCGGGCAGAAACGGTCGTCCCCCTCTCCGCGAGAACGGAGATCGACCTCGACTCACTCGCGCCGGACTGGGACGTCGCGGGCTACGACGAGACGGGCCGGGCCGATCTTCGGTTCAGCACCATCGGCCTCGAAGCGATCAACAACGCCGAGCTACGGGAAGCCACCGGTGACGGCCCTGATCTCTGCCAGCAGGCGACGGCGCAGTACGAACTGACGCTCGACGAGGACCTGCCCGAGACCAGGTACACCTGCGCGATCACCAACGAAGACCGCTTCGCCTCGGTGCGGTTCAACCGCGAAGACGTCCGGATGGGATACACCGTATTCAGCCAGATCAGCCTGACAGTCACGGTCTACAACCGCGCCGCCTGACCACCGCCCGACCCGGCCGCCGGGCAGGGTTACGACCCGTCGTGCCGGGGCAGACGATAAAGTCCGTCACGTTGCACGAATATCTCCCGCCGCTCGGCGGCATCGCCGGATTTGTCGACCACATAACCCGTGACCCAGAGCCAGCCCTCGTACGTCGGCTTGGGGTCGACGGAGATGACCCGGAACCTCAGCCTGCGCTCACCAGCGAACTGCACACTGGCCTCACCACCGACCACCAGCACGTCACCCGGCCTCGGCTCGGGCGCACGGAGCAGCCGACTACCCGCCACGCCGATCCGCCAACGGATACGTCGTACGCCCGCAGTCCGGACACCACCGCGACTTCACCTTGAACGACCACAGCCCGGCGCAGAAGCCCAGCAGCGCCGCACTGAACAGCGCCCCGATATCCCACATCGATCCGTCCCTCTCCCAAGAAGCCCGACGCGGTCACCCGTCGTCAGTCGTCGAACGCCACCGGCTCGCCGCCGTTGGCCTGCCACCGGGCAAGGATCTCGGCGAGGATCCGGCGGGCACCGGCCTCACCGTGCTCGGCCTTCAAGTCCTCGAAGCTCCACCGCAGCGTGAGAGCCACCTCGGCCGCTTCGTCGGTTTCGCACTCGCGGGTGGAGTAGGCGTCGTCGGCATCGGCGTTCGGACCCGATTCGCTCGCACCGTCGTCCACCAGGCTCACAACCCTGCCGGTACGCGGTAGCCGACCATCTGGCCGTAGGTCATCAGCGGACGCAGCGTCGGAGTAAGCATCGTCGGCTCGGACGACCAGCGGTGCCCACGGTTGCCCGCCAACCGCCGCTGCCTGGCCGCCGCCCGCTCCTGGTCGAGCCGGGCCAGGCGCTTCGACGCCGCCGACCGCCCGTCCCGCCACTCCCGCCACCGCACCACCAGTTCACGAATCATCTCGACGATCACTGCTCTCTCCTTCTCAAGATCGTTCTTCCACGCAATCGATCAAGTCCACGGCGTCGCACCGCCGATGTCTCGCCCGGACAGCATCCATGACCGTCCACAGGCAACCTTGCAACTGTCAAGGTTCACGGGGTGCTGGTGCTTACGTTCAGCTCGTGAGAGTCGTCGCGCTATCCGACGTCGCCGAGATGCTCGGCGGTGTATCGCGCACCCGCGCCACCGAGATCACCAACCGGGCGAGCTTCCCGGCGCCAGTCGCGCTCGTCGCCTCCGGCCGCATGCGGATCTGGGACCGCGACGAGGTTGCCGAGTGGATCCGCACCCACCGCCCGACCCAACAAGAAGACTGAATTGCACCATCTGTGCAGTCCTGGCCGCCCAGCGCTGAACCACTGATCTGTACACCAGCCACCTATCGCGGCCCGATCAACGTGGCTGGCGTACAGCTCGGCACGAATTTGATGCATGGGCTTCGCCTTGTCCTGATTGGACGGGCACCCGGTTCGGCCGAGCAAGCTTGAGCAAGCTCTATTGAGGTTTGCAGCTGTGCCGTGCACACTCAGCCAAGGAAATTGCTCGGACCAACCGGACGAAAGATCGTGTCATGGCAGAGCTGCGGTTCATCGCGAAAGATCCCGACAGCCCGCAGGGCGGCTCGCCGACCGTGTGGGTTGACGACGAAGACGGCTCACTGATCGTGCAAGGCTGGCGTATCGACGACGCGACCATGAGCCAAGTTCAGGCGACCGGCCCGGTACCGGCGCATGAGACCGTGGTCCGCGTCCCGGCGCGACTGCTTCCGTACCTGAAGGGGGTCTTGGGTGGCGATCCTGCCGCAGCTGTTTAAGAACGCGGTTCGCTCGGCAATACACCTGGAGATGCGCGACGGGTACGAGCCGGACGATCCCGACTGGCTCAACTGGCGCGACGGAAACCGCTTCGATCCGGCGGAACATTGGAACGAGTGGTTCGCGATGATGAGTGAGACCACGGCGCGAGGCGTCGAGGTCCGACGTGCTCGCATCGTCTCTGAGCCGGTCACGGACTACGTCCGGTACGAGTACGACGTCACGGAGCCGTTCAACATCGCCAGCGGCGAAGAGGTTCGATGGCTCCCCCGTAGTCGCGCGGTGGGATTGCTCGTTCCAGCGGTAGACTTTTGGGTATTCGACAATGCCGTTGTCGTGATCAACCATTTTGACGGCTACGGCGGCAACCTGCGGCATGAGCAGCTACATGAAACGGCGCTTGCAACGCGCTACTCGCTGGCGTTCGACGACATCTGGGATCGCGCCATCCCGCACGCGGAGTACGTGATCTAGCGCAACGCATGGCTACTCCATATTCCGCCGCACAGGAAGCTCGCGCAGCGCTCGCCAATCGGCTACGGGAGATCCGCAACCGGGCTGGTCTCTCGGGCCGTGAACTGGCCAGCCTTGCCAAGTGGCACGAGAGTAAAGTCAGCAAAATCGAGCACGCGAAGCAACCGCCATCCGTGCCCGATATCAAGGCGTGGTGTCTGCACTGCGGCGTGGGCAACGCGGTCACCGAGGAACTCGTCGCGGCGCTGCACGCAGCCGAGGGCATGTGGACCGAGTGGCAGCGCATGGAGCAGGGCGGCCTGCGCCAAGCGCAAGAGTCCGTGGCGCGGATCTACGAACGCACACGGCGCTTTCGTTTCTACTGCTCGTCGCTCTTGCCGGGGATCGTGCAGACCGAGTCACACACGGAGACCATTCTGCGGGCCATCATGCGCAGGCGCACCATTCCTGACGACATCGACGACGCGGTTGCGGTCAGGATGGAGCGCCAGCGGTACCTACGCGGCGACCGCCGATATTCGATCATCGTCGAAGAGTCGGCGCTACGGTGCGGTATCGGCAGCACCGATGTGTGGGCCGGGCAACTCGGCCACTTGCTGAGTGTTTCGACGCTGCCCACCGTGAGCCTCGGCGTGATCCCCTTTGGCGTCGGCCGCGAGGCGGCGTGGCCGGTCGAGAGCTTCTATATGTTCGACGATGCCGAGGTGAATGTCGAACTCGTCGCGGGCTATCTCACGGTGACGCAGCCCCGCGAGATCGGCATGTACGCGAAAGCGTTCTCGGAGCTTGCAGCGCTCGCCGTGTTCGGCGCACGCGCCCGCCGCCTCATCTCGGAGGCCGTAGAAGCGACGGGAATGAGCGACGGCGAGCAAGCCTGAGCAAGTTCATTGATGACCGACCGCGCTACGTACGATGCTAATTGCAGAAAGTAGGGCGGGTAGGTCGAAGCCTCGACCAGAGTCTGCCGCCATCCGGATGGGGAGAGAACCAATGGGAAAGCACGGCCAGGACAGCGACGGCAACAAGCCCGGCGGCTACGACCCGAACAAGGTCGTCGACCCCGGCAAGAGCGGGGGCGGCGGCAAGCACAGCGGCGGTAGCGGAGGCAAGAAGAAGTGATCAAGCAGCAAGCTCGCCTACTCGACGAGTTGGCGGCCGCCGGGCGGCTTTCGGAAGCCTGGCGGCCCCACTTCGAACGGGTCCCGCGTCACGAGTTCGTACCCGAGGTCGCCTGGTTCGGCTGGGACAACCGGGTGATCTCCCGCGCTGACGAGCCGGAGGCATGGCTCGACGCCGCGTACGCAGATGGGCCGATCGTGACGCAGTTCGATGACGGGAAGGTGTTGCCCGGCGGCGTACCCGGGTTGTCGCCGTCGAGTTCTTTGTCTATGCCGAGGATGGTCGCGCGCATGCTGGACGCCGCGATGATCGTCGACGGCGTGCGCGTACTGGAGATCGGCACGGGTAGCGGCTGGAGCGCGGCTCTGCTCGCCGACCGGCTCGGCGACGCGAACGTGACAAGCGTCGAGATCGACACGACGATCTTGCGCGCGGCGCAGCGGGCGTTACAACAGGCGGGCTACGCACCGACCACGGTCGCGGCCGATGGCACCGGGGGTTACGCCGCCCACGCGCCCTATGACCGTGTGCTCGCTACCTGTTCTGTGTACCGCGTCCCGCCCGAGTGGATCGCTCAGACGCGGCCGGGCGGGTACATCGTGACGCCGTGGCGTCTCGCGATGCCGAGCGGCCTGCTCGTACGCCTTCAGGTCGACGAGGACGGCACGGCTTCCGGTCCGTTCGTCTGCCCGGCGTGGTTCATGGTGACGCGCAACCAGCGCCGGTCAACCGAGCAGGTGCCGATGACCGGCCCGGCGCTCCACGGACGTACCAGCCTCCGGCGAAGCGAGGTCTTCGAAAGCGAGTCCGCTCAGTTCGCTGTCGCCGTGCTCGTGCCGAACTGCGACCAATGGACCGAGAGCGGCGACGCCGGTGTGACCGTACGGCTTGACGATCTCGCCTCGGGCTCATGGGCGGCTGTCGCCTACGGCGACGAATCCGGTGACGACTTCGCCGTACGGCAGGGCGGTCCACGACGGCTCTGGGACGAGGTCGAGGCAGCCTACGCCTGGTGGCAGGACGCCGGTCGGCCCGAGTACACCCGGTTCGGCTTGACAGTCGACGGCGCGGCACAGCGCCTCTGGATCGACGAGCCGGGAACCGTTGTCGCTAACCTGTGAAGCCCAAAGACCGCTCACAACCGCCGACGCTGGTGGTGGTGCCGCCGACGCGACGATGCAGCGTTACGCCGTTGCCGGTGCGGGCTCGCCAACCAACGTACGGAGCGCCTGATACGCCTCATCCATTCCTGGCCGGTCTTCGCCGTCGTGCTCATCGCCGGTAGACCGACTGCAGACGGCGACAAGAGCTGCAACGATCGCTTCGGCGCTGGTGGGGTGCTGGCGAGCAAGCGCAACCAGGGTACGTCCGACTTCGTGCCGCAATTCTTTGTTCTTGTCAGTCAAGAGGGACAGCAACCCATCGATGGCTTCAGCCAGAGGCCACGCCTGCCTCAGTGCCCGCACGACCGTTCGTCGCACGGACTGGTTCACGTCCGTGTTCGCCGCGATCTCGAGCGCTGCAGCGATGACGGATCTTCCCAACGACCCAACCCGCGCCGACAATTCCATCGCCTCTGCACGCACATGCGAGTCGATACCAGTGTTAGCAGCGATCCCAAACGCCGCCAAAATCACCGACGGGGTATACGACCCATGTTCCACCAGTACTTTAGCCACCTGCACTCGCACGGATGGGTCGACATCAGCATTGATAGCGATACCCAAAGCAGCGTTCACCACAAGCGGAATCAACGACCCACCCGCTGCCAGCGCGTCCACTGCATCAACCCGAACCTGTGGGTCGACAGCACAGTCCACCGCAATCCCAACCGCCGCCTCCACCACCGACGGCGTCAGCAAACCAACCTCCGCCAACACACCTGCAACCTCAACCAGGAGGCGCGGGTCGCCAGCACAGTCCACCGCCATCTCCACCGCCGCCTCCACCACCGACGGCGTCAACGAGCTATCATCGGCCAACGTTTCCACTACCTCAACCAGAACGTATGGGTCAACGCCTCCGTCCACCGCGACTCTCATAACAGACGGCGTCAACGACCCGTCCCTTGCCAAAACCCACAACGCGCTCCCTCGCACCGACGGTTCGGCAGCGGCATTAGCCGCGATCCCAGCGAGAGCGTCGACAACTAAAGACGTTAGCGACTCAATCTCCACACCTGATGAGATAGACACTTCAGCACTAGGAGCGGCGGCCTCATCCGCCACCCCCACCACCGACGCAGCCAATTTCATAGGCACACGCCCCACTAAAGCCCATAGCGCTCCCACCCGCGCCGATGATACGGCCGTAGCGTCAACGGCAATCGCAATTGCCGTTTCCTCCACCAGCCTAGTCAACGACCCGCCTGCCGCCAACGCACCAACCGCGCAGACCCGCACGGACGAATCGACCGTAGCATCTACAGCCAATTCAACGAGGGCATCGACAACTACGGGGTTCGTCGATACATTCTCTGCCAGCGCGCTCCACGCTCTCACAGGCACCGCCAAATTGACATGCGAGTCAGCCGAAAGCTCAACCGCCGCTCTCACCACATGCTTCGTCAACGCTCGACACTCTGCTAACACCATCACCGCGGCCGCCCGCACCGACGGCTCGATGGCAGTCTCAACCGCAATCCTAATGAGAGAATTGGCGGCGGACTGCAACCGAGGCCTACCTTTCGCCAATACTTCCAGCATGCGTGTGCGTGCCGAAGAGTCAACGTCAACGTCGGCAGCTAGCTGCACCGCCACGTCCACCACCGGCACCGTCAACAATCCACACTCTTCCAGTGCCATCATCGCATCCACCCGGATGTCCGGGTTGACATCACTGTTAATCGCAATGGCGGTCAATGCCGTGCGCACGGAAGGTGTTATCGGGTCTAGGTAATTGGCGACAGTAGCGAGTCCAGCAAATGCTCTTTGATTGGCGTCGGCGAGCGTGGCGGCCTGCTGATCCAGAATGGCGCGGAAACGGTCGCCGGCCTTGGTACCGGCAAGCCCGCGAAGCCGGTGGGAGAGAGCCTGGCGGTAGCTGCGAAAACGGCAGCGGCTTGTCTCAGGCGTGAGCCACTCGTCGATCGCGTGGTGCAGCACGGCGTCGATGGTGGCCGTCTGCAGTGGGGTGTCGTCGGCCAGGACTCGGAGCATGAACAGGAAATCACGGCCCAGCAGGTCTTCGTACCGGCTCGGGGCGGCGGTCGCAGGCCAGATGGCCTCAGCGACGACGGTTTCGATCTGCTCGGTGTAGTCGGTGCCGATCAGTCCTAGCGCGAGCAGGATCGGCTCGTCGTAGCGGGGGTCGTGCAGCCGGCTACGGATCGCGGCGCTCCGTTGCTCGACGGTGCCGAGGAACGCCAGAGCGCGGCCGGCGTAGTACTCCTCGAACGTCAGGTGCGGAAACCCGTACCGGCCCGGTGCCCGCTCGATGAGTAGCCCGGTGTGCCGGTCAGCCTTGTCGACGAACTCGGCGATTCCGACGCCGGCATCAGTACTCAGCGGATCGGCGGCCTCCACCACGGCCGGATCCCACGTGACGCCGTGATGCTTAGCCCATAGTGGACCAAGCACGGTCAGCAGTTCCAGCTGGCTGGCCGCGCCCTCGGGCCGGTGCTCGTGCATCCAGGAACCCAACTCGGTGAGCCAGCGGGTCAGCATCCGCTCGTCAGGCAGATCGGCTGCGGCAATCCCCTGCGCAGTGCGCCAGGTGCGGCCCAGTGCGTTGCACACCTCCACATATGCCTCGACCCGTCGGTGCGGCAGCCGGCCGCTGGCCCGATGCACCAGCACCAACGCGGTCAGTAGCAGCGGGTTCGTCGCCAACCGCCGTACCCCCGGGTTGGTCGCCAACGCCTCCCGGATCGCGGCGGCCTCCTGCTGCCCTGCCTGCACGATCGCCGGATCGCTCTTGTCCGGAGTCTCGGCCCGCTCTACCTCCCGGCAATACACCTCCAGGAACCGGTCGATCGTCTCCCGGTCCATGTCCTGCAACCGCACCGCCACGAACGGCTCCGACAGCGGCGCGGCCTGGTAGCCGGCGATCCGGCTGGTCACCACGAATCGGTTGCCGGGCCGCGCGTGCGCGGTGACGAACCGGGTCACCGCCTCCACCACGCCCCGACGCAGCTCGGCCGAGGCGATCTCGTCCAGGCCGTCGAGCAGGACCAGGCACCGGCCGGCGTCCAACTCCCGACGCAACAGATCGGCAAGACCAGGCGTACGACACTCCAACCGGTTGAGGTAGCCAGGCAGAAACTCACCGATGCCCTGGTCCGGGTAACCCTGCCGGGCGTAGTCGCCGATCCGCAGATAGATCGGGAACCGCGCCGGTTTCCCTTGCACCGGTTTGCCCGAGGCCAGCGCCAGGGCGTGCGTGAGCGCGAGGTGCTTCAGCAGGGTCGTCTTGCCGGTCCCCGGATCACCCAAAACCAGCGACTGGGCGTTGGTGCGGACCGCGTCCAACACCGGTGCCGGCCGGGCGCGGTCCGGCTCGTCCGCGACGTCGAACCGGCGGCCGGCCTGCAGGTGCAACCGGTCCAGTGCCGCTTCGAACCCGGTGGCGTCGAGCCGCCCCGACTCGACCATCGCGGCCAGTTTGTCGCGTTCCTGCTCGAACCAGGGCCTGGCCCGGTCGCCGGGGTGCTTTTCCGGCCGAGCGCTCAGCCCGACGAACACCTCGGCCAGCGGCAACTGCACTGTCGTGTTGCGCACCACGCCCACGGTCCGCAGGTAGCGGTGCTGATCGGCCAGCCAGCGCAGGTAGGCGATCAGGTCGTCCTCGCCGGCCACCCCGGCCCCCGCGTGCATGGCCAGCTGGGTTGTTGCCTGGGCGGAGTCCGCGGCGTCCGTCCGCCCCAACACCGCCTGCAGGTTGGGTTCTTCCCGCATCTCGACCGACAGCTCGTCCAGCAACGTCGCGAACACCGGCCGCAGCAGCACGATCCGGTCGAGCCGTTCATCCTCCGACGCTGGTGCCCCCAACGAGTCGACGGCCCGCCGCGCCAGCGCGGCGGCGGAGGCTGCCGTACCCGGAACCAAGGCCTTCGCCAACTCCTCGGCGCCCTCGTGCGTCCAGAAGCCGGCGTTGACATCGAAGTCGGCCAGACGGCGGCCGTGACGTTTCTCGACGGTCGCGAACGCCCGTGCCAGTGCCCGCGCCAGGGCCTTCTGCTCCGGGTCGCCGAAGACCCGCGCCCGCACTCCCTGTGTCGCGGAGCCGGCCAGCTGTTTGGCCGCTGACGTGATGATCGACTCTGCCACCGGAATCAGCATCGACACAGGATCCACGACCGGCGAGTATAGGTATCACTGTCCACTGTTGTCTTCGTGAGCGTTATTCGGATTCGCTACCTGCGTTGCGGTCTGAACGACCGTCGACGCCGTATTCCGGTGGCGGGCCGGCGCTGGGGTCGGCAGGATCGGGCCATGACCACCGAACCAGACCGGCAGGCGGTCGGCTCACTGCGGGCCGTGGCGATCGACGCGCCGGACATCGACCGCTTGGCCACCTTCTACGAACAGCTCGCCGGCTGGCAACGCCGCCCCACCGGTGACGATGACGACGACTGGATCACCCTCGTCACCGACGACGGCTGGCGGATCGGGCTGCAACAGGCGGTCGACCACGTACCGCCGGACTGGCCCGGCCAGGACCGGCCGCAGCAGGCCCACCTCGACTTCCAGGTGTCGGACATCGACGCGGCGGCCGACCACGCCCAGCAGCTCGGTGCCAGCCTGTTGCAACGCAACGAACGGTGGCACACCCTCGCCGACCCGGCCGGCCACCCGTTCTGCCTGTGTCTGAAAGCTGACGAGCCGCGCACCACCCTGGCGGGCGTCATGCTCGACTGCCCCGACGCCAAGGAGCTGAGCCACTTCTACGCGGGGCTGCTCGGCAAGCCGGTGACCTACGAGGGGGACGGCATCGCCATGATCGGCGAACAGGGTGCGCAGCCCGTGCTGTTCCAGCAGGTCGAGCAGTACGCCGCGCCCCGCTGGCCGGACCCGGCGTACCCGCAGCAGATCCACCTCGACGTGCAGGTCCAGGACGTGGACGCCGCCGAACAGGCCGCCCTCGCCATCGGCGCCACCCGGCTGGACGGTGCCGGCCCCGACTGGCGCGTCTATGCCGACCCGGCCGGCCACCCGTTCTGTCTCGTCTGGGCGGCCTGACCAGCCGCAATCCGACGGTGGGCACAGCGCCGGTAACCACGCGAGGGGAGGCTCCTCCGGCCAGCCTGGCCAGGCGGTCAGTGGAGCGCTGGCCTGGGCGCGAGGACCTGCACCGGGATCAACTCTCTACCGGAAGCGCCATTACCGAGCTGCCCAAACTCGTTCCAGCCCCAGGCTGCCACCGTGTAGTCCGGCTGTAGCGCCAGGTTGTGTTGGTAGCTGGCGGAGACAGCTCTGATCAAGGACAAGTACTTGGTGCAAGGCGCGACCTGCCCCACCGCACACACCCGCACCGGAGTCAGGCGATTGGTGCTGGTGCCATCACCGAGTTGGCCGACCTCGTTGTAGCCCCAGGCCACGACACCACCGCTACTGAGTTGCGCGATGCCGTGGCTATCGCCGCCCGCGATGTGCCGGATCCCGTACAGGAACCGGGTGCAGGGCGCGACCTGCCCCACCGCGCACACCCGTACGGGAGTGAGCCGACGCTCCCTGGTGCCGTCACCAAGCTGACCTGAATAATTGTCACCCCAGGTCACGGCGCTGCCGTCGCCCAGCAGAGCCATGCTGTTAGACCCTTCAGCCGCCAATGCCTTCACCGCGTACAGGAACCGGGTGCAGGGCGCGACCTGCCCCACCGCACACACCGGCACCGGCGTCAGGCGATTGACGGTGGTCCCGTCACCAAGCTGACCAAAATAGTTGGCACCCCAGGCGATAGCCTGCGCGTTGTCCACCGCCGCCAAAGAGTGGGAAAGGACGGCATCGATGGATCTGACTCCGGTCAGGAACCGGGTGCAGGGCGCGACCTGCCCGACCGCGCACACCCGCACCGGAGTGACGCGGTCGACGGTAGTGCCGTCACCCAGCTGACCAGAGCTGTTGTAGCCCCAGGCAACCACAGTGCCGTCGGTCAGCTGAGCAAGGCTGTGTGCACCACCTGCGGACAGGGTCCGGACCCCACTCAGCAATCCGTCACAGGGTGGGCCCCACACCTGCACCGCGCACACCCGCACCGGACTGTATCCGTCTCCATTGGAGCGGTCACCCAGCTGACCGTAGGCGTTGTAGCCCCAGGCAACGACCGTACGGTCCCGCAGCAGAGCAAGATTGTGAAACGTGCCCGCGGCGATGGCGATCACGCCGGTGAGGAATTCGGTGCAGGGTGACCGCTGCCCGACGGCGCAGACCGGCGTCGGGGTGAGGCTCGGACGTGTCGAGCCATTGCCGAGCTGGCCCCAACTGTTCAGAGCCCCCCAAGCGACGACGGTGCCATCCGAACGCAGGGCGATACTGTGCAGGGTGCCAGCAGCGACAGCGGTCACGGAACCCAGCTCGGCCGGAACCTGTCGAGTCCCTACGTCGGCGGCAGACACGGAAACGGTCGCATTCTCGGCCTGTCCACTGTTCGCGTAACCGGCGGAGGCGTCACCGATCACCAAGCCCATGGCCGCAGCCAGCACCACCGCCACAGCACCGACCACCGACCACCGTCGATGACCAGTCATCACAGAAAATGAAACGTCTGACAGTCCTTGAGGGGAGTGGCAACTCATCATTCTCCTGCCTGTGATCGTGATCGACACCTGGTCGCCAATTTCACCTCCCCGCCCCACAGATAAGGCGTCAGGGATTTAGATCAGACCGTAAGCCAAAACACCATGGTCAAGAAATAGGTTTCCCGAACGTACGTGTTTAGCTCGGGTCAGCGGGCTGGGTCTGGTGGGAGCCAGGGGCCGGTGGTGAACAGCGCGGTGAGGACGTCGAGGAGGTCTTCGCCGTGTTTGGTCGCGGTGGACAGGTAGGAACGCAGGGTCGCGAAGTCCGCGAGTCCTTGCAGGGACCGCCAGGTCGCGCTGATCTTCAACTGCAGCTTCGTAGGTCGCAGGTCGCGTTCACTCTGATTGTTCGAGAACCAGATCGCGGTGTCGGTGGTGAACCTCAGGATGTCGTCGGCGTCACGGGTGAACCGCCTGACCAGTTTCGCGGCCTTCGATCCCGGATGTTTCGCGTTGGCCTCCCGTCCGGAGGCCAGGGCCCCGGCGTAGGCCGAACGGATGAACCTGACCTGCGCCTCGTCGAGACCGCGCCGACCCGCCACGGCGGCCTGCGCCATCCACTTCTTCGCGATCAACAGGGTGTTCGCCATCGCCTCAGCCCATTCCTGCCCGGCGGGGTCGGTCTCGTGGACACCCTTGAGCGCACGCAGCAGATGAGCACCGCACTCGGCATGCCGCGCGGTGGTGAGGTGGTCGTAGCCGGCGTAGCCGTCACGCACCAGGACCCCGGTGAAGCCGGACAGCACACCCCCGGCGTCGATGTCGGCCTTGGACCGCGAACCGGCGTGCAACAACGTCAGCATGTCGGTGCAGGCCACGTGGACGTATCTCCATCCGCCGTCGACCCAGGCGGGCGTCTCGTCGGCGCCGATCACGGCCTGGGCGCGCAGCAACACCCGTACCCGGTCGACGAACGGACCCAGCCGGGCGACGGCCTCCCGCACCGCGGCCAGCACCGTCGCCGGGGCGACCCGCATCCCGCACAACACGTCCAACGCGTGCGCGGCCCGCACGAACGGCAGATACTGCGCACCCCGCAGGTACACCATCCGGGCCTTCGCGCCCGGCCCGTACTGCAGCCGGCCGGCCACCCCGTCCGGCGCCTGACCGCAGGTGACCTCCCCACACCCGGCGCACAGCAGCGACTCGACCACATACTCGGTGACGTGCGGCCGGACCGGTGCCGGTATCTCGATCACCTGCCGGCGCTGCCGGGCGAACACACTCGCCCCGGCCAGATCACCAGCGCAGGCGCCGCAACTGTCCGGCCGGACCGACACCCGCTCGTCCGGGTCGTCGACCAGCATCTTCGTCGCCCCCGGAGCCCCACGGGGCTTACCACGCCTACCCGAACCGGGCGTGGAGCGTCGTTCCCGGCCGAGACCGTCCGACGACGGCGGCTTCGAACTGTTCGACGAATCCATCCCCAACCGGGCACGCAGATCGGCGACCTCAGCCCGCAACGCCGCGATCAGCACATCCTGCTCAGCGATCCGCGCGGACTGGTTCATGACCAGCGCAGCCAGGTCGTCATACGACGGGCGCTGCGGGCCAGAACCGGACACCGGGGCACTATGTCACACCAACCCACCTACGTTGATCAAGGTACCCCCCACCCGACCCGCCACCCGGATCATCGCAGTTCAGACACACGCCGCGAGCCATACCAACCCTTGCCCCAAGCTAAATACGTACTCCCGAACGAGTATTTTACTCACAAGTAGGCGAGAACTGTTTTCACGTCACCCCCAGCCCGCCGGGCTCGTCTGAGCGGCGGCGGGGTGGTCGGACCAGGAAAAATGATCACGACAGGCTGGCGTACCGCTGTCACCATCAGGCCATGGCCCGGCATCGCCGACGCCAACATCCTTCGATGAGGGAGGAAGCCATGGCCGACATGTCCGGCGACCGCCGCGAGCCGGCCGGTCCGCGTACCGACGAGGTAGGTCAGCCCCGGCGTGGCCGGCAACAGGTCACCCTGCCGGCTTGGATCCGTGACCCGGAGCCGGTCCGGGTCACCTGGCGGCGGCGGGCAATGCTGGCCGCGTTGCGCCTGCCCGGCGGACGAGCAGTCCGCCGGGCCTGGTGGCGCTGGCAGCAGCGGCAACGGCTGCACCGCCGGTTTCCGATCCTGACCGCGTTGATCGCGGTGCCGCTGGCCTTCGTCGCGATCATGGCGCTGGTGTCGCTGGTCTACTGGCTGTGGGCCCGGATCTGGGTGATCCCGTAGGCCGACCGGCCGGCACTACTCGCAGGCGACGCCGTCGCCGTCACGGTCCAGGTCGAAGACGTCGGGTCCGACGACCCGCACCGGCCCGCTGACGTACGCCGGACCGTTGCCGCTGCCGCCGGCACAGTCGACATCGCTGGCGAACGGCACGCAGGCACCGGTGTAGCTGGGGTGGCACTGCTGGGCGACCTTGGTGCCGACCAGCACCACCTTGGTGACCGGCTTCCCCGTCACCTTCTCGCTGACCAGTTCCTTGGCGGTCTGCACCCCGTCGGTGTAGGTCACCCGGTAGGTCAGCGTCTTCACGCCGGTGACACCTGCGGTCTTCACCTTCGTCTTGCCCTTGGCCAGGTTCGGGTCGTTGACCCGCTTCTCCTTGAAGGGAATCTCGCGCGTCTCCGTCACCGTCTTCGTCTCCACCTTCGGCTGCGCAACGCTCGGGGCGGCGGCCGTCGGGGACGGGCTCGGGGATGTGCTCGGGGACGGGGGGGCGGTCGGGCTGGCCGAGGCTGAACCGCGCGCCACGGTGGAGGTGGGCGGTACCGACCGGTCGCCGTCGGCGCCGCTTCCGCTGAGTGCGGTGAGGTTGTCCCCGGTGGCCTGCGGCTCCGAGGAGACCAGGCTGGCCAGGAAACGAGCTGCCGCCACAGAGCAGGACGAAGACCGCCAGACCGACGCCGAGGTAGGCGGCGGCCTTCTGGCCGGGGCCGAGCCGCCCGGCACCGGTGGTGGGCAACGGACGCTGGTTGATGTCGCGCGCTGGATAGGTCACCGGCGAAGTGTGCCGGTCGGCATCGATGGCTCACAGCAGTCGAAGAGGGACAGTTTCCCGCGACCAGGGCCATCGGAGATATCCGATCATCCTCTCTCGGCAGCCGTCCCGCTCAGTCCAGCTCGGACTCAGCGGTGGTGGTGGATGCCCGAACCGGCAAAGCGCCGGTTGGACGGGTCAGCGGATATCGACCAGGCTGCCGACCCAGTCGACGTCCGTCGGCTTCGGCGCCGAAGCCGACGGACGTCGGCCAAGATCATGTGAGCGCTATGGACATCAAACTCGCCGGGGTGACGTCCATAGCGCTCACATGATCTTGGCGAAAGAGGCCGTATCACAGCAGAGCCGGTCCGATACGTCCGGATTTCAGAAGCTACAGCGGGTACGACACTATAGAGAAGGTGTCGCACTCGACCATGCGCTCAACTTCGTAGATCCAGAAGGAGCACAGCACCACTTTGATATCGCCCGGCCTGCCGGTCGTCGCTCCTCGCACCTGCACCCACCACAGGTTTGGCTTGCCCGGCTCCCGCCTGGCGCCTTCATAGGGGTCTTCCATCCGGCTGAAGATCCACTGGTAGACGACAAAGCGTAGATCCGCAGATGGATCCTCTCTCGCCACCCACGCATCAAACCGCTCATTGAAACCAATCAGGGTCCACAACCCGCGCCCGTCAGGCACTGCGCTTCAGTTCCTCCCGCATCGCAAGCAGCCGGGCATACATCTCGTCAAGATCATCTGTGGCCGGGTCGGAGCTACGCCGACCATCCGCATCCTTGAGGATCGCCCGGATCTCTGCGGAGTAAGCCAATGGTTCGTCTTCGTCGCCGTCCGCAGCACCGTCGGTAGCGAAATACTCACGAATCCAGGCAAGCTCAATGCGTGCGGACTCCCCAGGCCGACGAACGGCATTGGCGTACTGCCACGGAGTCTCCGCGTGGGTGAGGTGCTCCAGGTCAGTACCGGAGAGGGTGCCGTAGCGGCTGACGACGTAGCCGACAGTGTTGAGATGTGCCTCGTTGAGGCCGCTCGGGTCACCGGCAGGGGTGCCGTCCTTCTCCTCTCGCCAGAGTTGTCCGACTACGGGCCCCATGTCCCAAGCTGAGATGGTCTCAGCGAACAGCGGGGTGCCGAAGGTGGCGGCGTGATGGCCCTGGCAGTAGTACAGGAGCTTGTGGAGTTTCTTCGTAGGCAGCCCTGGGAGTCGTTCGCGAAGGGCTGCGGCCACATCTCGGGCTGACACGGTCATCGGGCCATGATATTGCCGTCCGGCGCGTTCACCAGTGCTGGATGGATGCTGGCGCGTCTCGTACATAGGTTCGAGTATGCCGTGAGGTGCCGACAAGATTCCGCCAGTCACCGGGAGCACGAGGCCGCAGGTGCGGGTAGGACCACTGTTGGTGAGCGGAGGGCGTGGGATTCGAACCCACGAAGACATTGCTGCCTTACCGGTTTTCAAGACCAGCGCCATCGGCCACTAGGCGAGCCCTCCCGGTGCGAGGCGAGCCGGAGACGGTCGGCTGCCGCGCCGCTGTGCCCTAGTGTGCCATGCGCACCGCAGGCCCGCCCGGCCCCGTGGTTAACGCGGCGGTAGCCGCCCGGCAACCGGCTCGACCGGGTAAGACTTATCCCATGTACGCGATCACCGTGCCGCAGCCCGGCGGACCCGACGCCCTGGTCTGGGCCGAGGTGCCCGACCCCACCCCCTGCCCGGACGAGGTGATCGTCGACGTCGCCGCGACCGCCGTCAACCGGGCCGACCTGCTGCAACGGCAGGGACACTACCCACCGCCGCCGGGCGCGTCGCCGTACCTCGGATTGGAATGCTCCGGGGTGATCAGCGCGGTCGGCGCGGACGTCTCCCACCACAAGGTCGGCGACCAGGTCTGCGCGCTGCTGGCCGGCGGCGGGTACGCCGAGCGGGTCGCCGTGCCTGCCGGGCAGCTGCTGCCGGTGCCGGCCGGGTTGAGCCTGGTCGACGCCGCCGCGCTACCCGAGGTGGCCTGCACGGTCTGGTCGAACGTGGTCAAGCTCGCCGGGCTGCGGGCCGGCGAGTCGCTGCTGGTGCACGGCGGCGGCAGCGGGATCGGCACCTTCGCCGTCCAGCTCGGTGCGGCGCTCGGCGCGACCGTGCTGACCACCGCCCGCCCGGCCAAGCACGAACAGCTGCGGGCGCTCGGCGCCCACCACACGATCGACTACACCACGGAGGATTTCGTCGCCCGCGCCCGCGAACTGACCGGCGACGGTGACGGCGGGGTGGACGTGATCCTCGACATCATCGGCGGTGCCTACCTGGAGCGCAACGTCCGGACGCTGGCCACCGGCGGCCGGTTGACGATCATCGGGTTGCAGGGCGGCCGCACCGCCGAGCTGAACCTGGGTGCGCTGCTGGCCAAGCGGGCCACGATCTTCGCGACCACGTTGCGGTCCCGGCCGCTCGCCGAGAAGGCGGAGATCGTCCGCCGGGTGCACGACCAGGTCTGGCCGCTGGTCGCCTCGGGTGCGATCCGGCCGGTCATCGACCGCCGGATGCCGATGGCGCAGGCGGCGCAGGCGCACCGGATCGTCGAAAGCAGCGACCACCTGGGCAAGGTGCTGCTGGTGACCGGGGAGAGCTAGCCGCGAGCCAGCCGGCGTCGACCGGGAAGTGCTAGCCGCCATCGAGCAGGATGCGCGGGCCGGGGCCGGTGGCGGCCAGCCGGTCGGCCGGGTTGTACAGCGAGCACGACCGCAGCGACAGGCAGCCGCAGCCGATGCACCCGGTCAGGTCGTCGCGCAGCCGGGTGAGTAGCGCGATCCGCTCATCGAGCCGGGCCTGCCAGCGCTGGGACAGCCGCGCCCAGTCGGCCTTCGTCGGGGTACGCGACTCGGGCAGCTCGTCCAGCGCCTGGCGGATCTCGTCCAGCGGCACCCCGATCTGCTGGGCGATCCGGATGAACGCCACCCGGCGCAGCTCGGAGCGTTCGTACCGGCGCTGGTTACCGCCGGTGCGCCCGGCTCGGATCAGCCCGATCCGCTCGTAGTACCGCAGCGCCGACGGTGCCACCCCGGACCGGGCGGCCAGATCGCCGATGGCCAGTGTCCGCTGCATCACACCACCCTTGAGTTGAAGTCAACTTCAACTTGCAGGGTAGGGGCATGTCAGCCTTCGTAGCCAGCCCGGTCGCGGCGCCGCACCCGCCGCCGACGACTACCGGGTCCACTGCCCACCCGCCGACAAGCACCGCAGGGTCCGCGACCCTCCCGCCGACCGACACCGGGTACGCGGCCCTTCCGCCGCTGCTGCGCCGGATCACCGGCGACGAGAAACACGAGCCCAGCGCCAACTCGACGTTGGACGTGCTGTGGGTCCTCTACGACCGGATCCTGCGGATCAGCCCGCAGACCGTCGACGCCGTCGACCGGGACCGGTTCCTGCTGTCCAAGGGGCACGGGCCGGCCGCCTACTACGCCGTACTCGCCGCGAAGGGGTTCATCCCCGACGCCTGGCTCGACGACCTGGCCGGGCCGGACAGCCCGCTCGGTCACCACCCGGACCGGCTGTTGGTGCCCGGGGTGGAGATCGGCTCCGGCTCCCTCGGGCACGGGCTCGGCCTCGGCGTCGGCACGCTGCTCGGCCTGCGCGCCCAGGGCCTGACCTACGCGGCCGGTCGCGTAGGCGGGGCCAGCGAAGCCGGTCGGGTCGGCGGAGCGCGCGTCTACGTCCTGGTCGGCGACGCCGAGCTCGACGAGGGGTCGAACCACGAGGCGATCGCGTACGCCGGCAGCCGGCAGCTCGCCGAGCTGACCGCGATCGTCGTCGACAACGACTCGGCCACCCATGGCTGGCCCGGTGGGCTGGCCAGCCGGTTCAGTGTGAACGGCTGGACCACGACCATCGTCGACGGCCGCGACCACGAGGCACTGACCGACGCGCTGACCGGGCACGACGGCGTACGCCCGCACCTGGTGGTCGCCCGGACGCCGGCCAAGTACGCCACGTCGGGGCCGGCCGGATACGCCACGTCGGGTGGCGAGGAGGACGGTCATGCGTGACGCCTTCACCAGCGCCGCCACCGGCCTGCTGGACGACGATCCGCGTACCGCGTTGGTGCTGGCCGACATCTCGGCCGAGGCGTTCGCCCCGGCCGCCCGCCGGCACCCCGACCGGGTGCTCAACGTCGGCATCCGCGAACAGTTGATGATCGGCGTGTCCGGCGGGCTGGCGTTGACGGGGCTGCGGGCCATCGCCCACTCCTACGCGCCGTTCCTGGTCGACCGGGCGTACGAGCAGATCAAGCTCGACCTCGACCACCAGGGCGTCGGCGCGGTGCTGGTCAGCATCGGCGGGTCGTACGACGCGGCGGCGGAGGGCCGTACCCACATGTCCCCCGGTGACGTGGCGCTGCTCGACACGGCCGGGCCGTGGACGGTGCACGTACCGGGCCATCCGGACGAGGTCGGGCCGTTGCTGCGGGCGGCGGCCGGTCACGACGACGCCGTCTACCTGCGGCTGGCCGCGCGCGGTAACCACAGCGCACATGGTGACGGGGTGTCGGGTCGGCTGGTGACGGTGCGTCGGGGCAGCGGGGGAGCCCCGGTCGTCGTCGCGGTCGGCCCGATGCTCGATGCGACGCTGGACGCGGTCGCCGGGTTGGACGTCACGGTGGCGTACACGAACACGCCGCGCCCGTTCGACGTCACCGGTCTACGGATGCTCGTCGACTATGTCGATCCGGTGGTGGTGCTGGTCGAGCCGTACCTGGCCGGTACATCCAGTCACCTGGTCGGCGCGGCGCTGGCGGACCGGCCGTACCGGCTGCTGTCGTTGGGGGTCGGCCGGGAGGACCTGCATCGGTACGGCAGCGCGGCGGACCATGACCGCTGGCACGGGCTGGACCCAGCCGGCCTGCGGCGCTCGGTCACCCGGTTCGTCACCGGCTGAACGGGGCTCGTCAGCGGCTGACCGGATTCGTTAGCAGCTGGGCGGGAGACGGCGGGGCTCAGGCGCCGGGGACGGCACGCCCCTGGCGCCGGGTCCGCTCCCGACCCAGGATCCACAGTGCCTCGACCCCGTCCTTCCAGGTGATCTTCTTGCCTTCCTCGCGGCCCCGGGCCCGGTAGGAGATCGGCACCTCGTACGGGCGGATCCGGCGGCGCAGCAGCTTGCCGGTGACCTCCGCCTCCATGCCGAACCCGCGCGAGCGCACGTCGAGTGAGCGGTACAACGACAGCGGCAGCAGCTTGAAGCAGGTCTCCAGGTCGCCGATGTAGGAGTTGAACATCACATTCGCCGCCGTGGTCACGGCCTTGTTGCCCATCACGTACCAGAAGCTGTAGGCGCTGTGGCTGCCGAAGGTCCGATTGCCGTAGACCACCGTGGCCCGACCGTCCAGCACCGGCTCGAGCAGCTTCGGGATATCCTGCGGGTCGTACTCAAGGTCTGCGTCGAGGATCACCATGTAGTCACCCTCGGCGGAGTCCACCGCGGTCTTGATCGCCGCGCCCTTGCCGGCGTTGCGCGGATGGGTGATCACCCGCAGCCGTGCGTCGTCGACGCTCTCCAGGATCGCACCGGTGCCGTCCCGGCTGCCGTCGTCGACGACCAGGAACTCGATCTCGCACGGATAGTCGACGGCGAGCGCCTGTTTGAGGGCATCGCCGACCCGCGCCTCCTCGTTGTAGACCGGCATGAGGATCGAGAGCTTCACGGTGGTCTCCGAATGCGTACGGTGGCAGTGGACCTAGACTAGCCCAACCCGTAGGGGCGTACCGGCCCGGCGAGCCGCAGGTGCACCCCCAGGTCGCCCGAAAGATTTTCGGCGGTGGTCGACTTCCACTCGCAGTAATGGTGGGCGGTAATCTCGCCCCCATGGGCGAGAAAGATGATCTGCCGGGACCGAGGAGACGGCGGCCGCCGATCTGCCCGAAATGCCTCGGTGCCGGTAAGGCCTTCACCTTCGCCCTGATCAGTGGCCGCACCCGCGAGGTGTGGTTGAAGTGCTCGGCTTGTTCCGGGTCGATCCAGTCGCCGATCGCCGGTCCGTGACCGGCTGGCCGCCGGCCGCTACGACTACGCCGCATGCCGGCGGCCGGTTACCGCCAGTCAGGCGGCGGCACCGCTGCGGGCGTCCAACGGGCGGGCCAGGAACGCGTAGCCGAACAGGGCTTCGATGTGGCTGGCCCGGGCCGGATCGCCGGCCTTGATGAGGAACCGTTCCCGGATGCCGTCGACGGCGGTGACCGCGAGCTCGACGATGCCGGCCCGCGGATCGGTGGTCCAGGTGACGTGGTCGAGGTGACGCAGTTCGCTGTTGAGGTGCAGCCGCAGCCGGCGCCACAGCAGCGTCTCCTGGGTCACCACCAGTCGCCGCCGGGTCAACAGGAGCAGGTAGTCACCCTGCATCGGCTGGTCGGGGCGTTGGCACCGGGTGACGAGCACGGTGCGTTCGTTGGGCGAGACACAGCGGCGGAACACCGGCATGTGCCGGCTGGTGGTCGAGATCGGGACGGCGGTCTCTGCCGCCGCCGGCAGGAACGTGCGGGAGAAGACGTCCATGTCGTGTTAACGACACGTCAACGCGCAATGACTCGGGGTGACGGCGAAATTTCAGCTACAGAATTTCCACGATGGTCGCGTTGGCCATCCCGCCGCCCTCACACATCGTCTGCAGCCCGTACCGGATGCCGTTGGAGCGCATGTGGTGCAGCATCGTGGTCATGATCCGGGCGCCGCTGGCCCCGAGTGGATGGCCCAGCGCGATCGCGCCGCCACGCGGGTTCAGCCGGGCCGGGTCCGCACCGGTCTCGGCCAGCCAGGCGAGCGGAACCGGCGCGAACGCCTCGTTGACCTCGTACACCCCGATGTCGGTCAGGTCGAGCCCGGACCGGCGCAACGCCTTCGCCGTCGCCGGGATCGGGGCGGTCAGCATCATCACCGGATCGTCACCGGCCACCACGGCGGTGTGCACCCGGGCCAACGGCCGTACGCCGTGCGCCCGGGCCCACTCCGAGGTGGTCACCGCGAGCGCCGCCGCACCGTCGGAGATCTGTGACGCGGAGCCTGCGGTCACCACCCCGTCGGTCCGGAACGGGGTGGCCAACTCACCGAGCTTCGCCAGTGAGGTGTCCCGGCGGATGCCCTCGTCGGCACCGAACTTGTCGGCACCGAACTTGTCGGCGTCGGGCCCGGCGGCGTCGGTGACCGGCACCGGCGCGATCTCGGCGTCGAACTCGCCGGCGTCCTGGGCGGCCGCCGCCCGCTGGTGGCTGGTCAGCGCGAACTCGTCCAGCGCGGTGCGCGACAGCCCCCAGCGCCGCGCGATCAGCTCGGCACCGACCCCCTGGTTGAACGGGACGGGATCGTCCGCGACCACGCCGTCGACCCCCCGGTACCGGTCCCGCACCTGGTCGCCGAACGGCCGTCCGGCACCGGTGCTGGCCCCCATCGGCACCCGGGTCATCGACTCGACGCCGCCGGCCACCACCAGGTCGGCCTGGCCGGCGATCACCGTGGCGGCCGCGAAGTGCAGCGCCTGCTGGCTGGACCCGCACTGCCGGTCGACGGTGGTGCCGGGCACCGACTCCGGCCAGCCGGCCGCGAGTACGGCGTTGCGCCCGATGTTCCAGCTCTGGTCGCCCGCCTGGAACACACAGCCCCAGACGACGTCGTCGACGTCGGCCGGATCGAGACCGGTCCGCTCGGCGAGCGCCCGCAGCACGTGGCTGGACAGTTCAACCGGGTGCACCGATGCCAGGGCACCCTTGCGTCGCCCGATCGGGGTCCGGACCGCTCCGACGATGACCGCGTCCCTCATGCCTACCTACTCCCGGGTAACTCTCGTTTCCCGAATCGTACGCCGCGATTCGCGCGACCGGCAGCCTCGCCAGGCGACCGGCAGCCTCGGCCGGTGCGACTGGCAGGCTCGGCCGGGGCGACTGGCAGGCTCGGCCGGGGCACAGCCATCCTTGACCGGTGCACAGCGAACTCAGCGAACCCACGGAGCTGACCTGGCGGGTCGCCGGCAAGGTCCCGGCCGGCAAGATCGCGGTCGCCGTACTGATCGGCACCGCCGGCCTGCTCCTCGGCGACGGGGATCCGGTCCGGCTGGTCCTCGCGCTGCTGGCCGCCACCGGCCTGGTCGGCTGGGCGGTCCGCGACCTGGTGGTGCCGGTACGGCTGACCGCCGGGCCGGACGGGGTCGGCGTCGTCACCGGTTTCGCCCGCCGGCACACCATCGCCTGGGACCGGATCGAGTCGATCAGCGTGGACCGCCGGGGCCACCGGGGCATCCGCAGCGAGTTGTTGGAGATCGACGCGGGCGACTCGCTGCACCTGATCGGCGGCAACGAGTTGGGTGGTGCCTCGCCGGACGAGGTCGCGGCAGCGCTGCAGCGGGCAGCGCCGCAGGGGGCGGCACTGCAGCGGGCAGCGCTGCAGAGCGTGCGCCCGGCCGCGCCCGGACCGTCAACCGGCGTGCACCAGGGCTATCCGGGCAACCGTGACCAGGATCAGGAAGAGCAGCACGGCACCGGCACCGACCGCCTGCACGACGGTGCGGTTCGTACGCGGAGCGTAGGCCAGGATCGCCCCGATCAACCCGCCGGTGATCAGACCGCCGAGGTGCCCGGCGATCGACAGACTGGACACGGTGAAGGTCAGGATCAGGTTGATCACCAGGATGCCGACCACCGCTGAGGTGTCCCGCTTCAGCCGGCGCAGCACGATGAAGAACGCGGCGAACAGGCCGAAGACCGCGGTGGACGCGCCGGCGGACAGCGCACCCGGGTCGACCAGGTAGGCCGCGACGTTGCCGCCGAGCCCGGCGATCAGATACAGCGCCAGGAACCGGGCCGGCCCGAGCACCGCCTCCAGGTTGCGGCCGAGCACCCACAGCGCCCACATGTTGAACAGCAGGTGCAACAGCCCGTAGTGGATGAACATCGCGGTGATCAGCCGGTAGACGCCGCCGCCGTCGATGCCGACGAAGACGTCGCCGTACCCGGGCAGCGCCCCGGCGAGGACGGTGCCGTTGGCCCGGACGGTGACGTCCGGGCCGATCACCCCGCCGAACGCGTGCAGCCGCCCAGCGGCCGAGAAGAGCCCGGCGCCGAGCAGCGAGCCGCCGCCGGAGATCGCCACCCCGATCAGGGCGACGACCGCGTTGATGCCGATCAGGACCTTGGTGACGGTGCCCTGTTGGCCGGCGGCACTGCCGCCGAAGGCAGTGCGCGCCGACCGTTGGGTCCGTCGCCCTTCGGCGACGCACTCCGGGCACTGGTGCCCGACCGCGGCGTCCCGCATGCAGTCGGGGCAGATCGGCCGCTCGCACCGGGCGCACCGGACCCAGGTCTCCCGGGACGTGTGCCGGTAGCAGACCGGCACCGTCGGGGCCGGATCACTCATCACGCCACCTCACTGCGCCGGTGCCGACGACCCGTGCCGATAGCCGGCAACCCGGTGCTCGTTCATGAGCGCCAAGGTTACCCGGCGAGTTTCGCGGCGGCCGCCTCGTGACCGGTCGGTTTCAGCCGACCCGCTCGATCTCCACGCGGTTGATCACCACGTCGCTGAGCGGACGGTCCGCCGGGTTGGTCGGGGTGTTCGCGATCGAGTCGACGACCTTCGCCGAGTCCTGGTCCGCCACCTGACCGAAGATCGTGTGCCGGTTGTTCAGGTGGGTGGTCGCGCTGACCGTGATGAAGAACTGCGAACCGTTGGTGCCCGGTCCGGCGTTCGCCATCGCCAGCAGGTACGGACGGTCGAAGCGCAGCTCCGGGTGGAACTCGTCGGCGAACGTGTAGCCCGGACCGCCCCGACCGGTGCCGGTCGGGTCGCCCATCTGAACCATGAACCCGCTGATCACGCGGTGCGAGATGGTGCCGTCGAAGTACGGACCGCTGCCCGGCTGACCGGTACGCGGGTCGGTGTACTCGCGGGTGCCCTCGGCGAGCTCGACGAAGTTGCGGACCGTCTTCGGTGCGTGGTTGGCGAACAGCTCCAACCGGATCGGTCCGTGATTGGTGTGCAAGGTGGCGTAGACAGCCTCAGCCACGGGTACTCCTCAGTTGTTGGTCAGTTCCATGCGGATCCTCCCATGTGCCCGATCCGGTCACACGGAGGCACCCGAAGGTGGAGGATGACGGCGTAACGACGGCACAGGAGGTAGGCAGCGGTGTTGAGGATCTCCAGGCGCGCCAGGCGGCGGGATCTCGTCCGAGCGGAGCTCGGCGAGAGCCTAGATCATTTCATGCAGGCAGCGACGCACGCGGCCGGGGGCGTGGGGGCCACCGTCGGACCCCGGATCCACGCCGCCCGGGACGCGGTGGCACCCACCGCTGACCGGGTACGCGGCTCCGCATCCCAGGGCGTGACCGCGACCATGGCCACGCTGGCACCACTGGCGGTGGCCGCCGCCGACGGGGCCCGCCAGGCCCGCCGGGCAACCAGGAAGGCGAAGACGAAGAACATGAAAAACATGAAGAACCTGAAGGTAGCGAAACGGACCGCGATGCCGGCGATGAAGGCGAAGCTCACCCCGTCGAAGCGTGCCAAGCACAGCCGCCGCCGCTGGCCGATGATCGTCGGCGTGCTCGCGGCGGGAGCCGCGATCGGCACCATCGCGGTACGGCGTCGCCAGGCCGCCCAGTGGGAGGAGTACGACCCGGGTCAGGCGCTGGACACGATGCGGGCGGCCGGCAGTGCCACCCACGAGTCGGTCACGCCGAAGCCGGCCGACGGCGGCAAGCCGCACGGCGACCCGATCTCCGCGATGGACAGCGACCCGACGACGACCGCCCGCAACGGGCAGGCCTGAGCACCGGCGGTCGGACCGGCGCACGGTTGGCGGGTTCAGAGCCAGCCGTTGCGCCGGAACGACCGGTACAGCACCAGTGAGATGCTCAGCATCAGGGCGAGCACGACCGGGTAGCCGAACTCCCAACCGGTCTCCGGCATGAACTCGAAGTTCATCCCGTAGATGCCGGCCAACGCGGTCCACACCGCGGCGATACCGGCCCAGGCAGCGATCTTGCGCATGTCGTTGTTCTGCGCCACGGTCACCTGCGCCAGCCGGGCCTGCAGGATCGAGTTCAGCAGGTCGTCGTACGCATTGACCTGCTCCACCACCCGGCTGAGGTGGTCCTGCACGTCCCGGAAGTAGCGGCGGATCTCGGCCGGCACGTCCTCGTTGATCTCGGCGGTGAGGGTCATCATCGGCCGCTGCAGCGGCGCGACGGTGCGCTTGAACTCCACCAGCTCCCGCTTCAGCTGGTAGATCTCCTGCACCTTGTCGCTGGCCTCGGGCGAGAAGACGTCCGCCTCAACGGTGTCCAGATCGGTCTCGATCCGGTCCACCACCTCCAGGTAGAGGTCCACCACCCGGTCGGTGATCGCGTACGCCACCGCCCACGGCCCCTGCACCATCAGGTCCCGGTTGCGTTCCAGGTCGGCCCGCACCGGTGCCAGCCGGCAGGCGTCACCGTGCCGCACGCTGATCACGAAACCCTGCCCGATGAACAGCATCACCTGGCCGGTCTCCACCACCTCCGAGTCGCCGGTCAGCTTCTCGTGGTCGACGTACCGGGCGGTCCGCAGCACCAGGAAGTTGACCTCGCCGAACTGCTCCAGCTTGGGCCGCTGCTCGGCCTTGACCGCGTCCTCCACGGCCAGCTCGTGCAGCCCGTACGTGTCGGCGATGCCGGCCATCTCGGCCAGGCTCGGCTCGTGCAGCCCCAGCCAGACGAACGCGTTGCGCTCCCGGCGGGCGGTCGCCAGCGCCTCGGGATGCTGCCACGAGCCCGGTTGGCGGATGCCGTCGATGTAGAGCGCGCAGTCGACGACCCCGCTGCGTTCCTCGACCGGCGCCGGGTCCGGCGCGAGCGGGGTCTCGGTCGAGTTGAGCATCCGGCTGACCGCCCGGACCGGGGCCGTCCATGCCCGCGACAGGGCCCGGCTGCTCCCGCCGTCCGGCCACCGCTGCTGCCCACGGTCCTGGTCCGCCATCCGCCCGTCTCCTTCCCGGCACTCCGGCTCCCCGGCACCCGCCCGGCCGAAGCCGGCAGAGACGCCGGCCGGCTACCCCGCGCGTACCTCGTCGATCGCGGCCGCCAACCGGCGTACGCCTTCGTCGATCTGGTCGACGGTGACCGCCGAGTACGCCAACCGCAACGCGTGTTCGCCGCCGTCGAGCAGGAAGTCACTGCCCTTGACCACCGCGACACCGCGCCGCGCGGCCGCCGGCACCAGCGCGTCCACCGCCACGTCGTCCGGCAGGTCGACCCAGAGGAAGTACCCGCCGTCCGGCTCGGTGAACCGTACCCCCGGGATGTGCTTGCGCAACGACTCGGCCAGCACCCGGGCGCGCTCGGCCAGCGCGGTGCGCACCGTGGTGATCGACCGGTCCAGGTCACCGGAGACGCAGAACTGGTGCACGATCGCCTGGGCCACCATGCCCGGCGAGATGTACAGGTTGGTGGCGCGCGCCGCGATCTCCTTGATCAGGGTGGCCTCGCCGACCAGGTAGCCGACCCGGACCCCCGGGCAGACGGTCTTGGTGAAGCTGGAGGCGTGCACCACCACGCCGGCGGTGTCCAGCGACAGCATCGACGGCAGCGCCTCGCCCCGGAACCGGATGTCGGCGTACGGGTCGTCCTCGAAGATGGTGAACCCGAACTCGGCCGCGAGCTCCAGCAACGCCCGCCGCTTCGGCAGCGACAGCGTCACCCCGGCCGGGTTCTGATAGTTCGGGATGACGTGCGCCAGCCGTGGCCGGACCCCGGACTCCAGCAGCTTGCGCAGCTCGTCGGTGTCCAGCCCGTCCGGCTGCAGCGTCACCGGGTGCACCTCGGCACCGAGCTGGCGCAGGTTGAGCAGCGTCCGGTCGTACGTCGGCCGCTCCACCACCACCGCGTCGCCCGGCTTCACCAGGTGGTCGAAGAGAAACGCGTCGGCCTGCAGCGACCCGTTGGTCACCAGCACCTGCTCCGGCGCGACCCGGTGCTTGTCGGCGATCCAGCGGCGCAGCGGAACGTAGCCGACGGATGTGCCGTAGGCGGTCACCCCGGCCGGGTCGGCGTCGAAGGCTCGGCCGGCGGCGGCCTTCAGCCCGTCGATGTCGACGATGTCCAGCGAGGGCGCCCCACGGGCGAACGAGATCAGCTGCTCGGCGCTCATGGGTGCCAGCGTACGACCTGCCCGGCCGATCACCGTCGGCTGGTGCGCCAGCACACATGCTGGTCCTGGTTCTTCCCCCGGGGTGCTCGCTAGGGTCACAGGCGTGTCCGCCCCACCCCCCGACCCTGCGGCAGCCAGCGAACCGCTGCGCTGCGTCGCGGCGTTGATCGTCGACGACGACGGCCGGATCTTCTTCCAGCGCCGCTCGCCGCAGCGTCGGCTGTTCCCCGACACCTGGGACATCGCCGGCGGCCACCTCGAAGCCGGCGAGACGCCGATCGAGGCCCTGCACCGGGAGGTACGCGAGGAGACCGGGTGGACCGTCTCCCACATTCTCGCCGAGGTCGGCGAGTACACCTACGTCGGCAACGACGGCATCGCCCGGGTCGAGCTCGACTATCTGGTACGGGTCGACGGTGACCTGGCCAATCCGCAGCTCGAAGCCGGCAAGCACACCGAGTTCCGCTGGCTCGCCGCCGACGCGCTCGACGTGCTCGACGAGTCGGCTCACGTCAACGACGGGCTGATCCGGCGGATCGCCGAGAACGGCTTCGCCGTACTGCGCTCCCTGGGCCTGTGAGCGTCGGCGACCAGCTGTGGCTGCCCGGTCACCGGTGCGCGGCGCTCACCGCCCCCGTCATCGACCGGGTGCACCGGGCCGCGATGGCCGCCGCCGACACCGCCGGGGCCGAGCTGCGTCAGCGGTACGGCGGTCCGGCCGCCGTCGGCTACCTGGTCGACCTGCGGACCCGGCTGGCCGCGCCGAACGGCCTGGTCGACGCCGCCGGGTTCGCCGCCGTCACTCGCTACCACGACCCGGCGAGCTGCCAGCGGGTGCTGGACAAGCAGGTCGCGTACGGGATGCTGGTACGCCATCCGGACGGGGCGCTGCGGGCCACCGAACGCGGCGGCGCCTTCCTCACCGACCTGTACGCACTGCACGCCGCGGTCACCGGGCAGATCTGGGGTGCCGAACACGCGCCCCGGCTGGTCCGGCTGGTCGAACTGACCGGCCGGCTGCTGGCCGCCGCGCTGGCCGGTAGTGACACCGGCGGGCAGGACACCGACGGGCTGGCGGCAGGCGGGCAGGACGCGTTCCGTGCGGTCGCCCCGCCGTACGAGCCGGAGGGCACCCCAGCCGGGGTGCTGCTGCTCAACCGGCTCACCGTGTTGCGCTACCACCGGGCAGACGCGCACGCCGCCGCCTGGACCGCCGCCGGGCACACCGCCCGCAGCATCGTCGACCTGCCGCCCGGACCGGCCCGGCTGGCCATCGAGCAGGAGACCGACCGCCGGGCGGCCGGCCCGTACCAGGCGCTGGAGCCGGAGCAGCGGTTGACGCTGCTCGCCGACCTCGCCGCGCTTCCCGGCTGATGCCGCTATCCTCCACCGGTATCCCACCCACCCCTCACCAGGAGGACCGTCTGATGATCGGTCTCGTGCTCGCTGCCGGAGCGGGACGGCGGCTGCGGCCGTACACCGACACACTGCCGAAAGCGCTGGTACCGGTCGACGGGGAGACCACGATCCTGGACATCGGGCTGCGCAACCTCGCCGCCGCCGGGCTCACCGACGTGGTCGTCGTCGTCGGCTACGCCGCGGACGCGGTCCGGACCCGGCAGGCCGACCTGCAGGACCGGCACGGCGTGAAACTGACCCTGGTCGACAACGACCGCGCCGAGGAATGGAACAACGCGTACTCGCTGTGGCTGGCGCGGGACCACTTCGCCGCCGGTGCGCTGCTGGTCAACGGCGACACCGTGCACCCGGCCAGCGTCGAGCAGACGCTGCTGGCCGGGCGCGGGCCGGGCATCCTGCTCGCCGTCGACACGGTCAAGAAGCTCGCCGACGAGGAGATGAAGGTCGTCTTCGACGACGCCGGGCAGCTGACCCGGATCACCAAGCTGATGGATCCGGCGCAGGCGCACGGCGAGTACATCGGCGCGACGCTGATCGAGGCGTCGGCCGCCGCCGGGCTCGCCGAGGCGCTGGAGGCGACCTGGCGGCGCGACCCCAACCTCTACTACGAGGACGGCTACCAGGAGTACGCCGACCGTGGCGGTGAGGTACGGGCAGCACCGATCGGCGACGTCGACTGGGTCGAGGTGGACAACCACGACGACCTGATCAAGGCGCGGGACATCGCATGCCGCTACTAGCCCGTACCGTGCACACCCCGCTCGCCATCGACGTGCGCCGGGGTGCCGTCGCCGGCCTGGGCGCGCTGCTCGCCGACCGCCGGATCTCCGCCGGCGGCGAGGTCGCCGTGGTGGTCGGCCCCGGCCAGGGCGAGCGGATCGCCGAGCTGATCGCTCCCGGGCTCGGCCGGGCCGACGTCTTCACCGTCGCCGGCGGCACCCTGGACGCCGCCCACGAGCTGGGCGAGAAGCTGCGGCAACGCTCCTACGACGCGGTCGTCGGCATCGGCGGCGGCAAGACCATCGACACCGCCAAGTACGCCGCCTCCCGGTACGCCGTACCGATGGTGAGCGTGGCGACCAGCCTGGCCAACGACGGGATCGCCTCCCCGGTGGCGTCGCTGGACCACGACGGCGGACGCGGGTCGTACGGTGTGCACATCCCGTTGGCGATCGTGGTCGATCTGGACTTCGTCGAGGACGGTCCGGACCGGCAGACCCTGGCCGGCATCGGCGACGCGTTGAGCAACCTCAGCGCGGTCGCCGACTGGGAGTTGGCGCACGCGGTCCGCGACGAGCCGATCGACGGTCTCGCCGTGACGCTGGCCCGAACCGGGGCGGAGGCGCTGATCAGCCATCCGGGCGGGCTCGGCGACGACGCGTTCCTGACCACCCTCGCCGAGGCGTTGATCCTGGGCGGGATCGCGATGGCGGTGTGCGGGTCGAGCCGGCCGGCCAGTGGCGGCTGCCACGAGATCTCGCACGCCCTCGACCTGCTGCACCCCGGCGCCGGTTCACACGGCGAGCAGGTCGGGCTGGGTGCGCTGTTCTGCACCTTCCTGCGCGGGGACCAACTGCGGTTCGGGCAGTTGGCGGCGGCACTGCGCCGGCACGGGCTGCCGGTACGCCCGGCCGACCTGGGGCTGACCGACGACGATTTTGTCGCCGCCGTGCTGCACGCCCCGCACACCCGACCGGACCGGTACACCATCCTGGAACACCTGCACCTCGGTGCGGATGCCGTCCGGGAGCGGCTGGCAGAATACCTCGGTGCCCTCAGCATGCCCGCAAGGTGAACAAACAGTGTCTACCCCGTTCCTGAAAGACTTCTTTCAGGCGAACAGAGGGGGCGGGCTGTTCAGCGAGGCGGTCAGCCAGCGGCTGGGGGCGGTGTTCGCGTACGCCGCCGCCCGGCTGCGGTTGGCACCGACCGTGCTGACCGTGGCGAACCTGCTGCTCGGGCTGGCCGCGTCGGTGGTGGTGATCGCGACCGCCGACGCGGTGGCCGACGGCTCCGTCCCGGCCTGGCTGATCGGGCTGGTCGCACTGGTCGGCTGGCAGATCGCGTACGCGCTGGACTGCGCCGACGGGCAGTTGGCCCGGGTGACCGGGCAGACCAGCGCGGCCGGTGCCCGGGTCGACGTGCTCTGCGACGTGGCCGCGCAGATCGCGCTGGTCACGGCGCTGTCCGCGGTGGCGGTGGCGCAGCTGCCGGAGACCCCGGTGTGGCTGCTCGCGGCGTTCGCCGGCACCTGGATGGTGAACCTGGTGACCTCGGTGATGCAGGCCGGCCCGAACGCGGCCAGCATGGTCACCTCGACCTCGCTGCCGGTACGGCTGGTGAAGCTGATCCGCGACTACGGCGCGGTGATCTTCGTCGCCGGGTTGGTGCTGATCGCCGCTCCGGCGCTGACGGTCTGGCTGATCGCCGCGTTCACCGTGGTCAACGGCGGTTTCCTGCTGGCCAGCATCACCTTCTCGGCCCGCGCCGCCCTGCGCTGACCGACCCCGCGGCCTGAAGATCACCCTCGCTGGCTGAGGATCACCCTCGCTGGCCGAAGATCACATGATGAAAATTCGGGATTGCACCGGCGTGTCGACCGGTTTTTCGTCAAGTGATCTTGGTGACGGTCAAGTGATCTTGGTGGCGACCGCGTCGTAGATCGCGAGGTGCTGCTTCATCACCACGTCGGGGTGGAAGGTGGTCTCGTAGCGGGTGCGGGCGACGCCGGTCAGCGCGGCGGCGCCAGCGCGGGCGACCGGCAGGGCGGCGGCGAGTGCGGCAGTCTCCGGCGGCACCACCCAGCCGGCAGCAGTGCCGGTGCCAGCATGGCCAGCGGTGTCGGCGCCGACCAGGTAGGGGATGCCGCCGAGGGCGGTGCCGAGCACCGGCCGGCCGCTGGCCAACGCCTCGATCACCACGGTCGGCAGGACGTCGTGCCAGGTCGAGACGGCCAGCACCACGGCGCTGGCGCGCAGCGCGTCGCGTACCGCTGATCTGTCCAGCGGGCCGAGGAAGTCGATGTCGGTGCGGCCGGCGGCGGCGGTCTCGACCAGCGGCCGCAGCTCGCCGTCGCCGCCGATGCGCAGCGTGCCGAGCGCCCCGTCCGGGTGCCGCTGCCAGGCGTCGAGCAGCAGGCCGATGCCCTTCTCCGGGGTGAGCCGGCCGAGGAAGAGGAAACCGTCGCCGAGCGGGGCGGGCGGGCCGGGGTCGGCGATCGCGTTCGGCTTGACGACGATCCGCTCGTCGGGGACGCCGTACCCACGCAAATGCTCGGCGACCGCCGAGGTGAGCGCGATGAACCGGTCGACCGAGCGCCAGGTGGGCCGGTGCAGGGCCAGGGTCGCGGCCATCACCGCGCTCTGCGCCCGGGAGCCGCGGTAGCAGCGGTGCACCACGCCGGGCAGGCCGATCGCCCGGCCCTGGCAGTCGGTGCAGATCCGGCCGTCGCGGAAGTACAGCCCGGCCGAGCAGACCTGCCGGTAGTTGTGCACGGTGTGCACCACCGGCACCCGGTGCCGGTGCGCGGTGCGGATCGCCCAGGGCGAGATCAGCGGGTACGGGTTGTGCAGGTGCAGCACGTCCGGCCGGTGCTCGGTGAGCAGCCGGTCCAGGTCGCGTTGGGCGGCCGGGGCGTAGCTGGGCGAGATCGGCAGCAGCGCCTTGCCGGTGGCCGGCAGCGCCGGGATGTCGTCGGAGCTGCGCAGGAACGGGATCACCTCGACACCGGCGGCGGCCAACTGGTCGATCTCGCTGTCGACGATGACGTTCTCGCCGGACGGCTGGGCCTGCCGGTATCGGTTGTGCGCCACGACGACTCTCACCCGGTCAACCCTCCTGCTCGACGTCGTCAGACGCTACCGTCTGAGGGTGCCCGAGTTGCCGGAGGTACAGGCGCTCGCGGCCTACCTGCGCCAGCGCGCGGTCGGCCGCCGGGTCGAGCGTGTCGAGGTGTCGGCGATCAACGCGCTCAAGACGTACGACCCGCCGCCGTCGGCGGTCGCCGGCCGGACGGTCACCGACGCCGGCCGGCATGGCAAGTTCCTCGACATCGTGTTCGGCGCGGAGCCCGGTGCGGCCGGGGTGGGCGGTGCGGAGCTGCACCTGGTGGTGCATCTGGCGCGGGCCGGCTGGCTGCACTACCGGGAGTCGTTTCCCTCGCCCGCGCCGTTGAAGCCGGGCAAGGGGCCGATCGCCGTACGGGTCCGCCTCGACGACGGCTCGGGCTTCGACCTGACCGAGGCCGGTACGCAGAAGAAGCTGGCCGCGTACCTGGTGACCGATCCGGCGCAGGTGCCCGGGGTGGCCCGGCTGGGTCCGGACGCGCTCGCGGTGGACCCGGACGCCTTCGCGCAGCGGCTGCGCGGTCGGCGGGGTCAGGTCAAGGGGGTGCTGACCGAGCAGGAGGTGCTGGCCGGTATCGGCAACGCGTACTCGGACGAGATCCTGCACACCGCGCGGTTGTCGCCGTTCGCGTTGACGAACCGGCTCACCGACGATCAGCTGGCGGGGTTGTACGAGGCGGCGCGGCGGGTGCTGACCGACGCGGTGGACCGGTCGGTGGGTCAGCGGGCGGCCGAGCTGAAGGGCGAGAAGCGCTCGGGGATGCGGGTGCACGGTCGAACCGGCCTGCCCTGCCCTGTTTGCGGCGATCAGGTGCGAGAAGTCTCTTTTGCAGATTCAAGCCTGCAGTACTGCCCCACCTGCCAGACCGGCGGCCGCCCACTCGCTGACCGACGGTTGTCCCGTCTTGTGCGTTAGGTGACCAAATGGGGCGCAGAAGCCCGTACGTCCCGCGCCACGGCGATCTGCACCACAACGGAGACTTCCGCGGAGACGATCCATCGGTATAGTGGCCCGGTCCCAATGCTTCAACACCACCGGAACCGCCGGTCCCCACCGTTCGGCCGGGGGGCGTAAAGTCTTTCGGGTTACCGTCCGTGTACGGGCACCGTGAGAGACTGAGCTGGTGGGCGAGCCAAGCCTTCACGGAGAGTGGGCGGCACGTGTCACGCGGGAGGACGTGGGTGAGGTGACGACAAGCCTCCAGCGCCCGGTAACCAACACCAGCCGGAGCAACAGGGTGCGCCACGTCGACAGCTTCGAGATCCAACCGCCGACGCCGACACCGACCAACGGCGTACCCCGGTCCGCCTGGGCTCGGGCACGGCGTCGCGCGTCGCGCTGGCACCGTCCGTACACCGCGGTCCTGCTCGCGCTGGACTTCGCGGCGGCGGTGCTGGCCAGCTACCTGTCGATCTCGCTGTTCGAGAAGGCCACCTCCGGGTTCTCCGACGCCGATGTGGACGCCACCTGGTTCCACACCGTCACCTACCTGCTGCTGCCGCTCGGCTGGGTGGTGGTGCTCTGGGGCACCGGCGCCTACGACCGGCGCTACCTCGGGCTCGGCACCGACGAGTTCAAGCGGGTGCTGCGCGGTGGGGTGACGGTCGCCGCCAGCGTCTCGTTCCTCGCCTTCGCCACCAAGACCGACCTGTCCCGGCTCTCGGTGGCCACCGCGCTGCTCGGCGCGCTGGCGTTCATCCTGATGTTCCGCTTCCTCGCCCGGTACGCCCTGCACGTACTGCGTCGGCGGATCGGGCAGGCCACGCACCGGATGGTGCTGGTCGGCACCCTGCCGGAGACCCTGGAGGTCTTCACGGCGGTGACCCGCAGTCCCGCCGCCGGGCTGATGCCGGTCGCCATCCACCTCACCGACGGCTACGCGGCGGCGCGGGGCCTCGAGACCCCGGTGCCGGTGTACGCCGGCCGCAACGTCCTCGCGCTGGTCCGGGAGGTCGGCGCGGACACCATCGCGGTCTGCGGCTCGGCCAGCTCCGAGCCGGGCGAGCTGCGCCGGCTCGCCTGGCAGCTGGAGGGCAGCGGGATCGACCTGGTGGTCGCACCGCAGCTGACCGACATCGCCGGTCCACGGGTGCACATTCGGCCGATCGAAGGCCTGCCGCTGCTGCACGTCGAGGAGCCCACCCTCTCCGGGCTGGGCTGGCTGGCCAAGAACCTGCTGGACCGGGTGGCCGCCGGGCTGGGTCTGATCATGCTGGCGCCACTGTTCCTGGCGGTGGCGATCGCGATCCGGTTCTCCGACCGGGGGCCGGTCTTCTTCCGGCAGCCCCGGGTCGGCCATGAGGGCCGGGTGTTCCGGGTCTGGAAGTTCCGGACCATGTACGTCGACGCCGAGGAGCGGCTCGCCTCGCTGGTCGACCAGAACGAGACCGACGGCATGCTGTTCAAGATCCGCAACGATCCGCGGGTCTTCCCGATCGGTCGGTTCCTGCGGGCCAGCTCGATCGACGAGCTGCCCCAACTGATCAACGTGCTCAAGGGCGAGATGTCACTGGTCGGGCCGCGGCCGCTGCCCGCCGACGACGGTGACTTCCTCGGCGACGTCCGGCGGCGGCTGCTGGTCCGGCCCGGGATGACCGGGCTGTGGCAGGTCTCCGGCCGGTCCGACCTGTCCTGGGACGAAGCGGTCCGGCTGGACCTCTACTACGTCGACAACTGGTCGCTGACCTACGACCTGAGCATCCTGTGGCGCACCATCGGCGTCGTGCTGGCCCGCAAGGGTGCCTACTGACCGATCCCGGATGCCGACGGATGACAGAAAGTCCGTCGAAAGCGGGCAGCCGACCGCTGACCGACCGATCGTCGCCTTCCGCTTGGCAGCACCGCCGGTAGCGGACAAGATCTGTCCGTGGCGGCAAACCTATCCGCACCACTGGCGGTCCTGGCTCTGGTGACCGCGCTGGCCGCCGCGGTGTACGCGGTCGTCCGGCTGCGCGCCCGGCGCGGGATCGCCACCGCGACGCAGCGGGCGACGTACCAGGTCCTGCACACCGCCGGCCTGGCCGCCGAACCGCTGCGCAACGGGCTGGGCGCGACCGACGCGGCCAAGGCCGTCCGGCACCTGCGGGCGCTGGTCGGCGCCCCGGGCGCGGCGCTGACCGGCAGCGAGGCGGTGCTCGCGTTCGACGGCCGCGGCCAGCACCACGCCGAGCAGTTCACCGCCGCCGCCCAGCGGGCGTTCGACGCCGGCCGCTCCCTCGTGCTGACCGCCCGGGACCTGCCCTGTGACCGGTCCGACTGTCTGGTGCGCGGGGCCGTCGTCGCCCCGCTCACCGGGCCGGACGGCGACGCCACCGTCGCGCTGGTCGCGGTGGTCGACGACGATCCGGCACCGGGGCTGGTGCAGGCGACCCTGGAGACCGCCCGGTGGGCCGGCAGCCAACTGGCGCTGGCCGAGCTGGACTCGTCCCGGGAACGGCTGGCCAGAGCCGAGGTACGGGCGCTGCGGGCGCAGATCAGCCCGCACTTCATCTACAACGCGCTGACCGCGATCGCGTCGTTCGTCCGCACCGACCCGGAACGGGCCCGGGATCTGATCCTGGAGTTCGCCGAGTTCACCCGCTACTCGTTCCGGGCGCACGGCGAGTTCACCACACTCGCCGAGGAGCTGCGGTCGATCGACCGGTACCTGACCATCGAACGGGCCCGGTTCGGCGAACGGCTCCAGGTCCGACTGCAGATCGCCCCGGAGGTGCTGCCGGTGCATCTGCCCTTCCTCTGCCTGCAGCCACTGGTGGAGAATGCGGTACGGCACGGACTGTCACGCAAGCCAGGGCTCGGCACGGTCAGCATCGAGGCACGCGACGCCGGGACCGAGTGCCACATCACCGTCGAGGACGACGGAGTGGGGATGGACCCGGCAGTGCTGACCGCCGGCGCCGACCCGGTACGTCGGGGCGCCGACCCGGCCGACGACGCCGGCCAGCACGTCGGCCTGTCGAACGTCGACGAACGGCTGCGCTCGGTCTTCGGCGACGAGTTCGGGCTGGTGGTGGAGACGGCGGTGGGAGCGGGTACGAAGGTGAGCATGCGGGTGCCGAAGTTCCACCCCGACGTACGGCCGGGGGCGGGCGCGACCGGCCGGTGGGAGGTGCTGTCGTGACCCCGTTCCTGCGGGTACTCGCGGTGGACGACGAACCCCCCGCCCTCGACGAACTGGCGTACCTGCTGCGGGCCGACCCCCGGGTGGCCCGGCTGCACACCGCCGCCGACGCCACCGAGGCGCTGCGGGTGCTGCGCGACACCGACGTCGACGCCGTCTTCCTCGACATCCGGATGCCCGGGCTGGACGGCATGGAGCTGGCCCGGGTGCTGCGCCGGTTCGCCCGGCCACCGGCGATCGTCTTCGTCACCGCGTACGACGACGCCGCGGTCGACGCCTTCGATCTGGGTGTCACCGACTACGTCCGCAAGCCGGTACGCGCGGAGCGGCTGGCCGAGTCGGTCCGCCGGGTGCTGACCGCCCGGGTGGTGCCGACCCATCCGGCGGCAATCGCCCGCAACGAGGAGGACCCGGCGATCCCGGTGGAGCTGGCCGGGACCACCCGGATGCTGCCCCGGTCGGCGGTGCGCTGGGTGGAGGCGCAGGGTGACTACGCCCGGCTGCACACGGCCGACGGCTCGCACCTGGTCCGGGTGCCGCTGGCCACCCTCGGCGAACGCTGGGCCGATGCCGGCTTCGTCCGCATCCACCGGTCGTTCCTGGTCCAGCTCCGGCTGATCACCGAGCTGCGGCTGGCCAACTCCGGGTACGTGGTGGTGATCGACGGCACCGAGCTGCCGGTCTCCCGACGGCACACCCGGGAACTGAAGGACAAGCTGGTCCGGGCGGCCAAACACGACTGGAGCAGGTGACCGACGGCCCGGCGGGCTCCCATTAGGCGGCCCGGCGGCGGCGCAGTGTGGCGACCGCCGACCCGGCCAGCGTGAGCAGGCACTCCGGCAGCTGCCCGTCGGCCAACGCGGCACCGAACAGCGCCTCCCCGGTCGAGTCGTCCGAGTTGGCGTACGCGCTGATGAACCTGGCCACCCACCGCGCGTCATAGCCCGCCTCGTCGATGCCGGGAAAGTCGAGGGCCCAGCCGCCAGCCGGTACGTCGTCGCCGACCATCGTCGCGGCCAGGCACCACGCGACGTCGTACGCCCCGGTGACCCCGCTGCGGTCCACCACCGCGTCGAAGACATCCGCGACGCCGTCGCTGTCACCGGCCAGAGCGGAGCGCAGGATCTCCGCAGCGTCGGTGAACGCCTCGTCGGACCCATCGCGTCGGTCGGTCATGAGCCGAAGGGTAGGCGGCGAGGTCAAGGCACCGGCCGGGTCGCCGTCACCGGCAGGCCGGCTGACGTCGCGTTCCAGCCGAGGAGGCGCTAAGGTGCCCTGCGGACCTTCGGCCGATGGAGGACGTCCCCATGCTCGTGTCACGCGGCTCCCGCACCGCCGCCCTGGCGTTCTGCACAATCATGCTGGTCGGCGCGGCGAGCTGCGCCGAACCGGCGGCCACCGAGGAGTCCCAGGTCAACCCGGTGCGGCTGTACGGCACCGACGGCAACATGAGCAACTCGTTCGGGGCAGAGTTCGAGGGCCAGACCACGCTGCTGACCGGGATGAAGGGCACCAGCCCGCTCACCCCGCTGTCGGACGACTTCATCAGCAGGCTGCGCACGGTCGACCGGCAACTCAACGACTTCCTGTACGCCGGCGAGGCGTACGACGCGGTGGTGATCAGCGCGCTGGCCACCCAGTTGGCCGGCAGCACCGACCCGACCGACATCGCCGCCCAGATCAACGGGGTGACCACCGGCGGCGAGCAGTGCGACGTCGTCGCGGTGTGTCTGGAGCTGGCCCGGGACGGGACGGACATCGCCTACCGGGGGGTCTCCCTGAAACGGGGTGGCTTCACCGACGCCGGGGAGCCGTCCACCGCCAGCTACGCCACCCTGCACTTCGACGGCGACGGCCAGATCAACGACGGCAAGACCGAGTTCGTCGGTGCCGGGGACGAGTCGACGACCACCACGGCCGCGCCGCCACCGGCCGAGCCGGAGACCTTCGCCACCCGCGCCGAGGCACCGCTGAAGCTGGGCGGCCTGCTGCCGCGCACCGGCGACCTGGCGTTGGCGTACCCGCCGTTGGCGGCCGGCGCGGCGCTCGCGGTCCGGGAGATCAACGAGGCCGGCGGGGTGCTCGGTGAGCCGGTCGAGTGGTTCGACGGCGACGACGGGACCAACCCGGATGTGGCCCGCCGGACCGTCGCCGGGCACGTCGACGAAGGGGTGCACGTCATCATCGGTGCCGGTGCGTCCGGCATCTCCCGCGAGGTGCTGCCGGACGTGGCGGCCGCCGGGCTGATCCTGTTCTCGCCCAGCAACACCGACGCCGGGCTGAGCGAGGTCGACGACCAGGGGCTGTACTTCCGTACCGCGCCGTCGGACCTGCTGCAGGGGCGGGCGCTCGCCGACGTGATCCTGCGGGACGGGTCGCAGCGGATCGCGCTGGTGGCCCGCAAGGACTCGTACGGCGAGGGCCTGCAGGAGAACGTCCGGGCGGAGCTGGACCGGGCCGGGGTCGGACCGGACCGGCTCAAGCTGCTCAGCTACGAGCCGCCGGCCGGCGCGGACGCGCCGCCGGTGAACTTCGACAGTGAAGCCCAGGAGATCAAGGCGTTCGGCGCGGACGCGATCCTGATCATCGGTTTCGCCGAGTCGGCCGAGGTGATCAAGTCGCTGGCCGCAGCCGGGCTGCCGATCGCCGAGTAGACCGGGTCGGTAGCAGATTGGGCCGGCGGTCGCCGGCCCCCGCCGGCCGGTCCGTCCAGCTGGCACTTTCTCGGGATCACAGGCAGGTCGCCGCTGCGTACGGTTTCCCTTGTCAGCAGCCAGGACGATCTGCGGAAGAGGCGGCAGGATGAGTGAGTGGGTCGATCCGGCCCTCGGTGACGAGGCGGTCGAAGCGGAACAGGGACTGGGCCCGAGCGGCGACCCGGGCCACGACGATGCCGGCTACGAGCCGTACGGCGACGGCCCTTACGGCGTCGAGCCGTACGGCGACGGTGGGTCCTACACGATCGTCCAGCACAATCTTGACGGCTCCACCGACGTGCTGGTCGACCGGGACGGGGACGGCCTCGCCGACGTGGTCCTGCACGACGGCGATGGCGACGGTCTGGCGGAGGCCGCGTACGTCGATGGCGACGGGGACGGTCGGCTGGAGAGCATGCTGCGCGACTTCGACGGCGACGGGCTGGTCGACGAGGTCAGCGCGGACACCAACGGCGACGGCTGGATCGACGTCGTCGCCACCGACACCGACGGTGACGGCCTGATCGACCAGGTGGCGGCCGACACCGATCACGACGGCCGGACGGACACCTGGGTCCAGGACACCGACTACGACGGTCGGGCGGACCAGACGCTGCGCGACGCCGACCAGGACGGCGTGCCGGAGACGGTGACCTACCTGCATCCGACGGTCAACCCGTACGCGGCGAGGTGAGGCCGGGTCGCGCCCGGGTCGCGGCCGGCCGGATGGCACCCTACTGTCGACATCCGCAGCTGTTGTGACTGAGCGATGGAGGGACCTGGGATGACCGAGGCACAGGAGTCGGTGGAGACGCGCGGTGACGATCGCGTCGATCTGCTCAAGGCCGACACCAACAACGACGGGCAGACCGACGTCTGGGTGGTCGACACCGACGGGGACGGCAAGGCCGACATGTACCAGTTCGACACCGACGGGGACGGCAAGGTGGACATCACCATGGTCGATCTGGACGAGGACGGCACCCCGGACGAGGTGGTCGACGGCGACGGCGGGCACCCGCCGGCGAGCTGAGTACGGTACGCATCGTGACGACGGCGGCCCGGCGGATCTCCGCTGGGCCGCCGTCGACGCAGTGCATGTCGACGTCCATGAAACAAGGGGCGGTGACCCCGGACGAGCCGAGATCACCGCCCCTTGGCGTAGCCGATGTCAGCCACTTGGAGAGGCCAGTCAATCACCCTGCCGCTGCTGGGGAATCTGCCCCTGCAGCAGGGCACGTACTTCCGACTCCCGGTATCGGCGGTGGCCGCCCAACGTCCGTATGGCGCTGAGCTTGCCGGCCTTCGCCCACCGGGTGACGGTTTTCGGGTCGACTCGGAACATCGACGCCACCTCGGCCGGCGTGAGCAACGGCTCTGGTTCGTGCGTACGCGATGCCATCAGTCACTCCTCCACAGTGCTATAGACATCGGCCGGGGTCCCGCCGGCCGACGCGTCTCCCATGGTCCGGCTAGTCCCCGATGTCCGACATGGGCCGAACGGCCGAACGTCCTTGGATGGACGGATGAGCAATGACCGATTTTTATCCCTTTTTTGTGACAGAACATACCATAATCGGACTCTTGATCACCGGTCGTGAACGGGTGATTACGAATCTTATTCAGGATTCGCGGCAGAATCTGCGCCTAATACCCGGTGATTGAAACCGATTCGTCCCTTTGGTCGACTACTAGTTGCAGCGCTCCAGTAGCTGAACGGCACGCCACCGGGCAACCAGCTTCTCGTACGCCTCGCCGGCCGCCTCGGCGTCGCCCCGGCCGAGTGCCGCCAGCCCGGCGCTCACCAGACCCGGCGAATCGTCAGCCTCCAGCGTCTCGTCCGGCAGCAGCCGCACCAACCCACCGTAGTCAAGCTCCACCACCGACCGGGGATGGAACTCCTCGAGCCACCGGGCGCTCTCCTCCACCGCCTCGGTGATCGGCGCATCCCCCACCGACTTGCGCAGCACCGACAGTCCGCGCGACGCCCGGCGACGGGCCTTGGAGATCTCGGTCCGATAGCGCAGCGCCCGGCGCGCGCCGGTGACGATCAGGTCACGCTCGGCCAGGTCCACGAAGACGAACCATCGCAACGGCACCCCCCAGGTGGCGGCTTGCTCGTGCACCCGCGGCACCCCGTGCTCCAGTACCCGGGCCCCGCTGCGCCAGTCGTCGATCACCGCCCTGGCCTGACCGGCCAGTACCGGCGGGACGAACGCGTCGGCCAGCACCGACGGGACGCCGTCGCGCGCGCTCAACGCCGCCTCCGCTACCCGCACCCGCAGGTTCCACGGGCAGACCAGCAGCGTGTCGTCCGACTCAAGCACGTACGCCTCGTCCGGCAGGTCGGGCAGCCGGGTCCAGCCCGCGCCGAGCGCCTCGATCACCGCCGTCCGCTGCCGGCCCGGCCCTTCCAGCGGACCGACCGCGCGGCCTTCCCGCACGTATCGGCGCCAGTAGACCTGACGCTCACGGTCGAACGCGGCCAGCGGCTCGTACACCCGCAGGTATGAGGCGAAGGAAGCGAAGAGGGACGGCACGGCGCGATCCTCCCACGAAACCGCACGACACCGCCCCTGCCGGGGGCAAACACCCCCGCAGCGGGCTGGTCCGTCGCGCTGCGGCCGATACTAGGCTCGGAGCCAGCAGGGCCCACCGGCCCGGCGCACCGGACGCACCTCACGAGGGTGCCGACACCGTCTCAGGAGCAGACATGGGCGTCTTCACCACCACTGCCGGCCCCGGCACCGCCACCGGGCACGAACAGGTCGTCTTCTGCCAGGACCAGCCGACCGGGCTACGAGCGATCATCGCCATCTACTCGACCGCGCTCGGGCCGGCGCTCGGTGGCACCCGGTTCTACCCGTACGCCTCCGAGGCCGACGCCCTGCACGACGTGCTGGAGCTGTCCCGGGGGATGGCCTACAAGAACGCGATGGCCGGACTGGACCTCGGTGGCGGCAAAGCAGTCATCTGGGGCGACCCGGAGCAGCTCAAGACCGAGCCGCTGCTGCGCGCGTACGGCCGGTTCGTCGAATCGCTCGGCGGGCGCTACTACACCGCCTGTGACGTCGGCACCTACGTGCCGGACATGGACGTCGTGGCCCGGGAGACCCGGTTCGCCACCGGGCGCAGCCGTGCGCAGGGCGGGGCCGGTGACTCCTCCGAGCTCACCGCCTGGGGGGTGTTCCAGGGCATGCGCGCCGCCGCCGAGCACCGCTGGGGTTCGGCCAGCCTCGCCGGCCGGCGGATCGGTATCGCCGGGCTCGGCAAGGTGGGCCGCTACCTGACCGGTCACCTGCTCGACGACGGAGCCGCGGTGGTAGCCACCGACGTCAGCGAACGGGCGGTGGACTGGGCCCGGAGCACCTACCCGCAGGTCGACCTGGTGGACGACACCGACGTGCTGATCCGCCAGGAGATCGACGTCTACGCGCCCTGCGCGCTCGGTGGGGCGCTCGACGACGACACCGTGCCCGCGCTGCGGGCCGAGATCGTCGCCGGGGCCGCCAACAACCAGTTGGCCCACCCCGGCGTCGAGAAGCTGCTCGCCGAACGGGGCATCCTCTACGCCCCGGACTACGTGGTCAACGCCGGCGGGGTGATCCAGGTGGCCGACGAGGTGACCGGGGCCGCCACACCGTCGGCCAACGGCCGGTACGGGTTCGACTTCGACCGGGCCAAGGCCCGGGCGACCGGTATCTACCAGACCACCCGGGAGATCCTGCGCAGCGCCGACCGGGAGGGCGTACCCCCGGCGGTGGCGGCCGACCGGCTCGCCGAACGCCGGATGGCCGAGGTCGGTCGGCTGCGCGCGATCCATCTCCGGTGAGCCGCCGCCAACCCGAGCGCCGCCGTCCTGGGCGCTGACCCGCCGGTCCGCCCCGGGTGGCCGTCACCGGGCGTGTGGAGAATCACCCGTACGGGTCACGAGCGGCGGGGATCGGGCTCCTTACCCCGCCGCTGCCCGTGACGGACCCCGCCGCTGCCCCTGACGATGTCGGCCGCCGATGACGCGCGGGAGCGACCCGATGCAACCCGAGGTGCCGAACCTGGGTCCGCCCATGTACCGTAAGAGCCACGAGAGATGCCTGACGTCATCGGGGCCCGCCTTCGGGCTGCCCCGAATTCTGTGCGAGGGGGTCGAGCCATGGGGCGCGGCCGTGCTAAGGCCAAGCAGACAAAGGTGGCCAGGGAGCTGAAATACCACTCCCCGAACACCGACCTCGCCGCCTTGCAGCGAGAGCTCGCCGGCAGCGGCAAGTCGGACCGTGATTTCGACGACGAGTACGATCCGTACCTCGACGACGATGACGAGGACGACCCAGCCGACGACGACCGGGGTAACTGGACACCCTCATCGTCCCGCTGAGGGTCCGACTGATCAGAGCACGCGGTCAGTGTCCGCGTGCTGATTCATGTCGACGAGGACTCCGGCCCGGCTGGTCGCCGTACGTGTGTCGGAATGCCACCATCCGGTGGTGCCTACCCCGTTCGGGGTAGGCACCACCGGATGTCCGTCGCGCCAGGCGGGCGACTGATAGGTGCCGCCCTGCCCGGGGACGGGGCCGGGCAGGGCGCCAGATACGCGCTGGTCGGAGCGGTCAACGGGGGCGGTTGTTCCAGTTGTAGAAGGTCGGGATGTTCTCGAAGTGGTTCCAGGCGCAGACCGCGCCGTCGGCACCGGCCGCCTCGGCGCGACGCCGCCGGGCCTGTTCCGCTTCGGCGAGCAGCAGTGCCAGACCGTCCCGGACGGCGTACACCCGGTCCGCCACCTGATCGTCGCCACCTGCCTCGGCGACGGTGGCTCCCGGGGCCGCGCCGACCGGTTCAGTCCGCTGCCGGCTGGTCTCTGGCATGGGCCAACACTCCCTCCAGTAGATGGATCTTGCTGTTACGGCAGTGGTTGGTCTCCGTACCATCAAAACGCCCGTGTTCGAAGTAACGGTTGGCAGCGTGACCACCTCCGCAGAACCCGAAGTACGGGCAGGTGGTCCGGCATGCCTCGACGCCCGCCACGAACTCGGTGACCCAGGGTGTCCGTTCCGGCGTGGCGAGGATCTCGGCCAGCCCGCTGGCCAACACGTTTCCGCTGGTGAAGTCCCCGTACCGCGGGTCGGAGAAGCCGGCCAGCTCCGGCGAGAGCAGCACCACCGACCCGTCGTACCCGATGGTGGGGATCGGGTCGAGCTGGCGGGGCAGCACCTCGTCGGCCGTGTCGTCGAGTACAGCTGCCGCATACCGCAGCGACCATTCCACCTCGCGTAGATGGATCCGCGGTGCCTGCCGCCAGGCTCCGACCAGTTCCGCCCAGAAGCCGGCGACGGCCCGGTCCGGCCAGCGGTTCGACCGGACGTTCACTCCCTCCGTCTCCTCGATGTTGATGCCCAGCACGTCACAGCCGAGGTCGAGGAAGAACCGGTACAGCTCGGTGGCCAGGCCGGGGCTCGGGTCGCTGACCACGCAGAGCGCCGAGAATTCGATTCCGTGCCGGCGTAGCGCTTCGACACCGCTCCGGATCTGGTCGTACGCGGGCCGACCACCCCGGGTGTGCCGGCTGTCGTTACGCGCCCGCGGACCGTCGACGCTGACGCTGACCCGGATCCGGTGTTCGCGGAAGAACTCGCACCAGGGGTCGTCGATCAAGGTCGCGTTGGTCTGCACGTGGTGCTCCACGTCGGCGCTGAACGGGCTGATCAGCGCCGCGAGGTGGTCCCGCCCGGCGGCCAACGGCTCACCGCCGTGCCAGACCACGGAGAACCGGCGTCCCTGCTGCGCGGCCCAGATGTTCACCGGTCGGGCGACGGCGGCGGCCACGGGGACCGGCATCCGTCGGTTGGCTGCCCGCAGCGGCAGGTAGCAGTAGCTGCAGTCCAGGTTGCACAGCGTAGTGGGTTGCATGACGACGTAGCTCGGGACGGTCGCCACGCCGCGCATGCCGGTGGGGGCCGGCCGCCCCCCACCGGCCGGGTCCTGCCGGGTTTCGGCCCTGCTCATCCCCATCCTCCTGCCTGTGACGGATGTCGTTTCAGGCTAGGTGTCGGGGTCTGCCGAGGTGAATCGACGGTACGGCCCGCCGGAGCGCGACGGCGACGGCCCGCCGAGGTGACGCGGCAGCGGCCCGCCGTCAGCCCCGGGTGTGGTGGCCGACCATCTGTACGGTGCCGCTGCCCTCGATGATGTCGCCGGCCTGCCAGGCCTCGATGCCGCTGCCGGTCAGGCAGGCGAGCGCCCGGTCGGCGTCCTGGGCGGAGACGATGGCGAACATGCCGACGCCCATGTTGAACGTCGACTCCATCTCATTGTCCTCGATCCGCCCCTTCGCCTGCACCAGATCGAAGATCGGCTGCGGCTTCCAGGTGGCGCGGTTGACCAGCGCGTCGACGTGCTCGGGGAGGATCCGCACCAGGTTTCCGGGGATGCCGCCGCCGGTCACGTGGGCCAGGGCCCGGACCTCGCACTCCTCGATCAGTTTCAGGCAGTCCCGGGCGTAGATCTTGGTCGGGGTGAGCAGCTCCTCACCCAGGGTCCGCTGCCGGCCGAAGTCGTCGACCACGGTGTCCAGCCGCATCCGACCGGCACCGAGTAGGACGTGGCGGACCAGCGAGTAGCCGTTGGAGTGCAGGCCCGAGGAGCGCATCGCGATCACCACGTCGCCCACCTCGACACGGTCCCGGCCGAGGATCTCGCTCTCCTCGACCACGCCGACGCCGGTCGCGGAGACGTCGTACTCGTCCGGCCGCAGCACCCCGGGGTGTTCGGCGGTCTCGCCGCCGAGCAGCGCGCAGCCGGCGTACCGGCAGCCGTCGGAGATGCCGGCGCCGATCTCGGCGACCTTGTCCGGCACGACCTCGCCGCAGGCGATGTAGTCAAGCAGGAACAGCGGCTCCGCCCCGCAGGCGACCAGGTCGTCGACCACCATCGCGACCAAGTCGATGCCGACCGTGTCGTGGATGTTCATCTGCTGGGCGATGACCAGCTTGGTGCCCACCCCGTCGGTCGACGAGGCCAGGATCGGGTGCCGGTACTTCTGCACGTCGAGCCGGAAGAGCCCGGCGAAGCCACCGATGTCGCCCATCACCTCGGGCCGGGTGGTTTTGTGCACCTTCGACTTGAGCAGCTCGACGGCGCGCTCACCGGCGTGGATGGAGACGCCGGCGTCCGCGTACGTCACCGTGCGTTTGCGGCCGGACCGGCCGGCGCTGGCCGTCCACGGCTGGCGGTTGACCGTCCGGGCGCCGGAGTCGTCGGCGGTTGGGCCGACGTCCGCGCTGCCGCGCTCAGTCACGTGCGTCACGGTTCTCCCCTTTGTGCTTCTCGCGGCGGGGCCGCGTCGGGTAGCTGTCGAGGATCGCTCGACTCGGGCTGCCGGTCGGACGACCGAGGCCGGTCCGGCCGGTGCTACGGGCGGTGCAGGGCCTCGGGGCCGCCAGTGCTGACAGCGAACCGTTGAGCGCCCGGGCCGGTCCGGTCGCCACCGGCCTGATAGTCCTGCTCGGTGATGTCCCCCGGATGGCCGACCCCGCCAGCGACCCGGCGGTCCACACCTTCGAGCACGTGCTTGCCGATCAGATTGCCAGCTGGCAACTCGATCGGGTACTCCCCATCGAAACATGCCCGACACAATCGTGTCTTCGGCTGCTCGGTTGCCGCTATCAGACCGGCAAGCGAGACATAACCGAGAGTATCCGCACCGATGGACCGGCGTATACCCTCAGTGTCCAGCCCGTTGGCCAGCAGTTCAGCCCGGGTGGCGAAGTCGATGCCGTAGAAGCACGGCCAGCTCACCGGCGGTGACGAGATGCGTACGTGCACCTCCAGAGCACCCGCCTCGCGCAGCATCCGCACAATCGCCCGCTGGGTGTTGCCCCGCACGATCGAATCGTCGACCACCACCAGGCGCTTGCCACGGACGTTCTCCCGCAGCGGGTTGAGCTTCAACCGGATGCCGAGCTGACGCAGCGTCTGGGAGGGCTGGATGAACGTACGGCCGACGTACGAGTTCTTCATCAGGCCGGCGCCGTAGGTGATGCCGGACTGCTCGGCGTAGCCGATCGCGGCCGGCGTGCCCGATTCCGGCACCGGGATCACCAGGTCCGCCTCGACCGGGTGCTCCCGGGCCAGGCGGCGGCCGATCTGCACCCGGGCGGCGTGCACGTTGCGCCCGGCGATGGTGGTGTCCGGGCGGGCGATGTACACGTACTCGAACAGGCAGCCCTTGGGCTCCGGCGGGGCGAACCGGGCCGACCGCAGCCCATGCTCGTCGATCGCGATCAGCTCGCCCGGCTCCACCTCACGGACCACGGTGGCGCCGACGATGTCCAGCGCGGCGGTCTCGCTGGCGACCACCCAGCCCCGCTCCAGCCGGCCGAGCACCAGGGGCCGGACGCCGTGCGGGTCGCGGGCCGCGTACAGCGTTGTCTCGTCCATGAAGACGAAGCTGAACGCCCCCCGCAGGGTCGGCAGCACCTCCAGCGCCGCGGCCTCGACCGACAGGTCCGGGCGGCTGGCCAGCAGGCTGGTGACCAGGGCGGTGTCCGAGGTCGAGCCGTCGCCGGACAGCCCTCGGTCGACCGCTTCGCGGGCGAGCTCCGCGGTGTTGACCAGGTTGCCGTTGTGCGCCAGGGCGATCGTCGTGCCGGCGCTGGTGGCCTTGATCGTCGGCTGGGCATTTTCCCAGGTCGAGCCGCCGGTGGTGGAGTAGCGCGCATGCCCGATGGCGAGGTGGCCGCGCAGGCTGGCCAGGGTCGGCTCGTCGAAGACCTGGGCCACCAAGCCGAGATCCTTGTAGACCACCACGCCGGAGCCGTCACTCACCGCGATCCCGGCGGCCTCCTGGCCCCGGTGTTGCAGGGCGTAGAGACCGAAGTAGCTGAGCTTCGCGACCTCTTCCCCCGGTGCCCACACCCCGAACACGCCACAGGCGTCCTGCGGACCGGGTCGTTGGGGATCAAGGTCGTGACTCAACCGGCCGTCGCCTCGAGGCACCTGCCGCTCCCTCGTACTGGTCTGCACTGACGCCTGGCCTGCAGGTGGCCTGCACGCCTCAGCGCGGGGTGTCACCGGACTACCGTCGCCGAACAGTGTACGCGAGGTTCCGGTTGGCCCAGAGTGCTCCATTTGGCCCTACACCTGCCGGGTGACCGCCGCAGCCGGCCGGCAAATCGCCGGCCCGGCTCACAGTGGCAGGTACGGCGATATATCGGACCTCGGACCACTCGCAGAGATTTGTCCGTTCGCCACGGCCGAGGCCCAGTCGAGATCGCCGGTCGCCAGCAGCACCCAGGTCACCGGGTCGATCTCCACCACGTTCGCGGGGGTGCCACGGGTGTGTCGCGGCCCGGCTACACACTGAATTGCACCGTAAGGTGGGACACGGACCTCCACCGATCGGCCCGGCGCTCGCTCGGCCAGCGCCGCCAACAGTAGGCGGACCGCATCGCGTAGCTGCACACGGGCGGGGACGGCACCGGCCGCCAGGGCGTCCCGCACGGCGGCGACCGTAGTGGACTTACTGTACGGAGAGGACACATCGGGACGATACGACTAGCTCCGGTACCAGTTGCTCCCGCCCCTGGGTCGCGCACATCCGTCCCGGCAAGGCATAGTTGCCGACGGTGTACTCGTCACGGGTGACCCCTGCCCGAATCCTGGTGCGGGGGAAGGATCAAACCGGAAGGCGGTGGACGTGACAACACACCTACGAGCCTGGCTTTCGCGGGCCGGTGTTGTCGCAGCGCTGGCTGCCGTCGCACTAGTCAGCCTGCCCGCCGCGCCAGCGGCCGCCGCTGCACCCACAGTCACCATCACCAGCCTCTCCAACGCCAACCTCAGCTCCGGTGGCCGGGCCACCCTCGTGTTCAAGATCGTCAACAACAACCCGGCGGGCGAGGAGGAGGTGGAGGGCGGGACGTCCTTCAACATCCGGGTCGCCACGAACATCAACGAGCTGCGGTGCGAAGGTTCGTGCGACTTCACCGACACGATCGAGCGGGGCGCGAGCAAGGAATACACGGTCGAGCTGATCGCCGGCAACGTCGGGACCAACCAGAACCGCACCGGCCGGGTGGAGATCGTCGCCGTGGTCGACGGAGAGAACGGCCGGGTCCAGCGCGACGTCTCGGTCCGCGGGCCGCAGGAGGCGCCCCGGGTCAAGGAGGTCGCCGGCAAGGTCACCGACATCTCCACCGGTGAACCGATCGAAGGCGCCGTGGTCGTGATGAGCGACTCGCAGAGCAACAGCTACGACACCACCACCAACGGCAACGGCAACTACCGGTTCACCTCCAGCAACGACCGACCCATCGTCCCCGGCGACATCCGGATCGCGGCGACCGCCGACGAGTACGACGACAGCGATGTGAAGGTCGTCACCGCCGCCGCGGGGCAGTCGATCACCGTCGACCGGATCACCCTGAAGTCGAACGTGGAGCCGACCCCGTCGGCCACCCCGGAGGCGACCCCGTCGGCGACCGCCGAGGCGACGCCGAGCGGCGCGGCCACCGACGCCCCACCGGTCGACACCCAGAACCTGGCGAACGAGAGCAGCGGCGGGGGGATGGGCTCCTGGCTGCTGATCATCATGGGCGGCCTGCTGGTCGCGCTCGGTGTCGGGGCCATCGTGCTGCTGCTGGTGCGGCGCAAGGACGGCGACGTCGACGACGACCCGGAACCGGCCGACGACGACCCAGCTGGCGGGCGGGCCGCCCCGCCGGGCAGTCGCGGCGTCTACCACGGTGCCGACGACGCGACCCGGGTGGCGATGCCGCCGATGCCACCCGGCCCGGTCTCCGACGCCACGATGATCACCCGCCCGTCGCTGTCGGACGCGCCGACGATGCTGCACCAGATGCCACCGATCAAGGACGAGTTCCCCGACCCGTACGGTGCTCCGCCGCCGCCCGGTCCGAACCCGCCGGCCGGGCCCGAGCCACGGTACGGCGCGGACCAGCGCCCCGGCTGGGGTGGACCGCCGACCCAGCCCGGCTACGGCTCCGACCCTGCCGGTGCCACCAGCGTTTACGGCGCGGTTCCCGGCGCCGACCAGCCGGGTGGCGGGGCCGGTTCCGGCTACGGCGGACCGGGCGGCGCGGCCCGCCCGGGCGGCACCTACGGCGGCAGTCAGTACGGCGGCAACGCCCCGTCGTCCGGGGCACCCGGCACCTACGGCACACCGCCCTCGTCGGGCGGCCCGTACGGCGGTGCCCCCTCGTCCGGCGGTCCATATGGCGGCAACGCCCCGTCGTCCGGGGCACCCGGCACCTACGGCACCCCGCCGGTACCCGGTCAGTACGGTGAGCCTGCCGGTCGGCCGCCAGCCGACGAGGCCGGCGGCTACCGCAGCGGCCGAGGCTACGGCGACGCCGGCGGCGCGGGCTACTCCGGCGCCAGGTACGGAGCGGACTCCCCCGCCGGCGGGTACGGCACCGACCGTTACGACGAGCCGACCGGGCGCTACGAGCCGGGCAGCTACGGGCAGTCCGGCCCACCGTACGAATCCGCTGGTTACCCTGGCCCGGATCAGGGGCGTGGCGATGTGCCGCCACCACCGCGTGGTCCGGAACCGCCGCAGCCCGGCTACCGGGGCGGCAGCCCCGGCTACGGGCCGGACGGCGGCGGTTACGGCGGAAGTGCCGGCTACGGCGGAAGCTACGGAGAAAGCCCACCCCAGGCCGGTGGTTACCCCGATGCGGGCTACCCGGGCGGTGGCTACGGTGGCGACCGGGGCAGTGGATACGGCTCCGACCAGGGCTACGGGTCGCCGGGCTACAGTCCCGGCGGGTCGGCGGGCTACGAGTCCGGCCGGGAACCGGGCGGGTACGGCCCCCCAACCGGTGGCGGCTACGACCAAGGTGGCGGCTACCCGCCTGCGGGCGGCGGCTACGACGACCGCCGCGTCCCGGACCAACGGGGCGGCTACGACCAGCAGATGCCGTACGGACAGCAGCCCTACGACCAGCAGCCGTACGGCGCCGAGCAGCCGCCTGGCGACCAACCTCGGCACGGTGCCACGCCGCAGGCAGGCAACCGGGGTGAGCGACGTTCCCTCGACTGGCTCGACGACTGACGGCCACTCGACGCCACATCGATGAGATGGGCCGGACCCGTTCGGGTCCGGCCCATCGTCGATCAGTCAGTCTGTCGACCGCCCGGTCAGCTCTGGTCCTTCGGCTTGCCGGCGGACGGGTCGGGGCGGTCCACCGGCTGAGCCGCGTCGTCGGCGGTCGCGTCGCCGGCCGCCGTTTCCTCGGCTACCGCTTCGCTGTCGGTGACTGCTTCCGTTCCCCGCTCGGTCACCGCGGCAGGCTCGGTCACCGCTTCGGCCGGACTCGAGGACTCCCCGTCCTCAGCAGAGTCGTCACCGTCGTCCGACCCGGCCCCGGCACCGGCGTCCGCCGGCTCGGTCACCGCTTCGGCTTCGTCACTGTCCGGGTCGACGTCCACCGTCGCCGTGGTCTGCTCCGGCGTACCGGCCGGGGCGTCAATCGCGACCGCGTCGCTGGCCAGCACCCCGACGGCGTCCGGATCCTGCGGGTCCGCCGGCACGTTACGCGGCCCCACCGCGCTGAACAGCGCCGGCAGGGTACCGGTGTGGGCGCCGCGCAGCTCGTCCAGACCGACGCTGAACTGGTCGCGGACCTCCAGCAGCCGGGCTGCCGGATCGGTCACCCCGATCATGGTCCAGGGCAGTCCGTGCTCCACGCAGAGCGCGGTGAACGCCTTCTCGTGCCCGCGCGGCACCGCGACCATGGCCCGCCCCGCCGACTCGCTGAACAGGAACACGAACGGCATCGAACCGTCGGTGAACTCCGGCGGCAACGCGATCCGCGCCCCGATCGACCGGCGCAGGCACGCCTCGACCAGCGCCTGGGCGAGCCCGCCGTCGGAGAGGTCGTGGGCCGAGGTGATGTGCCCCACCCGGGCCGCCTCAGCGATCACGGTGGCCAGCACCCGCTCCCGGTCCAGGTCGACCTTGGGTGGCGTACCGCCGAGGTGCCGGTGGGTGACCCAGGCCCATTCCGATCCGGAGAGTTCCAGCTCGGTCTCGCCGAGCAGCATGATCAGGTCACCGTCGCTATGCGACGGCGGGACGAAGCCCATCGGGACGCGCTGCGCCACGTCGTCGAACACACCGAGCACACCGACCACCGGGGTGGGGTGGATCGCGGCGGCACCGGTCTGGTTGTAGAAGCTGACATTGCCGCCGGTCACCGGGATACCGAGCTCGGCGCAGCCGTCGGCGAGGCCGCGAACCGCCTCGGCGAACTGCCACATCACGCTCGGGTCCTCGGGGGAGCCGAAGTTGAGGCAGTTGGTGACCGCCACCGGGCGGGCACCGGTCACCGCCACGTTGCGGTACGACTCGGCAAGGGCGAGCTTCGCCCCCTGGTACGGATCGAGCCGGGCGTACCGGCCGTTGCCGTCGACCGACAGGGCGACACCGAGGCCGCTCTGCTCGTCGATCCGGATGACCCCGGCATCCTCGGGCTGGGCCAGCACGGTGTTGCCCAGCACGTACCGGTCGTACTGCTCGGTCACCCAACTGCGGTCGCACAGGTTAGGCGAGGCGATCATCCGCAGCAGGGTTTCCCGCAGCTCGTCCGGGGTGCCGGGGCGGGGCAGCGTCTCCGCCCGGTCGGCCTGCAGCAGGATCAGGTCCGCCGGCTCGCGCATCGGCCGGGCGTAGACCGGGCCGTCGTCGGCCAGCGACCCCGGCGGTACGTCGACCACCACGTGGTCCCGCCAGCTGATCACCAGCCGCCCGGGTCGACCGGCCGGCTCGGCCGGGGTGACCTCACCGATCGCGGTGGCCAGCACGCCCCACTTCTCCGCGGTGGCGAGCACCGCGTCGAGCTGCGCCGGCTCGACGATCAGCAGCATCCGTTCCTGCGACTCGCTGGCCAGGATCTCGTGCGGCTCCATCGACGGCTCACGCAGCGGAACCCGCTCCAGCCAGACCCGCATGCCGGTGCCGGCCGCAGCGGCGGTCTCGGTGAGCGCGCAGGTCAGGCCGGCGCCGCCGAGGTCCTGGATGCCGACGACCAGCCCGGCGTCGTACAGCTCCAGGCAGGATTCGATCAGCAGCTTCTCCATGAACGGGTCGCCGACCTGCACCGACGGGCGGCGCTGCTGGCTGGCGTCGTCGAAGGTGGCGCTGGCCAGCACCGACACCCCGCCGATGCCGTCCCGGCCGGTCTTGGCACCCATCAGCACCACGACGTTGCCGGCCCCGGCGGCGGCCTTGTTCTGCAGCCGGTCCACCGGCAGTACGCCGAGGCAGAGCGCGTTGACCAGTGGGTTGCCCTGATAGCAGGGGTCGAACACGACCTCGCCGCCGATGTTGGGCAGGCCCAGACAGTTGCCGTAGCCGCCGACCCCGGCGACGACGCCGGGCAGCACCCGGGCCGTGTCCGGGTGGTCGGCGGCGCCGAACCGCAGCGGGTCCATCACGGCGACCGGGCGGGCGCCCATGGCGAGGATGTCGCGGACGATGCCGCCGACGCCGGTGGCCGCCCCCTGGTACGGCTCGACGAAGCTGGGGTGGTTGTGCGATTCGACCTTGAAGGTGACGGCGAGGGTGTCGGAGACCCGGATGACGCCGGCGTTCTCGCCGATGCCGGCGAGCATCAGGTCACTGGCCGGGGCCTTCTCGCTGAACTGCCGCAGGTGCACCTTGCTCGACTTGTAGGAGCAGTGTTCGCTCCACATGATCGAGTACATGGCGAGCTCTGACTGGGTCGGCCGGCGGCCGAGGATCTGCTGGATCCGCTCGTACTCGTCGTCGCGCAGCCCCAGCTCGGTGTACGGCTGCAGCTCACCAGGGGTGTCGGTGGCGCGTTCGACGGTGTCCGGGCCACCGGCGTACCGGTCGACCGGTACGCCGAGGTCGGTCGCTGCCGGGCCGACGGCGGCCGCCGCCTCCGACTGGGTGGTCATGCCGGCACTCCCGCGAGGTACTTGAGGATGGAGGTGAAAAAGCCCAGTCCGTCCCGGGACGGGCCGGTCAGGTCCTCGACGGCGTGTTCCGGGTGAGGCATCAGCCCGACGACGTTGCCGGTGGGGTTGGTGATGCCGGCGATGTCCCGCAGCGAACCGTTGGGGTTGCCGCCGACGTAGCGGGCCACCACCCGGCCGGTCGACTCCAACTCGTCGAGGGTCTGTTCGTCGGCCACGTAGCAGCCTTCGCCGCTCTTGAGCGGGACGAGGACTTCCTGTTTCGGGGAGAACGCGTTGGTGAACGCGGTCCCGGCGGTCTCGATGCGGAGCATCTGGTCCCGGTTGCGAAAGTGCAGGTGCTGGTTGCGGGTGAGCGCGCCGGGCAGCAGGTGGGCCTCGCAGAGGATCTGGAAGCCGTTGCAGATGCCGAGCACCGGTAGGCCGTCACCGGCGGCGGCGACGATCGACTGCATGACCGGGGCGAACCGGGCGATGGCTCCGCAACGCAGATAGTCACCGTACGAGAAGCCGCCGGGCAGCACCACCGCCTCGACGCCGCGCAGGTCGGCGTCGCCGTGCCACAGTCGGACCGGCTCCCCACCGGCGAGCCGCACCGCGCGGGCGGCGTCGCCGTCGTCGAGCGAGCCCGGGAAGGTGACCACCCCGATCCGGGCGCTCATGACGGATCACCGGCTGTTTCAGGCTGCTCGGCCAGCCGGACCTGGTAGTCCTCGATGACCGGGTTGGCCAGCAACTTGTCCGCGATCTCCCGAGCCCGATCCAGGTCGGGCTCGCCGGCGAACTCGATCTCGATCCGTCGGCCGATCCGTACCGCCGAGACGTCGCTGACACCGAGCCTCGGCAGCGCGTTCGCGACAGCCTGACCCTGGGGATCGAGAATTTCCGGCTTGAGCATGACGTCGACGACGACGCGAGCCACGTGGCACTCCTGACCGTGTACGCGTTGGGGGTGCCGGCCTCGAACGGGCCGCGCACCGCTCAGCCTACCTGGTGGCACCGGGTACGACGCACCGGCGGTCGGAGAGCCGAATCGGTGATCGGGCCACAAATCAGCCACGAACCGATAACGACGACATCGGCCACCGCCGACGGACCGGCTCACTGGGCGGGCCGGGCACCCACGGACGGCCTGCCGCACCCTCGTTGGCGACCGCCGCCGGACGCAGCGCGGGCAGCGCGGGACCTCGAAAGGCGTGGGACGCCACTGCGGACATCAACGCATCGTATGACTTCGATTTGATCCTTGTAGATGACCATCGAAGCGCTTAACGTCTTTCGTCAAACGCCCGGTGACGACCGTCGGACGGGCGCTGCAACAAACTCCGCTGCCGGATACCCGTCCGGCGGCGTGGCTCACCGACCCGTACCCGGGTTGCCCCCTCGGAAGGAGCCCCACCCATGCGCGTTCGCCTGGCTGTGGCAGCAGTAGCCACCACCCTGATCGGCCTGCTGGCCACGCCGACCGCGGCGACGGCCGCGCCGGAGGAGATCATCGGCGGCGGGACGGTGTCGTCCGCCCCGTGGGCCGCCGCGGTCTTCAGCAACGGCTCGTTCACCTGCTCCGGCACGATCATCGCCGCCAACTGGGTGCTCACCGCGCGGCACTGTGTCAGCGGCTCGATGTCGGTCCGGATCGGCAGCGTCTACCGCTCCTCCGGCGGCGTCACCCGTACGGTCAGCTCCGCGTACGGCCGCTACGACCTGGCGCTGCTCTACTTCTCCAGCCCGGTCAGCACCAGCTACGTGACGCTGTCCAGCAGCTACCCGCCGGTCGGCTCGACCAACAGCATCTACGGCTGGGGCATGACCTGCTACAGCGGCTGCGGCGCGTCGACCCAACTGAAGACCGCCTCGGTCCAGGTGACCAGCACCAGCGTCACCGACGCGTACGGCGGCCGGGCGATCCGCAGCACCCGGATCAACGGCAACGCCTGGCGGGGCGACTCCGGCGGCCCGCAGTTCTACAACGGCCAGCAGGTCGGGGTGGCGTCGACCGCCAACGGCGTCAACATCCAGAACTACGGCAGTGTCGCGTACAACCGGTCCTGGATCCGCTCGGTAACCGGCGTCTGACCTGACCTGAACTGGCGTGACCTGGCCAACCGGTCCTGGCGCGCGACGGCGCGGACTCCGTGATCAGCCACGGGGTCCGCGCCGTCGCGGTTGGCGACCGGACGTCCGCGCCGTGCCGTTTCACAGATGGCGCAGGCTCCACCAATGCCCGCGATCAGGGCACACTGTCGCTCATAGCATCGGTTCCGTGCTGATCGTGACGACGAACGATCTACCTGGATACGAGATCCGCATCGTGCTGGGTGAGGTGGTCACCTCGGTGGTCCGCTCGATCAACCCCTTCAAGGAAGGCGTCAAGGCGCTGCGGGGCGGCAAGTCCGACCCGGGCGGCCCGGCCAGCCTCACCAAGTACCGGACCGAGATCATCGGCAAGCTGGGCGACGCCGCCAAGAAGAAGGGCGCGAACGCCGTCATCGGGATGCGGTTCGACACCCGGCAGGTGGGCAGCACCCACATGGAGCTCTGCGCGTACGGGACGGCCGCCGTGGTGCTGCAGATCCGGCCCGACGCCGGCGACGACTCGAAGCAGTCGAAGGTCGACGCGAGTCACGCCGACGCCAGCGCCGGCAACGAGACCGGCGGCTCGGCCGGCTCCGGCAGCAAGTAGGTCTACCGGATCGGGGTCGGCAGCCGCTAGGTCTACAGGATCGGGGCCGGCTGGTAGGCGGCGGCCACCGGGTGGTCGGCGACCACCGCGGCCACCCGGTCCGCCACCGCCCGCACCTGCGACGGCGCGGCGCCGACGAAGCCGACCCGGTCGGCGACCACCGTGGCGATCTCGTCCCGGCTCAGCCCGAGCCGCCCGTCGGCGGCGAGCCGGTCGAACAGGTCGTTGTCGGCGGCACCCTGCTCCCGCATGGCCAGCGCCACCGCGACCGCGTGCTCCTTGATCACCTCGTGCGCTACCTCCCGGCCGACGCCGCCGCGCACCGCCGCGACGAGAATCCGGGTGGTGGCCAGGAAAGGTAGGTAACGGTCGAGTTCCCGGGCGACCACCGCCGGGTACGCGCCGAACTCGTCGAGCACGGTGAGGAAGGTCTGGAACAGCCCGTCGGCGGCGAAGAACGCGTCCGGCAGCGCCACCCGGCGTACCACCGAGCACGAGACGTCGCCTTCGTTCCACTGGTCGCCGGCGAGCTCGCCGACCATTGACAGGTAGCCCCGGATCACCACGGCCAGCCCGTTCACCCGCTCGCTGGAGCGGGTGTTCATCTTGTGCGGCATGGCGCTGGAGCCGACCTGTCCGGGCCGAAAGCCCTCGGTGACCAACTCGTGGCCGACCATCAGCCGGATGGTGGTGGCCAGCGAGGACGGGGCGGCGGCGACCTGGGCCAGGGCGGAGAGCACGTCCAGGTCGAGGGAGCGCGGATAGACCTGTCCGACGCTGTCCAATACCCGCCGGAAGCCGAGGTGACCGGCGACCCGGCGCTCCAGCTCGGCGACCTTGGCGGCGTCACCGTCGAAGAGGTCCAGCTGGTCGGCGGCGGTGCCGACCGGCCCCTTGACGCCGCGCAGCGGATAGCGGTCGATCAGGTCGGTCAACCGTTCGTACGCGATGAGCAGCTCCTCGGCCGCCGACGCGAACCGCTTGCCCAACGTGGTGGCCTGGGCGGCGACGTTGTGCGAGCGGCCGGCGAGGACCAGCCCGGTGTGCTCGACGGCGAGCCGGGCGAGCCGGGCCAGGGTGCTGACGACCCGGTCGCGGATCAGCTCCAGCGATGCCCGGATCTGCAGCTGTTCGACGTTCTCGGTCAGGTCCCGGGAGGTCATCCCCTTGTGGATGTGCTGGTGGCCGGCGAGCGCGCTGAACTCCTCGATCCGGGCCTTGACATCGTGCCGGGTGATCCGCTCGCGCTCGGCGATGGCGGCCAGGTCGACCTGGTCGACGACCCGCTCGTACGCGTCGATCACCCCGTCCGGCACCGCGATGCCGAGGTCGCGCTGGGCGCGCAGGACGGCGAGCCAGAGTCTGCGTTCCAGCCGGATCTTCTCCTGCGGGGACCAGAGAGCGGCGAGCTCGACGGAGGCGTACCGGGCGGCGAGCACGTTGGGAATCTGCGGACGCGATGTCACGTACGGCAGTCTGACATGCCGACCTGCCGGCACCGCCGGGCAGCCGGCGGGCGCCGGCGGACCGCTGACCCTGTCGGCGTCCTCGTACTCCCTAGCCGCACCGGCACCCTGGCAGTCGGTCGCAATCTGACCGATCTGGCCGATCTAGCGATAATTGCGTAACTGGTCGCATTTTCTCTCGTTCAGCCTGTCGTTGCCGAATTCTTCCGGCCACGCCACTCCTGCTCCTGCCCGCCAGTGCGAGTCGTATCCCCACCTGGCGCGGTGTGATGCCGAAGTCCGAGACGAGGAACTGTGCGTACCACCACACGCCGCAATACATCCATGCTCACCGTCGCAGCCCTGGCCGGAGCGCTCGCCAGCCTGTCTGCGTCCGGGCCGGTCACGGCAGCGGAGAGTGACGAGCAGGCCGTCGGCGTCCGGTTCGACCTCGCCGCCGACGTTCTCGGCACCACCGTGATCGATGCGGATGCCGTCGTCGGCAGCGCCACCGCCCCGCCGACGCCCGGCACCGACAGCGAAAACGCGCTCGATGTCGTCCTGCCGACGGCCGTCGGTGTGTCGGCCAACGGGACGGTCGAGGAGGTGTCCGTCACCAGACGGCCGTACCACAGCACCGGGTCCGGCACGGTCAGCGACCTGGCCGTCAGTGTTCTCGGCGTACCCGCGCTGGCGGTGACCACAGCCTCCGCCTCGGTGAGCTGTGGAGCGGACCGGCGGGCGGCGGTGGAGACGGCGCTCGACGGGCTGACCGTGTTCGGTGCCGCCGTCAGCCTGCCCGTCGACGGGTCACCGATCACGTCGAGCCGTTCGCTGCCGGTGACCGGGCTGACCGGCGCGCGGCTGACCGCGAGCGTGACCGGAACCGAGATCCGCGAGCTCGGCCCCCGCGTCACCGCCGTCACCGCCGCCACGGCGACCTTCGAGATCACCGGCGACACGGCCGGTGGCACGGTCACGGTCTCGGCCGGCACGGTGACCGTCGCCGAGGCGGCGTGCGCGCGGCCAGCACAGCCGTCCGATCCGGCAACACCAGGACCTACGGGCGTCGACACGCTCACCGACTCCACGTACCGGAGCGCTGCCACGCCCTGGATCGACTCGGTGAACCCCGGTGAGGGAACCGCCGCCGGCGGCACCACGGCGACGGTCAGCGGTACTGGCTTCGTTCCCGGGCAAACCCGGGTGACAGTCTGCGGCCAGACGCTCGGGCCGGCGGTCGTCACGGTCAGTGGCGCGTTCAACGTGTTGACCTTCCCGACCCCCGCCTGCGAGGCCGGCGAGACGACGATTTCCGTCCGCACCCCGGCCGGCACCTCCAACGAGATCGCTTTCCGGTACATCGGGGAAGGACCGCCGGTAACCGACGAACCGGGCGACGGCACATCGGACGACGGACTTCCGGTCACCGGGCGCACGCTGGGCCCGCTCGTTGTCAGCGGCCTTCTGGCGATCCTGGTTGGCGCCGCCCTGCGGTTCGCCGCCGGCCGACAACCCGGCCCCGGGACGCGACGGATTGACGACGTTCACCCGCCGCAGGCACTTTCGTATCAGCCGCCGACCGAGTAGATGCTCCACGGCCAATGGTCACCCTTGTCATGGCCGACGAGAGTGAATCCGGCTTGTTTGACAAGATCGTCGTAGTCCGGCGAGTAGTAGATGACCGTAATCTTTCTCTGGTTTCTTCGTGCCGCCGAAACCAGGTTGTTCATCACTGTCGTGAATACCGGCGGCCCGAAGGGCGAGAACAAGTACACGACCAGATTCTCGGCAGGCACAACGAAGTCAGCAGCATCGATAGCGAGCAACTCGACCTCGGCGGCCTCCAGCGGCCCGGTGTAGCGGCGCAGGTTGTCCTCAGCCTGCTTGACGAAGGTGGGCGAGAAGTCGACACCGATGACCTTCTTGTACGGTGCGCCGGCCGCCAGCAGCACGATTCGACCCTTGCCGCAGCCAAAATCAATGAACACGTGATCCCGATGATCGATGTCTCCGACGCTCGCCATCATACGCTCGAACTCACGTCTGCGGGTCGGCAGGTAGTGGGACGCCTCCTCCATGTGCGGCCCGACACCGTCGATATCAGCGAGGCCCACGATCCCGTTGGTCTCGGTGCCGAATGTCTCGTCGAAGCGCTCCCGCCTCTCGTGGGATCGGATCCGGATGTATTCGATACTGTCGACAACAGATTCTCGAAACGTCGAGGTGCGCAGCGTTTGTCGAAAAATCTTCCAGTCGGTCCGCAGATCGGCGAAGATCGGCACGTCTCACCTGCAAATCAGGGTGATGGAGTCGGTTGAGCCCGGCTGCCATCTGACAGCCGGAACGCCAGTCCATGATCGGACCAGAAGGAAATGCTGTCCAGCGCGATTCACCGTACGGCCGGCCAGGAAAAAGCCACCGGACAGTGGTAGCGTACGAGCCCTCGCACGTGCATGTCCGACAAGGACACGTGCCGGTCCGACGAGGAACAGACCCAGTCAAGACCTACCAGTCCAGCCAGTCAGCCGCCAGTCCAGGCGGCGGCCGAGATGGCGTCCGGCGGGTCGCGTATCGTGGGGAAGCCGTCTGCCGCCGTCGAGGAGCTGCGACCTGATGATCTCCGCAGACCCTGCCGCTCCCGCTGGGCACCGATTGCAGGCCGCGCACCGGCTGGAGACCGTTCACGGTTCGGTCGTTCTGCCGACCTTCCTACCCGACGGAACACGGGCCTCGGTCCGCGCGGTCGACAGCCGTGACCTGGCAACAGTGGGGATCCAGGCGGTGATGGTGAACGCCATGCACCTGGCTCAGCGCCCCGGGCTCCAGGCCGTCCGACGGGCCGGCGGGCTACACCACTTCATGGCCTGGGACGGTGTGATCGTCTCTGACTCCGGCGGGTTTCAGATACTCTCCCTTATCCGCAAACGGGGACAGATCGGGTCAATCCGATCGAACGGGGTGACTTTCCAAGAGTCGCCAGATACGAAGAAGATCGTGCTCACCCCCGAGAAGGTCATCGAATGGCAGTTCGGCCTCCGATCCGACGTGGTGATCGCCCTCGATGACTGCACCGGCCCGGAGGACTCCCCGGCTCAGCAGCTCGCTTCCACCGAGCGCACGATCCGCTGGTTCCGGCAGGCCCGACAGGCGTACGACCTCCAGTGTCGGCAGCGCCGGACGTCGGAGCCGCCCCTGTTGGTCGGCGTGGTCCAAGGCGGTACCGATCCGACGCTGCGCCAACGCTGCGTCGACGCCCTCGTCGAGTCGGGGGCGCAGGGGTTCGGATTCGGCGGCTGGCCGCTGAACTCCGCTGGCGAATTGGAGCGCGATATGTTCGCCCTGCTCGCCCGGATCACTCCACCCGAAGCGCCGCTGTTCGCCCTCGGAGTCGGCCGGCCCGAGCATCTGGTCTCCCTCTGCGAACTCGACACTCGATGGATCTTCGACTGCACGATCCCGACCCGGGATGCCCGGCATGGCCGCCTTTACGCGTTCAAACCTGATATCGCCAGCCGGCAGCTCACTCCGGATCGGAGCTTCTACCAGAACATCTACATCCTCGACGAGGAGAATTCCCGCAAGGACCAGCCAATCTGCCCGACCTGCGACTGTCCGACCTGCCAGCGGTACAGCCGCAGCTATCTGCACCACCTGTTCCGGGTGAAGGACGGACTGGCGGACCGGCTCGCCACCCTGCACAATCTTCGCTTCTACACCCGCCTGCTGGAGATGATCCGGTCCGGCCAGCTGGCCGGACCCGCCGGACGCGAGCCGGGCGGGCAGGGATGACCGACCGGTGACCTCTCCCGCCGTCCACAAGGTGATCGCCCGGCTCACCTCGGCCGCCAAATACCGCGACATCCACCCGGAGACGATTGTCGACCTGGTGCGGCGGGAAGGGCGGGGCACTGGCGACCCGGCCGAGCTGGAACGGCGGGTCCGGGCCCGGTTGCACAAAGTGGCTGCGTTGCATCTGCTCACTACTCGGCCACCGGCGCTGCGACGGGCGGTCGACCGAGCCGATCTCGACGATCCGCAGGGCCGGCGGGACTGGTGCCGGCAGATGCTGGGCGGCCACTTCTCCACCGCCGAGCGTCTGCCCGACCTCGACGACTTCTACCCCGTCCTGTTCGGACTGGTACCGCCGCCACGGACGGTGGCGGACCTCGCGTGCGCGCTGAACCCGTTCACCCTGCCCTGGTTGAGGCAGGTCAGCGAGGCCCGGTACGTCGGCTACGACTTCAACGCGTCGTTCGTTGGGTTGGGTAACGCGTTTCTGGCGCGGACATACCCGGACTGCGAGGTCCAGCACGAGGATGTGCTCGCCGACGGCCGGCCGGTGAGCGCCGACCTGGCGCTACTACTCAAGACGTACCACTGCATGGAGGGACGCCGTACTGGTGCCGGGCAGGCGCTGATCGACCGGCTGGACTGCCGCGACGTGGTGGTTTCGTTCCCCACCCGGGCCATGAACGGTCGAGCTGCGGTCTTCGTGTCTCGACATGTCGAGGAGCTCGCCGAGCTGGCCCGCGATCGGGGTTGGCGCATTTCACGGGCCAGCCTGGCGTCGGAGGAGCTGATAGCGATCCACAAGGGGTGAGGCGAGGTGGTCTCAGTCCGCCCAGAGCCGCTCGACGATCGCGAGGGTCTGCTGCCGGGTACGAGGCCGGTCCGCCAGACCATCCATGGCACCCCATGCGCTCGCGTACCAGGAATGCTCGGTGATCTCCCGGTCGGTGAAGCGGCCGGCGAGCGCACGGCACACCCGGTCGATCCGCCCACACGCGTCTTCGACGACCGCCCCGGCGAACGCCGCCGAGGGAGTCTGGTTGTCGCCCTCGAAGAAGAGCAGCCCTTCGGCTGCCGCCGCGGCGTGGAAGGCATCCTGCACCTCGCTGTCGGCACAGACGAACTGGAAGAGGTTGCCGTTGCCCGCGATGTCGATCGGCACGCCGGTGCTGGCGAACGTCGACCGCGTGTGGGCGATGAACGACTCGCCGGCGGCGCGGATGGACCGTTGCGGCCCGCCGGTCGCCATCCGGCGCAACGTGGTGGTCGCGGCCGCCAACGCGGTCGGTTCGAAGTACGAGGTGAACGAGACGTCCCGCAACGGGGTGAGCAGGTGTGCGTCGCCGCCGACCGCCGCAACCGGTGAACCATTGGCCAAACACTTCGCCACGATCCAGACCGCCGGGTCGAGCAGCTGGGTGGACAGACCGGCCCGGTAACGCAGGCCAACCTTGACCTCGTCGGCGATGACCGGGACGTCCGCTGCCCTGGTCAGCCGGCTGAACTCGGCATACCAACGATCACCCAGGTGCATGTGGTCGGGAGAGATGACCACCGCGGCCACCTGCGCTGGGCGGCTGAGCCATTCAGCGAGCACGTCGAGATCAAAGAGGAACTCGACGATCCCGTGCCGGTTGGGGGTGAACGGCTCCTCGCAGTGCCACATCGGGTCGTACCCGTGGTATCCGGCGCTGAGGACGATCGACCGGTCCCGGATCTCTCGAACAGCGCAGGTCACCGAGCGGAGCGCGGCGGTGCCGGTTCGGTAGAGTCCGACGACGTCGCCGCCGAACACCTGCCGCAGCTGGCCGGTCAGGTCGTCCAGCATCGGGCTCCAGGAGGTGCCCACTCCGCTGCGGCCCCGGGCTGCCTGAGCGATCGCCTCGGCGACCTCCTCGTCACCGTGACCGAGGACGACTGAGCCTCGGGCGTTGTCGAAGTCGATCCACTGCCGGCCGGTCAGGTCCGTCAGGTACGCCCCCGACCCTTCGACGAAGACCCGGGGGCGTCCGTCGGCGTCCCGGGGGCAGGTGGGCTCCTGCGCCAGTGGATTGCGCGCACCGATGTCGATGGTCATTGACTCCGCTCGTTTCGCTCCGTGCCGACAGGTGAGTAGGACAGGTCGGGTTCGATCCCGAACTCCCGGCGCAGCAGCCGGTGGGCCATCCGCAGGGCGAGGGCCTGGATGGTGAGCGTCGGATTGACACCGCCCGGGTAGGGCATCACGCCGCCGTCGACCACCATCAGATTGGTCAGTCCGTGCACCCGCCCGTCCGGGTCGGTGACCGACGTACGCGGGTCGGTGCCCGCGCGACACGTACCGTGCAGATGGGTGCTGCCCATCCAGAAATACGATGACTCGCGCCAGGTCAGCTCACAGCCGGCGGCCCGTAGAATCCCCTCGGCCCGCCGTTGGAGGTACTCCAGACGGGCATGGTCGCGAGGGTGGGGCGAGTAGTCCATCACCACGTCCGGTAGGCCGAACTGGTCGACCCCCCGGCCGAGGGACACCCGGTTGTCGAGACTGGGCTGGTCGGGTACGAGGCACTCGAGTCGCAGAATCTGCTCGTCGGGGCGCATCTGAACAGCCTGCTCCGGACCGGACTCGATGATCAGACCGCCGAGTCCACCAGGTGCGTCATCGGCGGTGTAGTAGTCGGTGATCGCAGCGGAGGAGAAGGGTCCCGGTCCGGCGGGGCGGTAGTCGGGCGGAGTTGCCGGCGGTTCGGCCCGCCGGTAGCCGAGCACGTAGCCGCTCATCTTGAGGCACAGGCCACGACCGACCATGTCGTGATCGTTACCGAGACCATGCGGGCTCTGCTTGTCGGTGGAGCGCAGCAGCAGGGCTGCGCTCTGGACGGCGTTTCCGGCGACGACCACGTGGCGGGCACGTAGGACATGCCGGTTGCCGCTGTCCATCCGGATGCACTCGACACCGTCCACGGTGGTGGCGTCCCGGCGTCTGATCCGCACGGCCTTCAGCCCGGCGAAGAGACGCAGACCGGCTTTGCGGGCCGGGTCCAGGAACACCGTGACCGCGTCGCCCTTCGCACCCCGGTCGCACTGGTTCGAGATACATGGACGTTCCCCGCCGCATGGCGGCCGACCCTGATATGCCGTCGTGGTGATGGCCAGCGGGGTCGGGAAGGGATGCAGGCCGAGCGAGCGGGCCGCAGCGCTGATCACCGCGCCTTCCGCCGTGGTCTCGACCGGCGGCATCGGGTAGACAGGGTCGCTCGGCAGGCTCGGGTCGTGCCCGCCACCGGCGATGCCGAGCGCGGACTCCACCAACGCGTAGTAGGGCTCGATCTCCGCCACGGTCCACGGCCAGCGCAACGGCAGGTCTCCGTGACCCAACCGGGTCTCCGAGTCGAAGTCGACCGGACGATGACGAAACGCCGCGCCACCGAAGAAGACGGTTCCGCCGCCGACGTTACAGGTGGACCAGGGATTGCCGGTCTTCTCCCACAGACCGCTGTCCTGACGGATCCAGGCGGTCTCGGCATTCGTCTCGATGTCGTCGTAGCTCACCCAGGGATCGACGAAGGGGCCCTGTTCGACGACGACGACGTCCAGACCGGCACGTTGCAGGGCCCACGCGGTGATCGCGCCGGAGGCGCCGCTGCCGATCACACAGACGTCGGCGACCCGGGTGCTGTCCTCCGCAGTCGGCTCGGGGCCGTACCGCAGCCGGGTCATGGCATCATCGTGACCGGTACCGAGGTCGGCTGAAACGCTGATGAGAAACCTCCCGGGGTCTGATCTACCTGCTGCCTGCTGTGGTCATGTCCACCGCGCCGGCTGCCAGCTCTTCGATCGTCTGCCGGACGGTGAACACCTGCCCGGTGGTCCCGCGCCGGCGGGCAACGGTGGCGGCCCAGGCCACCAGCCTGGCGGCGGCCATCGTGTCGTCTGGTGCGTCCGGGCCACCCATGTCGGTGGGGATCCAGCCCGGGTCGACCGCGTTGACGACGACCTCCTGGCTGCGCAGGGCGACTGCCAGGTTGACGGTCATGACGTTCAACGCGGCCTTGGACATCCGGTAGCCGGTGGCCTCGCCGTCGGCGGTGCTCGGGTCGGCGTCGTCTGCGGTCACGTTGACTACGGCTGCCCCACCTGCTGCCCGGAGCAGCGGCAGCAGCGCGCAGGTCACCAGCAGCGGACCGACCGCGTTGACGGCGAGCAGTTCGTGGACCGCCTCGGCGGTGATGCTCTCCGGCCCGGCGTCGCGTCCATCGAGGAAGACCCCCGCGTTGTTGACCAGGCCGGAGAGGTATCCGCCGGTGTGGGCGGCGACCAGTTCAGCAGCAGCCGCGATACTCGCCGGAGAGGTGACGTCCAGCGGTACGTGGGTGGCCCGGCCACCACTGCGGCGTATCGCCCTGGCCGCGGCGGCTCCGCGCTGATCGTCGCGGCAACCGAGCAGGACCGACCAACCGGCATCGGCCAACAGGGCAGCAGCGGCAAACCCGAGACCACGGTTGCCACCGGTGATCAGGACATGGCTCCGTCCAAGGTCGCCGTCCGCACTCGCCGGAGCAGTACTCGGTCCCCGTCGCCCGGTCACGTTCCGCTCGCCGTCCCGGCTCCGACGAGGGCGGCGCGGTAGCAGTCCAGAATCCGGTCCCGGGTGGCGGCGAGATCGAACGTGCTCGCCGTATCGGGCTGAGCTGCGCGGAGCTGGGCGACCACCGAGTCGCGGTGGGCGAGTACCCGCCGAACGACCTCGGCGAGCCCGTGCACGTCACCGGGATCGCTGAGCAGATCAGGGCAGGCCGAACCGATGGTGCTGCGCAGACCGCCGACAGCGTACGCCGCCACCGGGGTACCCGTCATGATCGCCTCGATCGCGCTGCCGCCGAGTTCCTCGTGGATCGAGGGCATGACCAGGGTGTCCACCAGGGCGAGCGCGGCCGGCACCTGGTCGTGCGGAAGGAAGCCGGTGACCACGAACTGATCCGTACGGCCGGCCTCGGCGATCTCCCGTTGCATGCGTTCCCGTTGCGGGCCGTCGCCGACGATGAGGAAGGTCGGAGCTAGATCATCGAGAAGCTCGGCCAGCCGGAGCAGGTCGGGCCAACCCTTCTCATGAGCGACCCGGCCGATGTATCCGATGAGCGGACGCCGACCGGCCAGCCCGTACCGCTGAGCGAACAACTCCGCCTCGGTGGCCGTTGCCGGGGTGATGTCGACCGCGTCCGGATTGACCACGATGCTGGACCGCTCCAGGCCGGTCGCGGCGCTCACCACGTCGGCGGTCCGGGCGGTCAGCGTGCTGACCCTCGCCGCGAAGCGCAGGGCCTGCCGTTCGGCCCGGGTGACCATGCGGTGCGCCATGGCGTCGACCGCCGACATCGGCTGATAGACCGAGAGTCGGGAGCAGTGCAGGGTGAGTACGTACGGCACGCCCAGAATCCGGGCCGCGACCCGGCCCGCGATCAACGGCCAGATCTGACCGTCCGCGTGAACGTGGACAATGTCCGGACGCCAGGTCCCGCGACGCAGCCGGAGACACTCACGGATGGTGGCGATCAGCCAGGCCTGGCCGAGACCCACCAGGCCGGTGATCTCGGAGCGGACCTGCGGCAGCGAGACCCGGGCTATCCGGACGGTCAGTCCCGGCTCGATCTGCTTCGTCGGTGGCAGCCCGGGGAAACCCAGGGTCAGCACAAGCTGATCGACACCCGCCCTGGCCAGGCTGCGGGACAGCGCCAGGATCTGGACCTGCATACCGCCTACCGGATCGAACTCCGCCGGCCAGTGGTCGACATAGTCGTGATGAAAAAAGGGGGTCAGCCGAAGCACACGCACGACGCCATCCAGTTCTCCTGAAAGAGCGGCGAAAGCTACTTTTGAATGACGTAGACCAGCTCGTTGCCAATCTCCAGTTGCCGAAAGCCGTATGACCGCTCCCGGGCCTGCGACTCAAAGCCCTGCGAATAGTTCTGGAACATCCCTTTCGATCGCTGACCGAGAGATCTGGTCGGAAAGGTTACCACGATAATCGGCGAGTTGACAAGGTCGATAGCTTCCCAACCGGATCCTCGGCGCTGAGTTTCCAGGCAGGGCAACGTCTTCAGCAGTAGCGTGACATCGGTCGGCTCGTCAACCCGATCCTCAAGGATGTCAGCCACCCCCACCCGGTGGTCTACACCCAATCTCGTCAGCACCGAACCCACGAAGCCGATCAGGCGGGCGTCGATGTCGGATGCGACGTACACGGCCCGCTCGGGTAGCCCCATCCACGGCGCAGCCAGCGGATTGAGACCGCAGGCCAAGTCACGCACCGTGTTCGGCTCGGGCAGGTCACGGAAGACTTCTCGGTAGAACTCCGCCAGGTGTGGGAGTCGCTCCCTGGTGGACAGGTGCACCGACATCGCACGCCGGAGGGCCTCCTGGACCGCTTCGTCGTCTCCCGCGTCGACGGCAGAGTCGACCTGCTTAAGTAACGCTGAGTAGTTAGGCGGCTTGGGTGGCAGAAAGGCGCCGTAAATCTCATGTAGCCCGCGTTTGGTGCGCTTCACCGCATCGGGAACATCGCCGCGGGCCGCGACGAGCGCGGCTCTGGCCAGGCGGCGCACGGTGGCTGGAGCCACCGTCTGGTACCGCCGACTCTTCACGATGGCCTGCTCGATCTCGCCAACTCGGTCGTTGGCCGCAGATTGTGTCATTGATCGATCCCTTTCGAACCGCTGGACCGGCACCAATCAGAGATATTCCCCGACCGATCACCGCATCGCCCCGCTAGCCATTGACTATATACTAAAAACCGATAATGCGGACATTGCGCAATATTCCGGAGTGCCTACATTAGAACCACGGCATCACGCCCGTAATGATCAGACTGTCCAGCAAGCCCGTCTTGGGGGTTTTCTTCAAGTCGACACTGGTAATTGCGTCTGGCACACTAGGCCCAGCCGATGATCCGTTGGTTGCCGCAGTCCCGGCTCGGGGAGGACCTGACGTGACCCATCTTGCCGCCAATGGCGGCTCCCCTATACGTTTGCAGCAGTGGCCAGCTTGGCCCGCTCCCGCACCCAGTGCCCTCAATGCACTCAATGAGGTTCTCCATTCCGGTCGCTGGGCAATCAGCGGACCATATCAGGGGAAGCAGAGCTTCGAACGGCGCTTCGCGGAGGCATTCGCCGCGTACCATGAGATCGCACACTGCGTACCGACAGCCAGCGGAACGGCCAGTCTCATGGTCGCGCTCGAGGCATGTGGGGTCGGTGCTGGCGACGAGGTTATCATCCCTGGCCTCACCTGGGTCGCCAACGCCTCCACTGTGGCGGGAGTCAACGCGGTTCCCGTACCGGTCGACGTCGATCCCTTGACTCTCTGCCTCGACCCGGCGGCCGTCGAACGGGCGATCACCCCGCGAACCGCAGCCATCGTCGTGGTGCATCTCTACTCGGCCGTGGCGGACCTGGACGCGCTGACCGCGATCGCGAAACGGCACGACGTCGCACTGATCGAGGATTGTGCGCAGGCCCACGGCGCCCGCTTCCGCGGCCGTCGGGTCGGCACGTTCGGCGCCTTCGGCACCTTCAGCATGCAACACAGCAAGGTGCTCACCAGTGGTGAAGGCGGTGCCGTCATCACCGGCGACGGCGCGCTCTCCCGGCGTGCCGAGCATCTACGGGCCGACGGTCGCACGTACACGGCGCACGAGCCCGCCGTGGGTGAGATGGAGCTGGACCAGACCGCCGAGCTGATGGGCAGCAATCGGTGCCTGTCCGAGTTCCAGGCGGCGGTCCTCCTCGGCCAACTCGAGCTGCTCGACGAGCAGAACGAGAGGCGACGGGCCAACGCCGCGCTCCTCGACGACGGCCTCGGGGCGCTCGGCATCCGGCCACAGGTCTCCTCACCCGGCACCACCGAGCGGACCTACTACGAGTGGGCGGGGCGGATCGAGGACGACGAGATCGGGCAGCTCGGCGTCGGACCGATCGCTTCGGCGGTCGCGGCCGAACTCTCCGGTGCCGGCATCTACACCAGCTACCCGCCCATGAACCACAACCGGCTCTACCGTCCCGCCAGCCGGAGCCGGTTCAAGGCCGTCGCCGGGCTCGATCTGACCGGCTACTCCCTTCCGGTCGCCGAGGACGCCGGCCGGCGGGTGGTCACGGTCCATCACTCGGCACTGCTCGGCGACGAGTCGGACGCGAAAGACATCGTTCGGGCATTCGAAAAGGTGTTTACGCATCATCGGGAACTACGCGGCTGACCCGGCGGAATGGACGGGGCAGCCCGCCCACCCACCGTTCAGCCGTGACAAGGAGGTACCGATTTTCGGCCTCCGTCGGTAAGGGCCCCATCCAAGGGTTGCAAGGACCCGTGACGAAGGGTTTGCGTATGAAGGTCGAGATACGTTTGGGTACGGTTCGGTATCCGTTCCGGCTCGGCACCGATTGTCTCGGCACCATCGTTGAAGATCTGGTCGACCTGTCGGCCAGCCGACTTCTGATCGTCTGCGACAGCAACACCGGCCCGCTCTTCGGTGCGGAGCTGGTCGAACGGCTCTCCCCCCGAGTCCCGGCCAACCTGCTCATTCACCGCGCCGGGGAACCGTACAAGGACCTCCAGGCAGTCGGCACGCTCGCCGAGTCGGCACTGCGGCTCGGCGCGGATCGCGCCTGCGTGGTGGTCGCCGTAGGTGGCGGCGTGATCGGCAACATCGCAGGGCTGATGGCCGCTCTCCTCTTCCGTGGAATCCGCCTCGTGCACATTCCGACGTCGCTGATTGCGATGTCCGACTCGGTCCTCTCGCTGAAGCAGGCCGTCAACGCCAGTGCGGGGAAGAACCTTATCGGCACCTTCTACCCACCCGAGTGTGTTCTCGCCGACACCGCGATGCTGCGAAGCCTGCCGTTCCGGGAGACAGTCTCCGGCCTCTGCGAGGTCGTCAAGAATTCGCTGGCAGTCCGTCCCAGCATGGTTGAAATGCTCCGGGCCTCGCTACGCCGGGACGGAAACTACGACAACGAGACGATGTACCGAATCATCTCCGAGAGCATTCTGGCGAAAGCCTCGGTGACCATTGACGACATGCACGAGTGCCGGGCCGGATTGGTACTTGAGTACGGCCATACGGTCGGCCATGCCATCGAGTACACCGCAGCCGGTGAAATTTCCCATGGACAGGCGATCGGGCTCGGCATGCTGGTCGCCGCCGAGGTGTCCCGGCGGCTGGGCCACCTCGACGACGAAACGGTCGCGCTGCACCGGGAACTGCTGGCCAGAGCCGGAGCGGCGGTGACCGTTCCTGCGCACGTCGACCTCGACGAGGTGATGCACCGGCTCCGCTTCGACAACAAGCGCGGTTACCTCAGTGACCTGGCCGAGAGTAGTGCAATGGTCCTGCTGCGCGGGCTCGGCGAGCCACTGTGGCACGACGGGCGTCCACTGGTCCCGGTGCCGATGAAACTGATCGGCGAGGTGATCGGCGAACTCGCCCGCCCTGAGCTGCCGGGCCTCGGACTGAGCAGGTCGACAGGTGCGGAAAAGGTACCGGACGCGGTGGGGGCTACCGATGGTTGAGCGGGTTGGTGTCGCCATCGTCGGCGGCGGATTCATGGGCGGTGTGCACGCCGACGTACTGGCCGCCGACCCCCGGGCCGAACTGCGGTGGGTGGTGGACCGGGACGAACGCGTCGCGGCGGACCTGGCCACCCGTACCAGCGCACGCGTCAGCACGAGCCTCGACGACGCGCTACTTGACGACGCGGTCCGGCTGGTGGTGGTGGCCACGCCGGCGGCCACCCACCAGCCGATCGCGGCGCAGGCGATCTCCGCAGGTCGGCACGTCCTGGTGGAGAAGCCGCTGGTGCTCTCGCCCGGGCACGCGCGGGAGCTGGCCGCCGAGGCCCGCAGCCACGGGGTGACACTTGCCCATGGCGGCAACTTCGGCTACGCCCCAAAGTTCGTCCGGGCGCACGAACTTGCCGCGGACCGGGATGCCTTGGGCACCGTCCACTCGGTCCGGGTTGTCTTCCGCACCTCCGGTCCGGACGCCGACTGGTTCCGGTCAAAGGCGACCGCCGGTGGCGGTGCCCTCACCGACCTCGGGTGGCATGCGGTGGAATTGTGTCGCTGGATGCTCGGTAAACCGGCCATCCGATCGATCACCGCCTGCACCCGGCAGCTCAGCGCGACCGGCGATGTCGAGGACCAGGGCATCGTACTGATCGAGTTCGCCGACGGCGCGATCGGACAGTGCGACGTCTCATGGGTCTGCCCCGGCGGCGAGCAACTCACGGTCGAGGTGATCGGCACCGAAGGGCTGGTCCGCGCCGACTTCTGGCAGGGCATGGGTGTCGAGGCCTACACCAACACCAAGTTCGGCGCGGTGTGGGAGCCCAACCAGGGGTGGTTGCGGCCCGAATGGGAGTGGATCCGCAACAGCGGGTACGTACACCAGGACCGTCAGGTGCTGGACGCGATACTCGCGGGCCGGCCGATGACACACACCCCTGACGACGCGATCGCAGTCGTCGAAGCGCTCGACGCCGCATACCGCAGCGCGGAGGACGGACGGAAAGTGGAGTTGAATGACTGAAGGCAGCGCCCCACGAGGCGTCCTCTCGATGACACCGTTCTACCTGTACGCCGACCATCAGAAGCTGTGGCAGCCCCGGTTCGACCCGATGGGCGGCATGCACGTGCTGGGCCATGCGATCGTGACGGAGATGGCCCGACGGGGATTCCCACAACGGGTTCTCACCATGGCCCCACCCGGCGTTCCGAAGGACCTCCAGACCGCGCCGAACATCAGCGTGCACGCCCGGCGACTGCCGGTACTGCCGATCCCGTCCAAGCTCGAGGGCTACTTCGGGCTGGTCGGAGCGTGGGCCAAGGCGAGCCTCCTCTACGTCGTTCGCAACCGGGAGAAGCTCCGGCGCGAGATCGGCATAGTGCACGCGCACTGTGACGGGTCCGGTTCAGCACCGGCGTACGCGTACGCCGCCGCGAAGGTGCTCGACGTACCGATCGTGTCGCACATCTATTCCTGCCGGTCGTTGACCCAGCATCCGACCACGGTGTTCGAACAGGTGGTCGACCCGTTGGCGAAGTCGGCCGAGAAGTACGTCATCCAGCATTCCGGAGCGGTTCTCACTCTCAGCGACAAGGTGCGTGAGCAGATCCGCGACGAGTTGCACGTGCCGGACGATCGTGTGCATCGGCTCGCCCACCTGGTGACCGACAAATTCGTCGGCCACGATACGCCCGAGCGCCGAGAGGAACTGCGTCGCAAGTTTGGGCTCACCGACGACAAACCGACGGTTCTCTACGTCGGACGAATATCTTCGGAGAAGGGCGTCGACTGGTTCGTCAGGACTGCGGCAGAGGTCGCCAAGCGACGTGACTGCCGATTCCTCATCGCCGGGGACGGTCCGCAACGCGCGGACATCGAGGCGTTGGCCCGCCAGCTCGGGGTCGCCGACAAGCTGATCATCACCGGTTTCCTGCTCCCCGAGTACATCCCGTCGATCATCTCGCTCTCGACGCTGGCCGTCCTGCCGTCGCTGTACGAGGAGCTGGGCGTCGTGGTACTCGAGTACATGTTGATGAGGCGACCCGTCGTAGCGCACGACGTCAGCGGAGTACACAAGCTGGTCGAGCACATGAAGACGGGTGTGCTGGTGCCACCGTTCGACCCGCCGAAGCTCGCCGACGCCATTGAGATGGTGCTCGACGACCCGGAGTTGGCTCGGCGCCTTGCAGAGAACGCCGAACCGATACCTGCACGGGAGTATTCACTCGCGTCCGCAGGTGCTCGCCTTGAGGCGATTTATCTATCCCTAATGGAGGAGTCCTGAGATGACCATCCCTGACAAGATCGTCACCGGTGTCGCCTTCCCGCCATCGTTGCTGGCGGAGACCCCACCGATCTCCGTGGCGACCCTGACGGCGTACCTTCGCGACAAGGGCATGCCGGCCCGGGGCCTGGACCTCAACGCGGACTTCAACGAGTACCTGCTGAGCCGAGTCGAGATCGAGCAGGTTCAGGGCACGGAGAACATCCATGAGTTCACCAAGCCCTTCATCAAGCAGTTCTTCTTGAATCACATCACCGGCAACTACTTCACCGAAACCGACTTCGAGCAGTGGGAACTGCAGCAGCAGTGTCGGGTGGCGCCGGAGAGTCTCTCAATCTGGGACCCGCCGTTCCCGTTCTCGTACTGCGAGTTCCTGTCGATCCTGCGTGACGAACCGGAACGTGTCGCGAAGCTGGTCCGCGACCCGGATGCAAACATCTACCATGCGTTCTACCGGGAGAAGGTCGCCGGCCGGGCCTCCGAACTCGGCCTCATGGGATTCTCGATCATGGGCTACAACCAGGTCATCCCCGCGCTGACCCTGGGCTACCTGATGAAGCAGGAGAACCCCGATCTCTACATCTGCTGGGGTGGGCCTTGGGTGACCTCCTTTGCCGACATGCTGATCCCCCGGCTGGAGTCTTGTCCGGAACTGGGCGACCTGATCGACGCGTTGGTCGTTCGCGAAGGCGAGGAGCCGCTGCTGAAGATGGCCGAGGCGCTGTCGCGGGGTGAACGGCCGGTGGGTATTCCGGGCGGCTGCAAGCCGATGTCCGAGCAGAGCGTGCTCGACACAAAGCCGGTCGGCCGCAAGCTGCTCCTGGAGATGTCGAAGCCTCGGGAGAATGTCCCCAACACCCACTGGCGCACCGAGAACGGCAGCTACGAGCGCAGCGGCGACATCTCCTGGGTCGCCGACATGAACCAGATCCCGACTCCCGACTACAGTGACTTCGACCTGTCGCTATACACCACGTTCCGCGAGGGTCAGGGCAGCCTGGTGCTGCAGGGTTCACGCTCCTGCTACTACATGAAGTGTTCCTTCTGCAACGCGATCACCAACTTCGCACCCTGGAGCTACCGGGAACGCAGCACCGAAAACATCGAGAAGGACATCGACACGTTTCTTGAGCTGTATCCTGGTGTCGTACACTTCGACTTCGCGGACGCCGTCTTCCCTGCAAAGCGGCTGGTGGAGATCGCCGACTTCTTCATCGCGAAGAAGCGGCCGGAGTTGTTCTGGGAGGTCGACGTCCGCTTCGAGGGCAACATCGACAAGGCCGTACTGACCAAGATGCGTGACTCGCAGGGTACGCTCCGCTTCGGCTTGGAGACAGCAAACGAACGGTTGCTCGATCTGGTCCGCAAGGGCAACCGGATGGACGTCGTCCACCGCTTGCTCCAGGACAGCCGGGAGTTGGGCTACAAGCCGTTCCTGATGACCATCGTCGGCCTGCCCACCGAGAATCGGGACGAGGCTGAGGAACTCTACGAGTTCCTCAGTAACTACCACGACACCGTGACCTACCAGATCGCCGACTTCATCGTCGAACGAAACTCCCCCATCCAGCTACGACCAGACGAGTACGGAATCCACATCGACGAAGACGAGCAGCAGAGCTTCCATCACAATCTACATTTCAGCCGTCGCTCCGGGTACAGCGACGAGGAGGCCCAGGAGGTCTACCGCGACATCCTGGTCCGGACAATGCAGCGGTTCAAGGGTGCCCAGGAAGTCGACGTGGAGCAGGAACGTTCCCGGGTCGCGCCGGACGATTCCGTGTATCGGCTGAGCCTGCGCGCCGGATCGTTCGCGCTCGAAAACTACTGGGTGAAGCACAACAACATGCCGTTCGACGGACTTGTTCCCATCGGTTACAAGGTCCAGCAGCAGTGGACCGACATGACAGACAAGGGCACGGTCTTCGAGATCGACCCGGACATCGCCCTCGGGGCCCTCGCCGGGGCAGGTAGCCGCGGATGAACCAGAATCTGGCGATCCTCGGTGGCGATCCGGTCCGGACCCGACCATGGCCCGAGTGGCCACACGTCGGTCCGCAGGACGTGGAGCGGCTCCGCAGTGTGATCGAATCCCGCAACCTCGGCGGCATCCCCTTTCCGAACACCCTGCACCAGCAGTTCGCCGAGCAGTTCACCAGCAGGCTGGGTGCCAGGTACGGGGTGCTGATGACCAACGGCACCGTGAGCCTCTCGGTGGCGTTGCGGGCGCTCGGGGTGCACGCTGGCGACGAGGTCATCACTACCGGCTTCACCTGGATCGGGACGGTCGCCGGCATCGTGCACGTCAACGCGGTGCCGGTGCTGGCCGATATCTCCGACGACAACTGGTGCATCGACCCGGCCAAGGTCGAGGAGTCCATCACCGACCGGACTCGGGCAGTCATGGTCGTGCACCTGGGGAACCAGGTCGCGGACATGGATGCCCTGCTGGACATCTGCCGCCGACACGACCTGCTACTCATCGAGGACTGCGCACACGCCCATTTCGCGCAGTGGCGCGGACAGTGTGTCGGCACCATCGGCGACGCCGGCAGCTACAGCTTCGAGACCAGCAAGATCATGACGTCGGGCGAGGGTGGCTTCCTGGTCACCGGCAGCGAGGAGGCCTTCCACCGGGCCATGTCCCTGGTGCACGTCGGCCGCAAGGAGGCCCCGTACGACCGGTTCCCGGGGCGGGTCTTCGGCTGGAACCATCGGGCCACCGAGATGCAGGCGGCCGTGCTGCTCGGCCAACTCGATCAGTACGACGCCCTCGACGAACAACGCACGGCGATGGCGGAGCTGCTCACCAAGGGGCTTACCGAGATCGGCGGGTTCCTCCCGCTGCCGGACGATCCGCGGGTCACCCGACGGCAGCGGTATGAGCTTCTCTTCCGTTTTGACACGGACGCGTGGGAAGGGCTGCACCGGGACAAGGTGCTGGAGGCGATCCTCGCCGAAGGTGTGGAGTTCGAGGGGAACACCTTCTACCCGCCGCTCCACCGTGACCCGTTGTTCCACATCACCGCCGACGACTGGCCGGCGATCCGGGAGCGGTACGGCGAGAAGATCTCCCCTGACGCGTTCCACCTGCCGGTGGCCGAGCGGGTCGCCTTCGATGAGGCGGTGTGGATTCATCACTCTCTGCTGTCAGTCGAGCCCGAGGACGTACAGGACATGCTCGACGCAGTGGTCAAAGTTAGGGATAATCTGGGCGCATTACGGCAGAGCCTATGATCGGTCCATGGCGCTGACTAAGCTCGGGCAGGCGGAGGCCAAGCCTGACGGGACACTCGACACCTTCCCAATCACGGACAGCTCGCAGGAGATCACGATCGACTGCCGGGAGTTCACCTGCCGCTGCCCCATCACCGGGCAACCGGACTGGGCGACCATCCGGATCGACTACCGTCCGGGTGACCGGGGTGTGGAGACCAAGAGCCTCAAGCTCTACCTGGAGACCTTTCGGGATGAAGGCATCTTCCACGAGCACCTGGCCACGAGGATGCGTGATGATCTCGTCGCCGCCCTCGAGCCCGTCTTTCTCAAGGTGACCGTTGATTTCAACGTCCGTGGCGGCATCGCGCTGGCGGCGTCGAGCACGTACCAGCGCTGACTGTCAGCGCACCGAGTGGGGCGCGGCGAGACGGCGATGGCCCGGCGGTTCCTCAGCGGAACGCCGACCACCGCCGTCTCGCACTGTCCGGGTCAGTCCTGGGCCGGGACGAGGACCGGCTTCACCTTACGGTCCCGGTTCACCACCTGCTCGATAGTCGCCTCGATCAACATGTTCGTCCGCTCATCGTCGCGCAGCAGACCCCCGAACGCCTCCTCAGCGAAGTCCAACTTCCGCTCCTGCGTCAACTCCCCACCCGACCCCGACACCAGATCCGGCCGATCCACGACCACCTGACGCACAGCCTTCCGGAACGCCGACAACGCATGATCCACCGCAGCCTCGTCAAACGCCATCGTCACCAACTGCGTACCAGAATCCTCGAAATACACTCCGTACTCATGCGCCGTCCGATAAATCTCCCAACCCAGATCATCACTCGGCAAAACCACATCGAACATCAACTCCGGCCCACCAACCCAATTCGGAATACCCTCCCCAACCAGAACATCCCGCATACCATCCGCCAACCGCCGCCCCATCGCCTCAGCATTCCCATAAACACCCGGCGTGTCCAAAACATCCAACACCGCCAACGCAGCCGCCATCGGCGGAACCTCACGCGTGTACGTGCCCTGAATCCCCGACACATCATACGCGTCGATGATATCCCGCCGACCCATCACCGCAGCCAACGAATGACCATTCGCCAACCCCTTACTCACCACCACCACGTCCGCCGGCACCCCCAACCCGTGCACACCCTTCGGACCCGCCCGGAACCCCGTATACACCTCATCCATCATGAACGGCACACCATAGCGCCCACACAACGCCGACATCCGACGATAGAACTCGACATCAAAATACAACAGCTCAGGCGAGACAAGCACTCCCGCCACCTCGTCACCAAAGGCCTCCAACATCCTCCCCAAGGCCTTCTCGTTGTACCCGAAACCCACCACACCAGTCGTCTGCTGATAACCAAAAAGCTCCGACGCCAACTGCCACTCATGCCACCCGTGATACCCACAAGACAAAACCAGCTCCCGACCCGTCGCAGCCCGAGCCAGCCGAACCGCCATCGCAGTCCCCTCGGAACCAGTCTTGTGGAACACCACCTTCTCCGCACAGGCATACCGCTCGCACAACCGCTCCGCCAACTCCACCCGCGGCACCGACAACGTCGAAGCAAACGCCGTACCAAAATCCCGAATCTGCCGCACCATAGCCTCAACCACCGCAGGATGACGGTAGCCGAGGATCACCGCCGCATCGGCACCCGTAAGGTCGACGTATCGCTTTCCGGACAAGTCCGTCATCCAGGCGCCCTCAGCGTGCGCAATGACCGATGGATACCGGCCCGATATATCGGACTCCTCCGCCGCAGTCGTCCGGCGGGCCCGCGCTATCAGTTCATCGTAGTTCATCTGCCCATCACGTCATTTCGCATCGTGGTTGGCGGGCGTCCGGCCAGCACCGGTCCGCCCTGATCGGATCAGAGAAATTCGTCCAACAGCTGGAAGTAGGTCAGTTTGTCCTGGTCGACGGTCGTACAGCCGTACCGTCGGAGGAAGTGCTCGGCGTGCGGCTTCCCGTAACCCCAGACGTCGTCCTGGCCGATGTTGTACAGCGCCAGTGCAAGATCCGTCCAGCGATCAGCGACCCCGGCCCGATCGACATCGAGGATCCCGGCCAAGGTCAACGTCTCCGGGTCTACCAACACGTTGTCCAGGCAGAGGTCACCGTGGCACACAACGAGGTCGTCCTCAGGTGGCGGCGTCAGCCGGCTCAACTCGTCCCAGAGTTGCTGCGCCGTCCAACCTTCGTGTGACTGATCCATGTCGTCGAGGTCCAAGGCGCCGAGCGACATCGAGACCCGCGCCTGGTGGACCAGTTGGGCCAACCGCCGCTCGAACGGGCACTGCTCGACCGGCAGCCCGTGCAGCGTGCTGGCGACCTCGGCGACTACATCGATCACCCGCCACCGCTCGTCCGGATTCCAGTGGCGGGCTGCCGGACGCCCGGGCAACCTGCGGGTGACGACCCATTCCAGCTCGTCGTTGCGGCCGAGCGCCACCACCTCCGGGACAGGCAGTCCCTGCTCGGACAGCCAACGGAGACGTTCGGCCTCCCGTGCCGGGCTGAACCTGTGGTCGTCGGGATGTCTGGGTGGCGTCGTCTTCACGTAGAAGCAGGGCTCCGCACCAACACTGTAGACGGTTGCACCTGATGAGCGCTCGCCCAGGCAGACCCATTGATCGCTCTTGTTACCCCAACCAGCCACCGAAATCGGTGCTGCTACAACCATCTTGGTGGCCCGCATCAAACTACGACCCGGGTCAGTCCTGGGCCGGGACGAGGACCGGCTTCACCTTACGGTCCCGGTTCACCACCTGCTCGATAGTCGCCTCGATCAACATGTTCGTCCGCTCATCGTCGCGCAGCAGACCCCCGAACGCCTCCTCAGCGAAGTCCAACTTCCGCTCCTGCGTCAACTCCCCACCCGACCCCGACACCAGATCCGGCCGATCCACGACCACCTGACGCACAGCCTTCCGGAACGCCGACAACGCATGATCCACCGCAGCCTCGTCAAACGCCATCGTCACCAACTGCGTACCAGAATCCTCGAAATACACTCCGTACTCATGCGCCGTCCGATAAATCTCCCAACCCAGATCATCACTCGGCAAAACCACATCGAACATCAACTCCGGCCCACCAACCCAATTCGGAATACCCTCCCCAACCAGAACATCCCGCATACCATCCGCCAACCGCCGCCCCATCGCCTCAGCATTCCCATAAACACCCGGCGTGTCCAAAACATCCAACACCGCCAACGCAGCCGCCATCGGCGGAACCTCACGCGTGTACGTGCCCTGAATCCCCGACACATCATACGCGTCGATGATATCCCGCCGACCCATCACCGCAGCCAACGAATGACCATTCGCCAACCCCTTACTCACCACCACCACGTCCGCCGGCACCCCCAACCCGTGCACACCCTTCGGACCCGCCCGGAACCCCGTATACACCTCATCCATCATGAACGGCACACCATAGCGCCCACACAACGCCGACATCCGACGATAGAACTCGACATCAAAATACAACAGCTCAGGCGAGACAAGCACTCCCGCCACCTCGTCACCAAAGGCCTCCAACATCCTCCCCAAGGCCTTCTCGTTGTACCCGAAACCCACCACACCAGTCGTCTGCTGATAACCAAAAAGCTCCGACGCCAACTGCCACTCATGCCACCCGTGATACCCACAAGACAAAACCAGCTCCCGACCCGTCGCAGCCCGAGCCAGCCGAACCGCCATCGCAGTCCCCTCGGAACCAGTCTTGTGGAACACCACCTTCTCCGCACAGGCATACCGCTCGCACAACCGCTCCGCCAACTCCACCCGCGGCACCGACAACGTCGAAGCAAACGCCGTACCAAAATCCCGAATCTGCCGCACCATAGCCTCAACCACCGCAGGATGACGGTGTCCGAGAATGATTGTTCCGCTGGCGGCGGTAAGGTCGACCATCCGGTTTCCCTCCAGGTCAGTCAACCATGCGCCCTCGCCCGACCGAATCATAGCCGAGAAGCGGGTCTCGATATCGTACTTTTCCGCCGCAGTGACTCGGCGGGCACGCTCCACCAGCTCTTGGTTCGTCAAGTTGGCAGGCTTCATGAATCGTATACCTTCTCTCGCCGGTTCGACTCGAGTCCAGGAGATCACTATGATCGATGCGGGCTGTGCGGTTCGGTTACCAGACGGGGTCTGTCCGACAGTCAGCGATCATCAGCCACCTTAGGAACACCGTTGGCATCAGTATAGGTCACGGCAACCGCACAGGGAATAATTTTTTCGCGTTCGACATCAGTGCTGCGGCGACTCCGCGCACAAGCGAGGTCGGACCTCGACAAGCCGAGCTGGGCCGAACGGTCGGTCGCAACTCGAACGGCTCGCCAACCCAGAGCTGGGGGCATATTCCAATAGGCTTCGGGTCAGGAAGCAGCGACTTCGGCAGGGACCGAGTCCGCTTCCTTGCGTCCCTGATCGAGCAGCTCAACGAAGCGGCGTTGGATTCTGCCGATCCGCTCATTGTCAGTTGGCTGGATGATGAACGAGCACCCTTCGACGTCGCCGGCGGTCTGCGCCCCCACCTGGCTACTGACCTGCGCTTCGCCGGTGTACAAAGCGATGGCGGCAGCGATCATGTCGCCCGCGAATCGACAGAACTGCTCGGCGCCCGCGCCCTTGTCGGGGTCCGCGACGTGCTGCATCACGCAGACACATCCCAACGGATGACTCAGCGCCAGCAGCCCGTCGGCCCTCTCCTGGACCGCCCGCACGGTGGCCGGCAGCTCCTCCGGGCTCGCCGGATCCAACTGGGCCATGCTGTGTTCGACCAGGCGCTCGCCGGCCTCCGCAACGGTGACCGGTCCCTGTTCACGGCGCTCCGCACCTTCGACGACGTACTTCGGCCAGAGCGCCATGGCCAGAGTTCCGACCCACACGGTATACAGTTCATCTGCTGCTAGGACGCCGTTTGCGAAGGCAAAGTTGAACTGGTCGAACAAGGCTGGATCGGTCAGCGGGTCGACGATGCCCTGCGACAGGCATGTCTGGTAGTCCGGTGACCCGTAGATTGGATAGAACGGGTTGGTCCAGAATTCGACCCCGGCCAGGACCAGGTTCACGGCATCTTGAATGATCGCGTCGAGACTCTGGTCAGGTAGGCCGACAATGATCGCCGCGCTCGCGCTCAATCCGAACTTCTCGAACAATGCAACCCCGGCGGAGACCTTGTCCAGCGAGGTGAAACCCTTGCGCATCTTTCGCAATCGAGCTGCGTCGGTGGTCTCCAACCCGAGAAAGAGGTCGTCGAAGCCCGCTTGGACCATGCTTTCCACCAGGTCCTCGGTGAGTTTCACGACAGTCATGCCGTTCGGCAGACTAAGGCGGATATCCAGGCCGCGCCGGACGATCTCCCGGCAAATGGCGTGGACTCGCCCGATGTCGAAGGTGAAGTTGTCGTCCTCGACCAGGAACCGACGAATCCCGTACACGTTGACGTAGTGCTCGATCTCATCGACGACACGCTCCGGGTCCCGGGCCCGGAACTGCTTGCCGACCGTTGCGTGCACGGTGCAGAACGAGCAGGAAAACGGGCAGCCGCGGCTGGTGATCAAGGTGACTGCAGCACCATACCGGTCGAAGTCCAGCTGGTCGGCGGCCGGCGGCGCGAGTGAGTCGAGATCCGCAACGAACGGTGCCCGCGGACGGACATGCGGCGAGCCGGTCGTCGTGCACCCGCAGAGCTCCTCGCCACAGCGAAACGCCACCCCGAGCATCTCGGTCAAGGGCCGGCCGGTGGTCAACGCGTCAAGCAACTCGACCGTTGTCACCTCGGCTTCACCGAGCATCACCACGTCGATCTCGGGAACCTCCAGGACGTGCGGGAAAGCGACGGTGCCGTGCTGCCCACCAAGTATGACCTTTGCGTTCGGCAGGACCCGCTTTGCCATTTTGGCCAGCTCGTAGGCGCTCTCATAGTAGGGAGTGAACATGCATGAAATGCCGACAACATCCGCGTTACTGGCTGCGAGGGCAGCTTCGATACGCTCCGGTCGGGCGCCCCAGTGCATGATGTGCTGCCACCGTGGATGGCGGTCCAGCTTCGCCTGTTCGATCGCGGTCAGCTGGTCAGGCGGAACGACGTGGTTGTCCTCGGTATAAGCCAACGAGTCGAAGATCTCCGTGTCGTGGCCCGCCGCGCGCAGCGCGCCCGACACGTAGGCCAGACCGATAGGCACGTGACGTCCGATTTCTACCATGCATCCACGGATCGGCGGCTTAACGAGGAATACTTTCATTTGGTCACCTTCCATAATAGAAGGCGCTGGCCACCAGCGCGTTTGCCAGATCGCTCCGCGCCCCCGCTACATGATAATCGACACTGCGACCGAGGCAAATGCCCAAGTGGATCCGGCTCTGGGTACAGCTACATAGTGGACGAGCTGGCGGACAATAGCTGACAGTTACCAGATACCGCCCCTTCAGATGCCACTCCGCGGCGAGCGCTCGCGGTTCGCCAATTTGGCCCCTATGATTTCCAGGTGTCGCCCACAACCGGCCGAGGGGCGCAGGACGAGCCGGAGGTCATCCTTCTGATGAGAATAGCCAATGCTGATGGTTGCACGCCGTACGAAGTGGCACGGAACCTCACCCTCGTTCGGGGCGAGGGCGCGTACGTGTACGACGCCGCAGGTCGTGGCCTCATCGACCTCTCCAACTCCTTTGGAAGCGTGCTGCTCGGGCATCAGGACCCCGCGGTCACCTCCGCTGTCCTCGATGCGGTACGCACCGGTCTGCCAGCGGCCGCCTCACTGGACCTGCAGAACCGGCTAGCCGCGCAGATCGCCGGAGACCTCCCCGGTGAGCAGCGGGTGGCGTTCTTCAAGACCGGCACGGCGGCGACCCGGGCCGCCGCTTCGGCCGCGCGTCAGGTCACCGGCCGGCGGTTGATCGCCAGCTGCGGCTACCACGGCTACGACCTGATGTGGGAGTTCACCCCGCCGGGCCAGCCGAACTCGGAAGGCGTGCTGCACTGCTACCACCTGCCCGAACTGCTCGACAGGGTGCTCGACGAGCACGCCGACGAGCTTGCCGCGGTCATCATCGCACCGGACTACATCCATGTCTCGCCGCAGTACATCGCCGACCTGTTCCACCGATGCCAGCGGGCCGGGGTGGTGACCATCGCTGACGAGGTGAAACACGGTTACCGCATGCTCCGGGGCGCCTCGGTCAACGGAGCCGGGGTCCGAGCCGACATCTACACCTACGCCAAGGGCATCAGCAACGGCTGGCCGTTGTCCTGCGTGGCTGGGGATGAACGTTTCATGGACCCGCTCGCCGAGTTCGTCTCGACTCTCACCTTCGAGGCGCCCAGCTTCGCGGCCGCCGCGGCAACCCTCGACCGGCTGACTGAGCTGGACGTCCAGGCCCGGCTTGACACCGATGGTGGACGATTCGTATCCGAGGCTACCAAGCTGATCGATGCCCACGACCTGCCGATCGAGATGGCCGGGACCGGCGCCGCCTTCCAGTTCGTCTGTGCTCCAGAGGTAGAGGAGATCCTCCTGCCACACGCCCTGGCCGCAGGACTCATCCTTGAACCGTCCGACCAGCAGTATCCCTCGGCGTGCTTCCGGGACGAGGTGGTCGACGACGCCCTCGACAGACTCGGCCGTGCGCTCACCGCGATGGCGGCTTCCCGGCCCGACCTCGTCGGGCGGGAGGTCACCCAGCTCGACCGGGTGCAGTCGGCCTTCTGCCAGATGGACGGGCTCCCGGGGCGGCCGGACGGTTGGAGCTTGGCGGAGTGTGTGGACTACGTGACCGGCCAGCTTTGAGTGAACCTGGTGGCCACCGATGGCGCACGAAGGCCGGTCAATCGCCCTTCGCACCGTCGATGCTCTGCCTGATGAGGTCCGCGTGGCCGTTGTGCCGGGCGTACTCCTCGAGGATGTGCACCACCGTGGTCCGCAGGTTACGTACCACGCCCTCGTCCTCGTAGGTGTCGTCCAGGTCGCGCAGCAAGAAGGCTTTGCGGGTCAGCTCCACTTCCTGTAGGTAGAGCTCGAAGTTGGCCTGCACGTCCGCCGTGGCGACGTCGTCGAAGGCAGCGTCCGGACGCTCCTCCGTGGAGTACGGATCGTCGATTGTCTCCCCGGAGAGGAGGCTACGGAGCCACCGCTCGAGCTCGGTCATGTGGCGCAGCAGACCGAGCAGGGTCAGATTGGTCACCGGGACGCTGTTTGTCGTCAACTGCTCGGCGGTCAGGCCCGAGCACTTCAGCAGCAGAGTGTCCCGATGGTAGTCGAGCCAGCCCGCCAGTACGGTGGCCTCGTCGCCCGATACGGGATCCGGCTTCCGGTCGACGGTAGGGGCGGTCCAGGTCATCTGATGGTCCTTCCGTAGTCGGGTCAGGAGATGCCGGTTAGCCGGCGGCCGATCTGCTCTTACGAGAATGTCGGAAACGGCAAGATCCGGGCGGTACCGTCCTGGCTGGCCGTGACGATGCGTGCGCCGGTCCGGTCGAAGGCAACGTTCCACACCGGCATGGTGTGTCCGGTCGCCAACTGCCCGATCTCTCGCCCGCTCCCGACGTCCCAGACCCGTACGGTGCAGTCCTCGGCCGCGCTGACGAGCAAACGACCATCCGGATGGAACGCCACGCCGTCCACCGCGTCGGTGTGCCCGACCAGCGGGTCAACCGCCGGCCCGTCCACCGCGCAGTCCCAGATCCGAACGGTTCGGTCGTCGGATCCGCTGGCCAGAAGCCGTCCGTCAGGGCTGAAGGCGACGCTGACCGTGCCCTTCGAGTGGCCGACCAGCGGTTCGCCGACCAGACCGCCGGTGGCGGTGTCGTACAACCTAAGTGCGTCGCCGGTCGATGCGATCAGGTGACCGTCCGGGTGAAAGGCCACCCCGTCGATCTCGTCCCGGCTCGCGGTCAGTGGGCTCCCCACCGGGTCGCCACCAGGGACCTCCCAGAGCCGTACGGTATGGTCGGCGCTGCCGGTGGCCAGGAGGTCTCCGGTGGGATGGAACGCCAGGCCGTAGACGCCGGCGGTGTGGCCGGTCAAGGGTTTGCCGACCTGACGACCGGTGGTGATGTCCCAGAGCCGAGCGGTGCGGTCCTCGCTCGCGCTGGCCAGCAACCTGCCATCAGGGTGGAAGGCCACCAGCCAGACCGTATCGGTGTGTCCGCCCAGCGGGCGGCCAACCGGCTCCCCGGTACTTGCGTCCCAGAGCCTGACGGTGCCGTCCTCACCGCTGGTGGCGACCAGGTGGTCCGCCGGGTGAAAAGCCGCGCTGATCACGCCCCGCTCATGCCCGACAAGCATCATGGGTTCCCGGGTCGGGCTTGCTGCTGCCAGCTCCACCTGTCTACTCCGTCTTGACGTTGGGGCACGGGCCCAATCGAGACTCGAACCAGGCGGGACTACTCCTCGCGGAGGTCGAAGACGACCCGAATCGTGTTACCGGTTCGGTTGATCGCCCGGTCGATGGCCGGGGAGTACTCGTCAAGTGGGACAATATCGGTAAGAATCCGCCGAGTATCGATCGCGCCGTCCGCGATGAGGTCCACGGCCTCCCGGTACTTACCGCCCGGTCCCATCACGCCGACCATGCTGGCGTACGCCAGCGGCAGCCGTGCGGTTTCCAGCGGGTGTTCGGCACCCACCTGGTAGCCCACCAGGCAGACCCGGCCGCCGGGGCGGACCAGGTCGAGCGCACGGACCACCGACTCCGGATCACCAGACGCCTCGAACACGACGTCCACCTTGTCCGCGTAGCTGGTGAGTTCGGGCAGCTCGCCGGGATGGACCGAGATGACGGCTCCGCTCTCCTCGGCGACCTTGCGGCGCTCGGCAACCAGGTCGGCAACGAGCGTTACCGTTGCCCCGGCCGCGCGAGCCGCCTGGATGAGCAGCTGGCCGATCCCGCCGGCGCCCAGTACGGCCACTCGCTCGGCAGGGCGGAGGCCGATCCGGTCCACCGCATGCAAGGCAACAGCGAGCGGTTCGGCCTGGCTCGCGGCGGCCAGGTCCATCCCCTCCGGCAGTGGATAGAGGTTGGCGAGCGGGGCCGCGACGTAGCCCGCGCAGCCGCCGTCCACGGTGAAGCCGATCTCGACGAGGTTCTCGCACATGACCGGTAACCCGTCCCGGCATGGCCCGCAGACCTGGCAGCCGACGATCAGATCACCCGTGACCGCGCGACCGACCCAGGATTCGTGACCCTCCGGAGCGGAATCCACCACACCGGCCCACTCATGGCCGGGCACGATCGGGTACCGGTTACCGTGCCACTTGCCACGGAACAGCCATAGGTCACTACCGCAGAGACAGCAGTAGTGCACCTTCACGACTGCCCAACCAGGAGGAGCCGTCGGACGAGGAAGGTCTACAATCTGGGCCTTGTGTCCACCGTGGAACTGCAGCGCCCGCATCCGTCCCCCCACACGGTCGTGAGTCGATCTCTGGAACACTTTAGATGCCGGGAGATCAAGGCTCAACAGTTTCTGCACCACAAACTGGAGCTTGACAGATGATCGAGACTCAACTAAGATTTCTCGCCAATTATGCGGCAGCACCGATTAGGTTGGGTGACTGATCCGCACGCTGACGTCATCGCAGATCCGGAGCGGTTCCGGAGCAGATTCGGTTGATGCCGCACCAATGATCGAATACGTCCAGTTTGAGGTACGACGATCGGCATTACGGCGGTTCTTGACGCGCTGAATTCCGGTATGAATTCGCCAGGACCCGAGGTCCCGGCACGCTGCTTCGCAGGGCAGCGGCAGGGCGCACTCGTTGCACCGGATCAGGGCGAGTTGCCCCGGGATCAGGGCGAGTTGCCCCGGGATCAGGGCGAGTCGGCTGACTGGGCCCCCGCCGGAGTCCTGGCCCTGATCGGGGGCTCTGGCGGCACGCTGGGTATGCTTGCCAGCTGGGTAGACCTGTGCCGATAGACGAGGGTGGAAGGTGGCGGAGTAGGTGCCGACGGGGACGCGTAATGCCGTGGTGCTGCTCAGCGGCGGCCTCGACTCCACGACGGCGCTCGCGATCGCGATACACGAGGGCTACCGGGCCCACACGCTCAGTTTCCGGTACGGGCAGCGACACACCGTCGAACTTGACGCCGCCGCCCGCGTGACGAAGGCACTCGGCGCGGCCCAGCACATCGTCGCGGACATCGATCTGCGGGCCTTCGGCGGGTCGGCACTGACCGACGACGCGCTCGCGGTACCGCACCGTACCAACACCGACGAGATGGACGACACCATCCCGGTCACATACGTACCGGCACGCAACACGATCTTCCTGTCGTTCGCACTGGCCTGGGCTGAGACCCTGGACGCCTCAGACATATTCATCGGGGTGAACGCACTGGACTACAGCGGCTACCCGGACTGCCGCCCGGAGTACATCGCTGCGTACGAGGCGATGGCCAATCTTGCCACCAAGGCCGGCGTCGAGGGGCAACAGCGGCTGCGCATCCACACCCCGCTGATCCGGCTGACCAAGGCCGCGATCATCCAGCGGGGACTGGAGCTGGGTGTCGACTTCGCCTGGACACACAGCTGCTACGACCCGGTCGACGACAGGGCCTGCGGCAGCTGCGACTCCTGCCTGCTCCGGCAACGCGGTTTCGCCGAACTCGGCATGATCGACCCTGCCCTGTCCGGCAACGGATGATCGGCGTGTACCGGGTCAAGGAGATCTTCTACACGCTCCAAGGCGAGGGTACGCATGCCGGTCGCCCCGCCGTCTTCTGCCGCTTCACCAGTTGCAACCTATGGACCGGGCGAGAACGCGATCGACATCGGGCGATCTGTCGCTTTTGTGATACCGACTTCGTCGGCACCGACGGCACCGGGGGCGGGCGATTCCCTTCCGCCTCCGATCTGGCCGCCGCCGTCGCCGAGGCTTGGCAAGGGCGGGCGCACCCCCGCAGCCGGCGGTACGTGGTGTGCACCGGCGGCGAGCCACTGCTGCAGCTGGACGAGGCGGCCGTGACCGCCCTGCACGAAGCAGGCTTCGAGGTCGCGGTCGAGACCAACGGCACTTTGCCCGCGCCTGCGGGCATCGACTGGATATGTGTCAGTCCCAAGGCCGGCGCGGAGGTGGTACTCACCCGGGGTGACGACTTGAAGCTCGTCTTTCCCCAGCCGGAGGCCGACCCGGCCCGCTTCGAGCACCTCGACTTCGGCCATTTTCTGCTGCAGCCGATGGACGGCCCGGACCGGGTCGCCAACACCGCGGCCGCGGTGCGGTACTGCCTGGAGCATCCACAGTGGCGCTTGAGTTTGCAGACTCACAAGTACATTGGGATTGCCTGATGGAGATCTTCCGGGAGTTCACCTTCGAAGCCGCGCACCGCCTGCCGTACGTGCCCGAGGGACACAAGTGCGCCCGCCTGCACGGGCACTCGTACCGGGTCACCGTGCACGTCAGTGGCCAGGTCGGAGCGCAGACCGGTTGGGTGATCGACTTCGGCGATCTCAAGCAGGCGTTCGCACCGGTCCGCGAGCAACTCGACCACCACTACCTCAACGAGATCGCCGGACTGGAGAACCCGACGAGCGAAGTGCTGGCCCGATGGATCTGGCAGCGACTTGTCGGTCAGTTGCCGTTGTCGGCGGTTACGGTCCGGGAAACCTGCACGTCCGGCTGCGTCTACCGAGGCGAGGACTGAGCAGGCCGGGGCGCTACTGGTGGTCGGGCCGCCGCAGAGGCCGGCCCGACCACCTCCAGGTTCAGACCCGGGACTCGCTCGTCCGGTCCCCTTGATCGGCGACCATTCCGGCCTGCTCCTCGGTTGCTGTCACGGGATCTCCCGGCCGACCGGCGCGGCTCGCCGTAGCAGCCGTTGTCGTCGTTGCCTGCTCGTCCGTCTGCCTGGCCTGCTCGTCCGTCTGCCTGTCGCGCGCTTCGGGCGGCATCGGATGCAGCGGACGCAGGCCGAGAATCTGCAGCCGGCCAGGAAAGACGTTCAGTCGGCCGAAGTCGTCCAGACGGTTGCTGGTCCTGACGATGGACCGACGGTGCCGTCTCGTCTCCTCGAGAATCCGTTCCCGAGCCAGCGGATCGAGGCGCGTGCCGGTCCGCGGATCGGTGCCCGCACGGGCATGCCCCGGCTGGGCGAAGTCCGCCTCGCTAGCTCGCAGCCAGGCAGCGGTGTCCTCGCGGATGCCGTCGGCGAGTCGACGCACAGCCGTACCGTGGCTGGCCCCCTCGTCTCGGTCCTGCCAGTAGCGGAGAACCCGGGATGCGTGACCCATCATGCCGGTTGCGGAGCCCCCACTGAGCAGGAAACTGCCGTTTCCGAACGAGTCTCCGGCGACCACGCAGTTCGGGGCAACCAACGCGTCCCGCCCGATCCGCTCTACATTGCTGACCAGCTTCGGGGTGGCGAGGCTGAGGGTACGAACAAGCTCCTGGCGGGGAATTTCGGTAAGCAGCGGCACCTGGTCCAGGAAGTAGTCCCGGATCAGGTAGCGGTGCGCTCCGAAGTACTCAGCGGAGTCCTGACGGGTGATGGCCGGCACCATGCCCGCCTGGATCGGATCGAACGTCCGGTAGTCCGGTACCTCCAGGATCGTCCAGCCGGTTTCGCTGAAGCCGTCGTGCCCGAGCGTGATCTGCCGCACCCAGTACTCGTTGCCCTGCTTGTCGAAGGCCGAGGCGATGCGCTGACGGGAGTTCGCCCCGACGTTCACCGCGATCAGTCCGACGATGTAGTCGGCTTGAGCCACGACCGGACCGCGTCCGTCCTGGTGGTCGATCGTCACGATCTCCTGGGTGAACCCGAGTCGACTGGCGTCGGCGCTCTCCACCCCCTCAGCGATCATGATCAGACCGGGGGTGCCGAGATCGACCGGTTCGGTGCCTCGGGCCCGGATCCGTCGGTAGCTACCCTTCTCGTCGATCTCCCGGATGGCCTCGATCTGAACCCTCAGCCGACCGTCCGAGCCTCGGACGAACCCATGGTCCTGGGCCGGTTCCCGGCGAAGCCAGCGCCGCCATCCGCTCGGCCGGCTCGGCTCTGCCACTCGGTGGTAGGTGAAGAGGCGGCACCTTGGCTCCCGGCCGGCCGCCAGGTCCATCCGCTCTATCTCCTCCAGGTACCGACGTAGCATGATCAGCAGATCCTCCGCGTTGACCTGGAAGGCGGGGGACTCCGCGAAGACCTCGTCCATCTTGCGTCCGACGGTTTCCGAATCCGGGCCCAGGTCCAGGGAAGGCACTGCTGGGTGTGTGACGGTGACGGCCCGATGCGGCTTTCCGTCCACCCACCTGTCGTCCACGAACTCCGCTGTGCCGACGTGTCCCCCGACGCACGAGTCGGCCCATCCGTACAGGATCTCGTCGGCCCGGGCCTCGGCGCCGTCCTCGGCATCGGGCCGGTAGAAGACCTCGTGGAGGATGAACGGGTTCCCGTCGATCCGGCGTGGAATGCCCTCCGGGCCGTAGCGCTCCCGCATCATCCGGTCGATGACCGCGAGATGGTGGTAGAGGTCGGCCCGGACCTTCCACTGCATCAGCGTCAGGTACGGGTCACCCCGCAGCTCGACACCGACCGCCCGCCGGCCGCTTGCGATCGACCAGAGCATCGCCATCATGTTGGTGCCGCCCAGGCCCACCGCGAGGAAGTCCGGATCGGCAGCGCCGGTCGGGTCGACCTGCCGGTTCGGCGGTGTCGATGCCGTCTCGTCCAGCGAGTCGGGCGCAGTCCTGGGTACCTCGCTCTCCACCGCGAAGGCGGCGAGCAGCATGGCTACGGCCATGGTGCCGAAACCGACCAGGAATGCCATCTGGAAACCGTCGGTCAATGCGGCAGCCGTCGTCTCACCTCGGGCGATGGCTGACTGCGTGACGTTGGCCGCTACTGGGGCCAGCACCGCCAGTCCGATCGCGGAGCCGAGCTGCTGGGTGGTGTTGAGCAGGCCGGACCGAACCCCACTGTCCTTGAGCGTGGCGTCAGCCAGGGCGATCCGCAACACGGGGGGTGTCGCAAGGCCGGAACCGGTACCGATCAGCAGCAGTGCCGGGAGTACGTCGATCCAGTAGCTGCCCTCCGTCGGGATTCGGGCCAGCAGCAGCAGGCCGATGGCCATCAGGCCCATCGCGGGAAGGAGCAACGTCTTCGCGTCCCGCTTACGAGCGAGCCGGGGAGCGATCTTCAACGAGCCGACCCCGATCGCGACGGCGGCCGGCACGAACGCGAAGCCCAGTTCCAGCACTGTGAAGCCGAGGACGTTCTGCAGATAGAGGGCGCAGAGGAAGAACATGGCAGTCGGCCCGGCGACCATCAGGGCCAGGACGATGTTCGACCAGGCGACGTTGCGGGCGCGAAGTATCGCGCCGGGCATCAGCGGATTTCGGGCCCGCCGCTGCCAGCGGACGAACACGGCCATCAGCAGCAGCGCCGCACCGGCGAGCAGCGTTGTCCGGAGCTCACTGAAATCGGCCTGCACGATGGCGGAGACCGCCAGCATCAACGAGCCAACCAGGGCCAACGCGCCGATCCAGTCGATCCCGTCACCGGCCGTCACGTCGCGGACGTTGTCCAGCAGCCGGACTGCCGAAAGAATGGTGATAAGCCCAATCGGAACGTTGACGAAGAAGATCCAGTGCCAGCTCAACGACGCGGTCAGTGCTGCGCCGGCCAATTGGCCGAGCGCGGCTCCGGACGCCGCCACAAAGGCGTAGAAGCCGAGTGCCCGGGCCTGTTCCCTGGGTTTCGGAAACATGGTCACGATCATGCTGAGCACGACGGCGGTGGTGAACGCGCCACCCACCCCCTGCACGAACCGTGCTCCGATCAGCACGGCCTGGTCATTCGCCAGCCCGCAAACGACCGACGCGGCGGTGAACAGGCCGAGACCACTGAGGAAGACCCGCTTCGTACCGATCAGGTCGCCGAGCCGGCCGGCGAAGAGCAACAGCCCGCCGAAGGGAATAAGGTACGCGTTTACCACCCAGGCCAGGTCGGCCTGGGAGAATCCCAGGCCGACCTGGATGGACGGGAGGGCGACATACACCGCAGAGCCGTCGACAACGGAAATCAGCACGCCTACGCAGAGCACGACCAGCGCGAGTTGCCGCTCCCGCAGGCTCCGCAGCGGCCGTGCTGTTTCACGCACGACGACCGTCTCGCCCGAACCGCCGTAGGAGTCGCCGCGGGGTTGGCTGAGCAGGCTCACGATTCCGAACCGGCCCCGACCGCGACGGTCTCCCGGATGTCGCCACCCGTCGACGCGTCATCTTCGGTTGCGGACATGACCCGCCGCTGTTCAGGATGGGTGGTCATCAGCGGCGGTAGTTCACTGCTGTGCAGGCGGCCGCTACGTACCGAGAGGCGTCGCCAGTCTGACGGGTCGAGCGGCACGAGCGAATGCCGGTGCCGGCGGGTCGCGTCGATCGTGTTCGCCCGTTCGCTGGAGGCACGTCCGCTCTGTTTCTCGATCTCCTTGATCCGCTCCTCGCCGAAGTTGATCGGCACGGCCTGGCTGAACTCCTGGGCACTGGCCTGGAGCCAACCGAGGGTGTCGGCCTTGATCTGGTCCGCCAGGGCCCGGATCGCCGCTGGCCGGTCCATCCCGGCGTCACGTGCCTGCCAGTACCGCAGCACCCGGGAGCCGTGCCCCACCATGCCGGTGATCGCACCACCGCTGGTCATGAAGTGGCCGTTGCCGAAGGAGTCGCCGGCCACGACGCCGTTGGCGGCTACCAGTGCGTCGGCGCCGATCCTCTCCACCAGGCTGAACAGCTTCGGACCGTAAGGAGCCTGGACCTTGTCGAGTTCCGCCACGGGGATCTCGGTGATCAGCGAGACCTGCTCCAGGTAGAACTCGCGCAACAACTGCTGATACGCGTTGAGGTACTCCTTGGCCCGTTTCGGTGTGCCGGCAGGGACCAGCCCGGCCAGGATCGGGTCGAAAGTCTTGAAGTCCGGCACCTGGACCAGAATCCAGCCCACCTCGGGGTCGTCCTCGTGGCCTACCGCGATCTGGCGAACCCAGTACTCGTTCCCCTCGCGGTCGAACTCGGACGCGATCCGCCGCCGCAACCGGCCGCCGACGTGCAACTCGAGGTAGCCCGCGAGGTAGTCGGCCTGGGCGACGACCGGCCCTCGCCCGTCGTGGTGGTCGACCGCGACATCCTCCTGACGGAAGCCGAGGCGGTCGGCGTCGCTGCTGTCGAAGCCTTGCGCGATCATGAACAACTCGGGGACGCCCAAGTCGATCAGCGGGGTGCCTGGCTTGCGGATCCGGCGGTACCGGCCGCGGTAGTCAAGCTCCTGGACCTCCTCGATGATCAATCGTTTGCGCCCGTCCGGCAGACTGACGAACCCGTCCTCCTGCCGCATCCATTTGAGGAAGCCGTCGCCGTCCCCCTCGTCGCCGATCGCGACCCGGTGGGAGAGGAAGAGGCGTACCCGCGGCGGGACGCCTGCGGCGATGTCCATCTCCTCGATCAACTCGAGGTAACGGCGCAGCATGATCAGCACCTCGGAGGCGCCGGCCTGGAAGGTGGATGGACCGTCGAGGACCTCGAGGACATCCCGCCCGACCTTGCTCGGGTCGTGCTCGGCCGGTGGTTTGGCGGGCTGCAGAACGGTCAGCACCCGTTCCGGTTTGCCTGCCGACCACCGGTCGTCGATGAACTCGGTGTGGTGAATGAGCCCCGATACGTGCGAATCCTCACCGCCGGCGATGATCTCGTCGGCGTACACGTCACCGGGTTCGGTGACCGCACTGTAGAACGTCTCCCGGAGCTTGAAGAGCCGGCCGTCGCCCTTGCGGGGAATGCGCTCCTCGCCGTACCGAGCCAGCATCAGCTGGTCGATCAGGCCGAGATGATGCCAGAAGTCTTCCCGGATGTTCCAGTGGACACCGAGGGAAGGGTCGCCGCGCAACTCGACGCCGACGCACCGACGGCCGTTGGCCACCGACCACAGCATCGCCATCATGTTGGTTCCGCCGAGCCCGAGTGCGACGAAGTCCGGGTTGTGAATCCCGGTCCAGTCGATCTCGGTTTTCGTCCCACGCGACATCCGGGAACGCTCCGTCGGGTCGAGCGCGGTCGGCGGCCCTCCGCGCGACATACGTTCGACCAGGGAAGCTAATCGGAAATTCTTCATGGCCATTTCCCTCGACTCTCGAAAATCAGATGTGACCGGAACAGTCAAGAGGACTTTCGTTGGCCAGGGTGGCGATGGCACATTTCCCAAATACACCGATCGACTACCCTCGGTCTACGTGCGCCCTCCGGTCCACGCACGGCACTGTGAGGCGGGCGTGAATGATGCGCTCAACGTCATGCACATGCACATCGGTGGCCAGGTAGCTCGGTACCGGCCAGCGGCATCGCCATCGGTCGATCGCATCGCCACCCAACGTTACGAGGCGTACACCCGGCCCTGACTTTAACAGCGGGATTGGGAAACGTCCACATGAGCAGTTTAGCCGGCCGACTCAACCCGGAATCGGCGGTCTGCCCGCACCCACGTGGACGCGTCCGATACTTAACGTATTCCCGACTGCTCCGGCATTCCACCATCACCACCCTGGCCCCGGCATGCCGCGCGGTCGACGCACCCACCTGGCCGGCTGCGGCGCGGCCTTGGCAGACTGCGGCGCGGCCTTGGCAGACTGCGGCGCGGCCTGGACGGCAGGCGTCACCCACCGCACCGACAACCGGTCGCTGCGGTCGGGCGCACCCGTGGGCCACTGCGCCGAAACGGCTTCCCATGCGCCAGGAGTGGCCGGCGGCACCGCTCCCTGGCCGCACAGTCCAGGCAGTTGGCGGCAGCCGGGCGCGGATCGGTGCGATCGGACCGATCCGCACCGCCACCAGTGCAGATTCCACATCGTACCGAGCTTTGCCTACTGGACCTCGCCCATGCGCTCGAAGAACTACGGAGCCTCGTGCCCAACCACCCCGCCGAAAGATCCGCACCAATTCCACTCGGACGGACATACTGGCGGATAGGCGTGAACCGCCCATACCAGACACCGACAAAGCTACCATCGGATTGCTTGACGCTCATTCGGCTCCATCTTAGTATCAAACCCCGCCGGAACTTCCGCCACCGCACGACAAAGTCGACCTCGCTTGGGGATATCCGCTGCCACAATCGCTTCAAACGGTCCAGCCCGGCCTCCGCCCACCATCCCTCGAAAGGGCGCCGAATGCCCGACCAGGACTACTCGGCGATAACGGACATCGTCGTCTCGCCGCATTTCGACGATGGCGTACTCTCGGCAACCTCGGCACTGCATGCCGGGCACTCCACACTCCTGATCACCGTGTGTGGCGGCGTGCCGGCAGAGTGCCAGGAGAGGAGCCATGAGGAGTGGGACCGTCTGTGTGGCTTCGAATCGGGTCCCGCCGCCGCCAAAGGACGGGCCGCTGAGGATCGGGCCGCCGCAGCGGTCGCCGGCAACTCGGTGATGCACCTTCCGGTCCCGGATGCGCCGTACCGCAGCAGATTCCCGTCGGAAATGGTGGTGTCGGCACTCGCCGGCCTGATCCGGCGGGACGTGCGGTTGTGGATCCCGGTCGGTATCGGTGACCACCCAGACCATGTCGGCACCCGGGACGCAGTTCTGGCCGCTGTCGCCGGAGCCGATACCGATTGCCCGCTGATTTTCTACGCCGACTGCCCGTACGCGTTCGGCTCCGGCTGGGACGCACCCGACTCCGAGCGACCCATCGCCGACCAGTGGGAGCCGCAGCTCGCCGCCCTGGCCCACCTAGTGGACGTGGCAAGCCCGCGGATCGCCCGCCTCGACGACCCCACCATGCGGCTGAAGATCGCCATGCTCCGCTGCCATGCCTCGCAGCTGGCAGGTCTCGCCGTGGACCATCCCCACTTCCTGGCCTGGGAGGGGCCACTACGCCAGGAGGTCTTTTGGTCAACCTCCGCCTCCATCCCAGCTCTGGAACCAACTCCCGGGAGTAGCGCATGATCGTCGGTGGTTCAGCCATTCACCCGGAACGTGCCGACGCGGCGGCACTCCAGCAACTCGGCGACGCCATGCGGAAGGTGATCGGCGGCGAGCGGGAGACACCTCTGGCCGATCTGCTCTGCGGCACCGCGGTCGACCCGGACGAACTGGGCGCGGAGATCGGTACGGACTGCCGACGGGTGCTGTTGGACAGTGGCATCGCACTCGACGACGGTCGGCATCTGTCGTCCCCGCTGCGCGGCCACCAGTTGCACGGCGTCGTGGTGCTGACTGACCCAGACGTCGATGAGGACGTGCAACACCGCTGGTACATCGACCCGCTCTGGGAAGCGGACCTGCTGATCCGGCTGATGCTCGGCCGCGGCGGTAGCCGCGCGCTGGACATGGGCTGCGGCTCCGGGGTGCTCTCTCTGGTACTCGCCGACCGGTACGACGCAGTTCTCGGGCTGGACGTCAACCCGCGTGCCGTCGCCCTGTCGCGGCTCAACGCCGCACTCAACGGGCTGACAAATGTCACCTTCGACGAGGGGGACCTGTTCGAGCCAGCCGAGGGGCGTTTCTCCCGGATCGTCTTCAACTCACCGACGAACGAGGAGGGCAACGAGTTCGTCGACCTCCTCGAGGCCGGTGAACCGATCCTGCAGAAGTTCTTCCGGGAAGTGCCCCGGAAGCTGGAGTCCGGTGGTGTCGTCGAGGTCAACCTCGCGATGAACGACTATCCGGGCGATCCCTTCCGGGAACGGCTCGCCGACTGGCTCGGGCTGACCGAGCACGGGCTGCGAGTCCAGATCTTCGTCTCCCAGCGGCGGACGACCGGCGGCGGCGGCGAATGGAAGCGGGGATGGCTGGTGATCGCGCCGGGCCCGGTAGGCCTCGTCGAGACCGAGTGGCCGTACCACGACCGCTACGAGGAGGACCCGGGATCGCTACTCGGTGCGACGGACCAGCTGCTGGCGCGCTGACCTGCCCGATCTGCGTCAGGCCCCACCGGCCAAACCTACCGACGCGTAACATTACGCTAAGGTAGGCCCGACGTTCCGATCTGGAGGGTATGCGATGACCGAGTTCGACCCGGCCAACTTCGCGTCCATCGACGCCAAGGAGTTCAGCAAGCTGGTCAAGACCACCCCGGATTCCAAGATCGCCGAGGTGATGCAGGGCGACCTGCGCGGCAAGGTCCTCGACGAGGTGTTCAACCGGATGCCCGTCCTGTTCCGTCCGGAGAAAGCCGGCGCCACCAGCGCGGTGATCCACTGGAACATCACCGGCCGGCCGGACGGCGGCACCGACACCTACGAGATCGTCGTCGACAACGGCACCTGCGTGGTATCCCCGGCCGCCGAGCGCGAACCGCGGCTGAGCCTGACCCTCGGACCGGTCGACTTCCTCAAGGTCGTCGCCGGCACCGCGAACCCGATGATGATGTTCATGACCGGCAAACTCAAGGCCAAGGGCGATCTCGGACTTGCCGCCCAGATCCCCAACCTGTTCGACATCCCCAAGAGCTGACCACCGATCCGTAGCCCCGCCTGATACGTGTCCTGTATCAGCGGGGTCGACCATCCCTCCGACCGGTCACGCCCGCAGCTGGGGGTGTGTGCCGGTGGACCTGCCGTTCCTGATTTCCACGCTGACCCGACGCGGGGTGCTCACCCCCGGCTCGCCGGTGCGGACCGTCGCCCAACTCGCCGCGCTGCGTCGCTGGGGGTTCACCCTCGTCGGCGAACTGCGCCAGGCCGCCGCCCGCGATCCGCGCCGGGTCGCGCTCATCGACGACGGCGGACACCAGCTGACCTACCGGGAGCTGCTGGACCGCGCCGAGCGGTTGGCCGGCGCGCTGCGTACCGCGCTGGACGTCTCCGCCGGGGACCGGATCGGCCTGCTCTGCCGCAACCACCCCGACATGGTGACCGCGATGGTCGCCGCCGGGCTGCTCGGCGCGGACACCGTACTGCTGCACACCGGGCTGGCCGGGCCGCAGCTCGCCGCCGTCGCCGACGAGCAGCGGCTGCGGGTGCTGCTGCACGACCGCGAGTTCGGCGAACAGGTCGTCGAGGTCGACACCGCGGTGATCCGGGTCGACGAGACCCGGGTCGCGCAGCTGCTGCGCGACGCACCGACGGACACCCGGCTGGAGCCACCGCGCCGCGACGGCCGCACCATCGTGCTCACCTCCGGCACCACCGGCACCCCGAAGGGCGCCCGACGACGGACCCCGACCGGCTTCGGACCGCTGGCGTCGATCATCGACCGGATCCCGCTGCGGGTCCACGACCGGATCATGATCGCCACGCCGGTCTTCCACACCTGGGGGTACGCCGCCCTGCAGATCGCGTTCGCGCTGCGGGCCACGGTGGTGCTGCACCGACGATTCGAGCCGGCAGCCGCGCTGGCCGCCGTCGACCGGCACGACTGCACCGCTCTGTTCGCCGTGCCGGTGATGCTGCAACGGCTGCTGCACGACGTACCGGAGCCTCGGCAGCAGCCGACCGGGCTGCGGGTGGTCGCGGTCAGCGGCTCGGCGCTCGGCGGCGGCATCGCCACCCGGTTCATGGACCGGTACGGCGACGTGCTCTACAACCTGTACGGGTCGACCGAGGTCTCCTGGGCGGCCATCGCCACCCCGGCCGACCTGCGCCGGGCACCGAACACCGCCGGCCGGCCCCCGTACGGCACCCGGCTGGCGGTGCTCGGGCCGGACGGCGAACCGGTGCCGACCGGGCAGGTCGGGCAGATCTTCGTCGGTAACGAGCTGCTCTTCGACGGCTACACCACCAGCGACGACGGCACGGCCGAACGCCGGCACGGGCTGCTCGGCACCGGCGACCTCGGCCACGTCGACGCCGACGGGCTGCTCTTCGTCGGCGGCCGGGCCGACGACATGATCGTCTCCGGCGGGGAGAACGTCTTCCCGTCCGACGTCGCCGACCTGCTGGCCCAGCTACCGCAGGTACGCGAGGCCGCGGTGGTCGGCCTGCCCGACGCGGAGTACGGCCAGCGGCTCGCCGCGTACCTGGTGCTGCACCCGGAGGAGACGCTCGACGCCGAGGCGGTCCGGGAGTACGTGCGCCGCTACCGCGCCCGGTTCGCCGTCCCCCGGCATGTGATCTTCCTGTCCGCGCTGCCGCGCAACGCCGCCGGCAAGGTGGTCACCCGGGACCTGCCCCGGCCGACGGGCAGCTGACCGGACCCGGGCCCCGACCCGGACCCGGACACTCGGCGCACACCGGGCACTCACCCGACACTCACCCGGCACTCACGGCTGGCGCAGATGCTGGGCCACCCGCTGGTGGTCCCGGAACCGCGCCCGCGCCGCCCGCTGGGCCGGGTCCTGCTCCGGCGCGGCGTCGATGTGCGCCGAGCGGGCCGCCTCCGTACGGTTGGCGTACTCGACCGGCGGCAGGCCGCGCAACGCGCGTACCACGCCGGGGCTGGCGCCGACCCGCCGCGCCTCCGCGACGATCTGTTCCTTGTCGGCGGGAAAGTCCAGCTCGTTCAGGCTGTCCAGTACGTCCTGGTAGCTCGTCCCCATGCGCCGGGGCGTACCCGCCGGGCGGGCCGCTATCCGGCCGGCACGGGGTGATCCGGCACCCGGGTCAGGGCAGGGTGATCCGGCCTTCGGCGGCGGCCAGGGCGATGTCCGTCCGGAAGTGCCCGCCGGGCAGGTCGACCCCGGCCAGCAGCCGGTACGCGGCGTCCCGCGCGCCGGCCAGGTCGGCACCGACGCCGGTGGCGCTGAGCACCCGACCACCAGCCGAGACCAACTGCCCCGTGGCGTCGCGGGCGGTGCCGGCGTGGCTGATCCCGGCCTGCCCGGCACCGGTGATCACGTCGCCGGTGCGGGCCGCCGCCGGGTAGCCGGCCGACGCGAGCACCACGGTCACCGCTGCCCCGTCCCGCCAGCGCAGCGGCGGGTGGTCGGCGAGCGTACCGGTTGCCGCCGCGTGCAGCAGGCCGGCCAGCGGGGTCTCCAGCAGCGCCAGCACCACCTGGGTCTCCGGGTCGCCGAACCGGGCGTTGAACTCGATCACCCGGGGGCCGGCGGCGGTGACCGCCAGCCCGACGTAGAGCAGCCCGGCGAACGGGGTGCCCCGGTGGCGCATCTCGGCCAGCGTCGGGTGCACCACCTCGGCCATCACCTGGTCGACCAGGTCCGGCGGTGCCCACGGCAACGGCGCGTACGCACCCATGCCGCCGGTGTTCGGGCCGGTGTCGCCGACGCCCACCCGCTTGAAGTCCTGGGCGGGCAGCAGCGGCACCGCCGCCGTGCCGTCGGTGACGACGAACAGCGACACCTCCGGCCCGGCCAGGTACTCCTCGACCACCACCTGCCCGCAGGATTCGGCGTGGCCGAGGGCGGCGGCCCGGTCCTCGGTCACCACCACCCCCTTGCCGGCGGCCAGCCCGTCGTTCTTCACCACGTACGGGGTGCCGAACGCGTCCAGCGCGGCGGCCACCTCGTCGGCGCTCCGGCAGGTCACGGCGCGGGCGGTCGGCACCCCGGCGGCGGCCATCACGTCCTTGGCGAAGCTTTTGGAGCCTTCCAGGACGGCGGCCGCGCCGGACGGCCCGAAGCAGGCGATGCCCTTGGCGCGTACCGCGTCGGCGACCCCGGCGACCAGCGGCGCCTCCGGGCCGACCACGACCAGGTCGGCCGCCGCCTCGACGGCGAGCGCGGCGACCGCCTGCGGGTCGGTGGCGGTGACCGGGCGCAGCTCGGCCACCGCCGCGATGCCCGGATTGCCGGGAGCGGCGATCAACTGGTCGACGGCCGGGTCGGCGGCCAGGCTGGACGCGAGCGCGTGCTCGCGTCCGCCGCTACCGATGAGAAGTACGCGCACAACGGCCGATCCTAGACGCCGGCCTGCGCCATCCGGGAACCCCGCCGCAGATAGGCGAACCAGGTGACGGCCAGCATCACCACGAACAGCAGGACGTAGAAGCGCAGCGCCGGCTCGATGTTGCCGTACGTCGACTTGGCCCAGGCGTAACAGATCGGCACCAGGAAGCCGCCGAACGCGCCGACCGACGAGATGATGCCGAGTGCGCCGGCCGCCTCCCGGCGCATCCGCAGCATCGTCTCCGCAGAGCCGCCCCGGTCCTCACCCTTCACCCGGAAGATCTTCGAGATCATCCGGTACGTCGACCCGTTGCCGACGCCGGTGGCGACGAACAGCACCATGAAGCTGACGAAGAAGACGCCGAGGTTCTGCTGCTGCACCGCCCACAGCGCGGCGTAGGCGCCGGCGGCGAGGACGACGAAGCTGGCCGCGGTCACCCGGGCACCGCCCATCCGGTCGGAGAGCCGACCGCCGAGCGGCCGGGCTACCGAGCCGATCCCGGCGCCGAGGAACGCCCAGCCGAGCGCGATGTCCGGCCGGTTGAACACCGCGTTGAGCAGGGTCGGGAACGCCGCCGAGTAGCCGATGAACGAGCCGAACGTGCCGATGTAGAGCAGCGACATGATCCAGGTGTCGGGGTGGCGCAGCGACGACCAGACCGGTTCGACGTCCGCCTTCGCCTCGGCCAGGTTGTCCATGTAGAGGTAGGCGCAGACCGCCGCGATGACCGCCAGCGGGATGTACATCAGGCCGGCCCGGGACAGCGCCAGCCCACCGCCGAGCACGATCACCTTCGGCACCAGGAACTGCACCACCGCGACGCCGATGTTGCCGCCGGCGGCGTTCAGGCCGAGCGCCCAGCCCTTTTCCCGTTCCGGGTAGAAGAACGAGATGTTGGCCATGCTGGATGCGAAGTTTCCGCCGCCGAATCCGGCTGTCGCGGCGATCACCAATAGGGCGCCGTACCCGATTTCCGGATTGTTCACGGCCCAGGCGAGACCGGCGGACGGGATGATCAGCAACAGGGCGGAGACAACCGTCCAGTTGCGGCCGCCGAAGATCGGCACCGCGAAGGTGTACGGCAGCCGCAGGAACGCCCCGACGCCGCTGGGTACGGCGGTCAGCCAGAGCGTCTGGCTGACGCTGAGGTCCCACCCGGCGCTGCTCAGCCGCACCACCACGATGCTCCAGAGCAGCCACACCGAGAAGCCGATGTGTTCGGCGAAGATGGAGAAGATGAGGTTGCGCCGGGCCACCGGCCGGCCCACCGTACGCCAGAAGGTGGGGTCCTCCGGCTCCCAATGGGCGATCCACCGTTTCCGGTTCTCCTGCGGGCGGGTCTCGATGGTCTCCGCGTTGACTGTCTCGTTGGCCATCAGGTTGGCTCCTTAGCCATCGGGTGCCGTAGGGTGGCGATCGAGATGCTGCCGAGCGACGTTTCCGGATCGGCGATGATCGGGCGTCGGCCGGGGTGGCATTGGGGAGTCAGGTTATGAACCGAATGTTTCCTGACGTGGAAAACGGTGATGTCGGGGCGTGGTCATGGTTCGCACCGGGCCGGCCCCGACGTTGTGAGATCTACCGGCCGTCGCCACCGACGCGCGGTGCCGAGGCCCGTGCCGCCGGTGCCGACACCCACACCACACCGGCCGGGTCCTGCCGGACCGGATAGCTGCGCAGCGCCGGCTGCCCGCTGCGGGAGCACCCGGTCGCCAGCTCGAAGACGTGCTGGTGCAGCGGGCAGATCACCACCTCGGCGTCGATCAGCCCGTCGGCGAGTGGACCGCCGGCGTGCGGGCAGACCGCCGACACCGCCCGCAACTGCCCCGACGTCAGCCGGAACACCGCCACCAGATCACCGGCGACCGGGTAGGCCCGGCCCTCGCCGGGTGGGATGTCGTCGGCTGGCCCGATCCGGTGCTCGACCAGCCGGCCACCGTTCACGGCGGTCACGACCGGCTGCTCTCGGCGCGGACCGGCACCGCCGGCAGCGGCACCAGCGGCAACGCGGTCCGGAACTGGCCCGGGGTCGCCGGAGTGTCCCGTTCCCGCCACGGATCCCGGTAGCCGGCCACCGCCGCCGCCATCCGTTCGTCGAGTCCGGCGCCGAGCCCGTCGACGTCGTCGACGATCAGCTCCCGCAGCCGGTCGACGCCGACCCGGGGCACGAACGCGTAGGTGCGTTCCAGCCAGTTCGCGTTCTCCCGGTAGTACTGCAGGAACCGGCCGGTCAGCGTCATCACCTCGGCTGGCGTGTCGACGGTGGCCAGCAGGTCGCCCTTGCGTACGTGGGCACCGGCCGCACCGCCGACGTAGATTTCCCACCGGCCGCCCTCGATCGCGACCACCCCGAGGTCCTTGACGTACGCCTCGGCGCAGTTACGCGGGCATCCGGTGACCGCCAACTTGAGTTTGCCCGGCGCCTCCAGCCCCTGGAACCGTTCCTCGATCGCGATGCCGAGCGCGGTCGAGTCGCCCAGGCCGAACCGGCAGAAGTCGCTGCCCACGCAGGTCTTCACGGTCCGGAAACTCTTGCCGTACGCGTACCCGGACGGCATGTCCAGGTCGGCCCACACCTGCGGCAGGTCCTCCTTGCGGATGCCGAGCAGGTCGATGCGCTGCCCGCCGGTCAGTTTGACCAGCGGCACCTGGTGCTTCTCGGCCACGTCGGCGATCCGGCGCAGCTGGGCCGGGGTGGTGCAGCCGCCCTTCATCTGCGGCACCACCGAGAAGGTGCCGTCGCGTTGGATGTTGGCGTGCACCCGGTCGTTGATGAACCGGGCACCGCGCTCGTCGACGTACTCGTCGCCCCACATCATCCGCAGCAGCGACACCAGCCCCATCTTGCTCTTGGCGTCCTCGCGGCCGTCGGCGAGCGCCTCGAAGACCGCCGACACGCTGCGCAGCCCGCGGGCGCGGATCTCGGCCATCAGGGTCGGCTTGTCCATCGGCACCCCGGGCACGTACCAGTTGGCTGCCGGGTCCTCCGCGACCTCGCCACCGGCGGCCCACTCGACGATCTGGCCGACCAGGCTCTTGCACGAGCCGCACCCTTTGCCGGCCCGGGTGGCGTCCATCACCCCGCTCACCGTGCGCACCCCGCCGGCGACGGTGGCGACCAGCGCGCCCTTGCTGACCCCGTTGCAGTTGCAGACCTGGGCGTCGTCGTCGAGTTCGGCGGCGGACACCTCGGCCGGCGGCCCGCCGAGGTCGAACAGCAGCCGGACCCGCTCCTCGGGTAGCGGCGAACCCCGGTCGAACGCCTGCATCAGGAAGCCGACCTTGCTCACGTCGCCGACCAGGGTGGCACCGATCAGCCGGTCGTCGCGGACCACCACGCTCTTGTAGACGCCGCGCCGGGGTTCGGCGAAGACCACGAACTCGTCGTCATCGCGTTCCGGCGCGGTCACCCCCATGGCGGCCACGTCGACCCCGGCGACCTTCAGCTTGGTCGCGGTCCGCGAGCCGTGGTACGCCGCCGTCGGGTCGGTGCCGGTGAGCTGCCCGGCGAGCACCTTCGCCTGGTCCCACAGCGGCGCGACCAGGCCGTACGTCTGGCCACGGTGCTGCACGCACTCCCCGACCGCGTAGATGTCCGGCTCGTCGAGCACCCGCAGGTGGTCGTCGACGACGATTCCTCGCTCCACTGGCAGGCCGCTGACCTGCGCGAGCGTGGTGTTGGGCCGAATCCCGGCGGCGATCACCACCATGTCGGCGGCGAACGTGCGCCCGTCGGCGAGCCGGACCCCTTCGACGGCGTCGCGGCCGAGGATCCGTTCGGTGCGGGCCTTGGTGACCACCTCGATGCCGAGCCGTTCGACGCTGCGCCGCAGGATGTCCCCGCCGGTGGCGTCGAGCTGCGCGTTCATCAGGTGCCCGGCGGCGTGCAGCAGGGTCACCGACACGCCGTACTGCTGCAGGCCGCGGGCGGCTTCCAGGCCGAGCAGGCCGCCGCCGATCACCACAGCCCGCTGGTGGTCGCGGGCGTAGCGGATCATCGCCCGGGTGTCGTCGAGCGTGCGGAAGGTGAACACTCCCTGGTGGAAGCCGCGTCGCGGGTGGTGGGCACCGTCGATCGGCGGCACGAACGGCACGCTGCCGGTGGCGATGACCAACTTGTCGTACGGGGTGGTGGTGCCGTCGACGGCGTGCACCGACCTGGCGAACCGGTCGATCCTGGTCACCTCCACCCCGGCCCGCAGGGTGATGCCGTTCTCCTCGTACCAGGGCAGGCTGTTGAGGAAGATGCCGTCCTCGGCCTCGGCACCGGAGAGCACGTTGGACAGCAGGATCCGGTTGTAGTTACCGTACGGTTCGGCGCCGAACATGGTGATGTCGTACCGGTCCGGGCCGACCCGGTCGATGATCTCCTCGACGGTACGGGCACCGGCCATGCCGTTGCCGACCACCACCAGCCGCGGTCGTCGCTGCGTCAACTCACACCTCCACCAGGCCGAGATCGAGCACGACGGTGCCGGCGGTGCCGGCCGGCGCGGCGACCTGCAGCTCCACCACGGTGCCGGCGGCCAGGTCCTCGACGACCCGCAGCGGTACGTGCACCGCGTCGCGGGCGCCGATCGGGAAGTAGCGCATCGGATCGCCGTCGCGCAGCAGCAGGACGTAGACCAGCTCGCCAGAGCTGTTGCCGCCCCGGAAGTAGACGGTCTGCGCGACCAGCCCGTCCGGCACCGTGTAGCGCAGGCTGCCGTCCAACGGCAGCGGCGTGTCCAACCCTTTGCCGTCGAACGCGAACACTCCTTGCAGGAAACGTGGGGTCGACTGCATCGTGGGTCCCTTCGTCAGGTGGCGGAATCGTCGGGGGCGGCGCTGCTCCGGCCGGCTTCGTCCGGGCCGGCGGTGGCCCCGCCGGCTCCGTCGGGTCCGGCGAGGCGGCGGACCGCGACCGCGCAGACCTTGAACGCCGGCATCCGGGAGTGCCGGTCCAACGTCGGATCAGTCAACGCGTTGGCGCTGGCCAGGCCGCCCCAGTGGAACGGCACGAAGACGGTGTCGGGGCGGATGTGCTCGGTCAGGTACGCCCGGAACACCGCCCGGCCCCGCCGGGTGGTCAACTCGACCAGGTCGGCGGTGCCGATGCCGAGCCGGCGGGCCAGGTCCGGATGGATCTCGGCCTTCGGATCGCTGGCCGTACTGCTCAGCGACGGCGAGCGGCGGGTCTGGTTGCCGCTCTGGTACTGGCCCATGATCCGGCCGGTGGTGAGCAGGTACGGGTAGCTGCGGTCGGGCAGTTCGGCGGGTTCCCGGTGCTCCACCCGGATGAACCGGGCCCGCCCGTCGGCGGTGGCGAACCGTTCGGCGAACAGTCGCGGCGTACCCGGATGGTCGTCGGCCGGGCACGGCCAGAACACCCCGTCCTCGGCCTCGATCCGCTGGTAGCTGATGCCGGCGTAGTCGGCGATCCCGCCGGCGCTGGCCCGGCGCAGCTCGTCGTAGACGGTCTGCGGGTCGGCCGAGAAGTACTTGCCCCGGCCGAGCCGGTCGGCGAGCGCGGCCAGCACGCTCAGGTCGTCGCGCACCCCGTCCGGTGGCGGCAGCACCCGCCGTCGGCGCAGCACCCGACCCTCCAAGTTGGTCATGGTGCCGTCCTCCTCGGCCCACTGGGCGGTGGGCAGCACCACGTCGGCCACGGCGGCCGTCTCGGACCGGAAGATGTCCGACACGGCGAGGAAGTCCAGCGCGGCCAACCGGTCGGCGACCCGGTCCCGGTCCGGCGCGGAGACCAGAATGTTGGAGGCGAACACCAGCATCGTGCGCACCCCGCCGGGGGTGCCGATCCGGTCGATCATCTCGGTGGCGGAGACCCCCGGGCCGGGCAGGTCGGCCGGATCGACGCCCCACACGGCGGCGACGTGGGCGCGGGCGGCCGGGTCGTCGAGACGCCGGTAGCCGGGCAGCTGGTCGGCCTTCTGGCCGTGTTCCCGGCCGCCCTGGCCGTTGCCCTGCCCGGTGATGGTGCCGTAGCCGCTGCCGGGCCGGCCGGGCAGGCCGAGGGCGAGCGCCAGATTGATGTACGCCTGCGCGGTGTCCGTACCGCTGCTGTGCTGCTCGGCACCGCGGGCGGTGAGGATCATCGCGGTCGGCGCGGTGGCCAGCGCGTGCACCGTACGCTGCAGCAACGCCTCGGACACGCCGGTGATCCGCTCCACCCGGTCCGGCCAGTAGCCGGCGACGGCGGTGCGGACCGCGTCGAACCCGGTGGTCCGGTCCCGGATGTACGCCTGGTCGACGTAACCGGCCCGGATGGCGATGTGCAGCAGCCCGTTGGCCAGGGCCAGGTCGGTGCCGGGCGCCACCGGCAGGTGGATGCCGGCGCCCCGGGCGGTCGCCGTACGCCGCGGGTCGGCAACGATGTGGACCGCGCCGGCGGCCCGGCCGGCGTCGAAGTACTGCATCGCCGGCGGCATGGTGTCGGCCGGGTTGCCGCCGACGACCAGCACGGCGCGGGCGTCGGCGATGTCGGCCAACGGGAACGGCAGGCCCCGGTCGATGCCGAAGGCCCGGTTGCCGGCGGTGGCCGCCGACGACATGCAGAACCGGCCGTTGTAGTCGATGTGCGGGGTACGTAGCCCGACCCGGGCGAACTTGCCGAGTTGGTACGCCTTCTCGTTGGTCAGCCCGCCGCCGCCGAACAGGCCGACGCTGGCCGGTCCGTACCGGTGTTGGCTGGCCAGGACGGCGGCGGTGATCCGGTCGAGGGCCTCGGCCCAGCTGGCCGGGCGCAGCGGGCTGCGCCGGTCGGCCGGGTCGGTGCGCACCAGTGGGGTGAGCAGCCGGTCCGGGTGGTCGAGCAGCTCGGGCGCGCTCCAGCCCTTGGCGCACAGCCCACCCCGGTTGGTGGGGAAGTCCGCTGGCTCGATGACGGGCGGTCGGGGCGGCGCCGGCCGCATCCGTACGCCGCACTGCAGCGAGCAGTACGGGCAGTGGGTCGGCACGCTCGGGCCCAGGTCGGGACTGCCGTGGTCGCCCATCGCCCAAGAGTGGGAAATCGACGTTGCACTATCGTATTGCCCACGTCACATCGGTGTTGCCAACACCTGTTCCGCTGGCCACCGTCGATGTGATCACCAGGTCAGTCGGTCAGGAACGCGTCGATCTGGGCCAGGAACTCCGGCCAGGCCGGCTCGGACGCGGTGAGCAGATGGTTACGGCTGTCCAGCAGCACCAGTTGACTGTCCGGGATGAGGGTGGCCAGCTCGCTGGCCTGCGAGGTCGGCACCCGCAGGTCGTCGCGGCAGTGCAGGATCAGCGTCGGGCACTGCACCCGGTGGGCGATGTCCGAGACGTCGATCCGGGCGAACTCCTCCAGGAACCGGACCCCGTTGGCCGCCGAGGTGGTCCGCCGCTGGAAGCTGATGAAGTCCTCCAGCTCCTCCGGGGTGCCCTCGGGCAGAAACTGGGAAGCGAAGACGCCGAGGAAACTCGGGTCCTGGTGCGCCCAGCCGACCCGGGCCAGGTTAAGGTCCAGGGCCGCCTCGTCCTGCTCGGCCTGGTTGCGGGCCCGGACCTGGCGGCCCCGGGCGTACGCGCCGGCGAGGATCAGCCGACTGACCCGCTCCGGTCGGCGGACGGCGTAGGCGACCGCCACCGCGCCGCCCTGGGAGACGCCGAGCAGCGGAAACCGGTCCAGCCCTACCGCCTCGACCACGGTGTCCAGGTCATCGACCCAGTCGTCGAAGGAGAAGCTCGGCACATCCCAGTCGGACAGCCCGCACCCCCGCTCGTCGTAGCGGACCAACTGCCGGTCCCGGGCCAGCCCGTTGAGCCAGTGCGACCAGACCGGGGTGGTCCACTCCAGATCGAGATGGGTCATCCAGTTGGCCGCCTTGAGCAGCGGCGGTCCGGATCCGACGGTGGCGTAGGCGATCCGGGTGCCGTCGTCGGCCCGGCAGAACCGGACGACCTGGCGGTCCGCGCCGCTCGTCTCCCCGGCGACGACCGACCGGGCCGGTGCCGGTGCCGGTCGGATCGGGTACGCGGCGGGCTCCGGCCCAGGGTCGGCCGGGTCACCGGCCCGGGTCACCGTCACCGATGCCGCGAACTGGTAGCCCCGCCGGTGCACGGTCCGGATCAGCCGCTGGTGACGGCCGGTGTCACCGACGGCGATCCGGGCGGTACGCAGCCCGGTGGTCAGGGCCGCCTCGCTGACGAAACGGTCGCCCCACACCTTGTCGAGAAGTTCGTTCTTCGACACCACCCGGTCCCGGTGCTCGATCAGGTACTGCAGGAGGTCGAGCGCCCGGGGCTCCACGTGGACCGGCTCACCGGACCGCCGCAGCTGGTAACGGGCCATATCCAGTTCGTATTCACCGAAGCTGTAGGTGTCGCCGGCCATCGGGTGAGCGTACCGTCCGGTTCGCGCCCACCCCTCGGCGGACGATCTTGAGCTCCGACTGGTGTGGGCCTGGATGTGCAGGTCAGCGGCACCTCTTACGGTCGGACTGTTTGAGACCCGACAGAAATGGTGTAGCGTTCCGGTCAGAATTGGCGTTGCGGTGATCACATAAATCCACCGTACGGGTCACCGACCGCAATCCTTCCTCACATTTTCCTCAGTGAATCATTTGATTGCCACCAAGTCTGCGCGGTTCCGCGCTGCAAGGCTTGGTGCTCATGACATTCCTGCAGCACCGTCGGATGTTCCGGCACGCCCGCACCGCGACCGTCCTGTCCGTACTGATGCTGGGTCCGATGCTCGCCGCGAGCACCCCGGCCGCCGCCTCCTCCACCGTGCCCACCGCGGAGATGGCCGACTGCCTGCTCTACGAATCGTCCGAGGAGCTGGCCTGCTACCGCGACTTCCGGACCGCCATGAAGGTGGCGACCGCAGGGGCGGTCTCCGACGCCCCGCGCGACGGCAGCCGACTCGACGCGGCGACCACCGAGCGGATCGCCGCCGCTGGCGAGACCGCCACCCGCGCCATGGCCTCGGGTAGGACCGCAGCCGCCCAGGTGGTGCTCGGGATCGCGTACCGGGACGCCAACTTCTCGGGCGGCTCGCTGAGCATGATCTCGCAATCCGGCACCTGCAGCGGCGGCAAGTACTACTACTTCAACAACCTCGCCAGCGCTGGCTGGGGCGACGTGATCAGCTCGTACAAGAATGTCACCGACTGCGCCAGCAACTACTACGTCAACACCAACCAGTCCGGCACCCCCCACATGTGGTACTCGCACGACTGGCTCGCGCGGGTGCCCGCCGACAACCAGTACAGCTCGGTCAGGTTCTGGGACGGACCGTCCCGCGCGGAGCTTTTCGAGCACTGCGACAGCCGGGCCGTGTCCTGCCGGTTCGTTCCGGGAACGCCGGTGACCGAGACCACCGCCGGCTTCCACGAGGTCGCCTCGCACTTCAACTGCACCCCGTACGACAACAGCCTGTCGGTCGAATGGTCCGACACCACCGGTGGGTCGATCAGCATGACCGCCAAGGTCCCCGCGACCACCTTCGGCTCCAGCGCGCTGAGCAACGTGTCGACGAGCATCAGCCAGAGCATCGGCCGGCAGTGGAGCTGGGAGTCGACGGTCTCCCGGACCACGTCGCTCAACGCCGGCCCGTCGGGCTGGGCCGCGCTGGACCGCAGCCCCAAGCTGCAGACCGCCCAGGGCACGATCGAGATCAAGCTGAAGAACAAGGCCTGGGGCCGCAAGGAGTGGTACATCTGGGACTTCGAGGCGACCGTCGAGGTCCCCGACCACCTGGGCGTCACCCGGTCCCGGGGCGGCCCGATGACCGAGGCCCAGATCGCTGAGCTCTGCACAGACCAGGCCCGCCGGGCCGCCGCGCCGACCCGCTTCGAGACCCGCCGTGAGCTCGCCAGTAACACGCCGGCCACCGAAAGCTGATCCCTGCCAGTCATTACGGCCGGCTCCCATGCCTACCAGGGCCGTTGGATAGTTGGTCGGCCGATCTGGAGCTCCGGACCCGCCGATACGCTATCCCCATCCTTGTACGCAGCGTCACCCCGCTGGGTCGGGGTGCCGGTTGAGCTTGATGCCACAGGTGCATCTTGATGCACCTGTGGCATCGCGTCCCGGGAGGACTATCAACACGTCGATCACATACTGCCGAACTAAAGTGCAAAAGCTGCCAGCCACGGTGGCAGGAAGGGATCCATGAAGGTTCGGGATTCGTTCACCACAGCCGGCGGGTCCAGGTCGAACGAGGACCGAGTGGGCCACGCGGGACCGCTGGCCTGGGTGATCGACGGTGCCACCGACCTGTACGACGACGCGGCCCTGCCCGCAGAACGCGACGTGGTATGGCTGGTCGACCTGGTCGGATCGCTGCTCACAGACGCCGGGACGGACGGCTATCAGGGCAACGGCGCCGACCTGCTGGAACAGATCGCCGTCGAGGTGCAACGACGACAGGAGTCGTACGGCTTCCCACCGGACCGGATGCCGCCGGCCTGCTCGATCGGCCTCTGCATCGACCAGGGCGACGGCTTCGAGTTGACCCGCATCGGCGACGCCACCGCCGTCATCGACGGCAACGCCACCCACGTCCTCGCCACCGACTACTTCGACGGACGAGAGGCGGCGGCGGTGCGGGCCCGCGAAACCGACCCGGCAAAGGTCGTCGCCGCCATGCAGCAACGACGCCGGCACACCATGACCTCCGGTGACGTCGAGTCGGTCTTCTCCGGCCACCCGCAACGCCGCCTCGTCGCGCACCGGATCGTCGCAGACTGGGCGGGGACCGGCCACATCCTGCTCTGCACGGACGGCTTCGCCCGGCTGGTCACCGACTATCAGCTCTTTCCCGGGTGGCCCGAGGTCGTGGCCGAGGCCCGGGAGCGTGGGATGGCGTACCTGGAGCAGCTGATCCGACAGACGGAGAGCGACCCGGCCGTCGGCGGTGACCGTTTCAAACGCGCCGACGATGTCGCCGCCGTCCTGATCTCCGCAGGCTGAGGCCGTACGGATGGGAGCACCTGCCGTGTCCAACCGGCCGCCGTACCTCGTCGAACGCAATCCGGGCTACTTCGAGTACCAGCTGCCGATCTCGGTGAAGCTGGTCGTCGACCACCACGGTCGGGTGCCGCTGCTGAAGAACGAACGCGACGAGTGGGAGCTGCCCGGCGGCAAACTGGAGGTCGGCGAATCCCCGGAGCAGGGCGTCTGCCGGGAGGTCGCCGAGGAGCTGACCTACACCGACGGCACAGGAAGCTTGGGGTCTTCGGCTACGACGAGGTGCCCGACCTGCACATGCCGACATCGTATAAGGCGACGATCGCCCGCTGGCGCGACCTCGTTCGCAGCTCGACGCTGGACGTGTCGCCGTGACCCGGCGGAAGTGCTACCGCCGTGCGGGCGGCAGGCCCGCTCGGGTGTTCCTCGCCGCGCTGTCGGTCGCAGTGTGTCTCGGCTGCACGTCGAGTCCGCCGGTCTCCGTCGCCGAAACGGACCCGACGCTGCTCGTTCACGACGTCCGCCGTGGGGGCGACGACGCGCAGATCGACGGATACCTGCGTCATCTCGCCGACGCGGACTGCTTCGTCCTCGAACCGGACGCGACGACCGGGCCGGACGGGATGCGCAACGTCGCCGTTTGGCCGCCCGGCACGAAGGTGTGGCGGGACGGTGGGCAGGTCGCCGGGGTCGACGTGCCCCGCCGGGAACCGATCGCGATCGGCAGCCGGATCATCGGTGGTGGCGGCTACGCCGACCCGTCAACCAGCAACCTCGACCTGCCCGACGTATCCCCCGACTGCCTGACCGGCGGTGGCGAGTTCGCCATGCTGCACACCATCACCAGCGTCACGCCATGAACGACAGAATCTCGATCGACCATCGGATCATGGCTTCGCCGCACAGGCGCTCGATCAGCGAGCGCTTCCGCTGCGGCTGACCCCATAGAATCTCCGTCGGCAGGTTGACGCAGCGTCGAAGCGGAGTGTGGGTGTCGGATCCGGGCAGCGCGACCGAGCCGGGTAGTAGCAAGGGCTGGTGGCCGTTGGCTGGCGGCTTTGGCGTTGCCACGCTGGGTCACGCACTGGCCGTCGCCGCCCTGGCGATCCCGGTCACGAAGCTCGGCCCGTCCGATCCCAACGCAAACCTGGATGCCGGGGACCGGTTCGGCGTCTTCTACGGGGTGTTGTGCACCTACGCTGTCGTACATGTGCTCCTGTTGAACGTCGGCCTCGTCTTCGTCTGGTCCGAACGCGGCAATCGAATGTTCAAGCGAGGGCTGGTCACCGGATGGGTCGGCGGCTGGGCCTTGATCATTTCCATCGTTGCCACATGGTTCGCGCTTGCGGAGTCGTAGCGCCCTCCACGCCGGTTTCGGCGGGCAGTCGGTTGAGGATGCCGTCGACGGCTTCGATCAACTCTGCTGTGCCGCGTACGACGTGGACGCCCGGCCTGGTGGCGAAGGCTTGCGCCCACCGACTTTGCATGACATGGCTGGTCAGGATCACCGGCCGGCCGTGCCCGAGGGCAAGGCGAGCCTGGATCCGGGCGCCGCTGGTCTCGCCAGCTTCGACGACGAGGGTCGCTGCCGCGTACCCGCTCATCACCGCGTTGCGCATCGGGAAGCTCTGCCTGGTAGGGCCGGCGTCGGGCCAGAACTGGCTGACCACCAGGCCGACTTCGGCGATATGGTCCTGCAGCCGTCGGTTGGCGGGCGGATAGTAGTTGCGGATGCCGGTGCCGATGACCGCGACGGTACGGCCACCGGCGGCGAGGGCGGCGGTGTGCGCAGCGGTGTCGATGCCGTGAGCCAACCCGCTGGCGACCGTCACTCCCCGGTTGGCCAGCGACTCGGCCACCGATCGCGCGATGCCGAGTCCGCGTGCTGACGCCTTGCGGCTGCCGATGACGGCTACGGCCAGGTCGTCGACCCTCAGCTCGCCACGGGTGAACAGCAGCGGAGGCGTCTCCTTGATGCCGCGCAACTGGGCGGGGTAGCTGTCGTCGGAGAAGGCGTGTACCCCGATCCCGTCCGCCCGCCACCCGGCGATCTCGTCGGCAGCGGCGGCGACCAGTTCCGCACCAGAGCTGGTCGTGCCCGGAAACAGCGCCTCGGGCTGATGCAGCGCTCGGTCGGGCATCGAACCTCCCACGTTCAGTCAACGGCTCGGCCGGGTACCGGGCGGCTTGGATGAACTCCGCCCAGTCGAGCACCAGCCGGACGGGTCGGACCGCCGCTGGCGGCCGTCGGTGACGGCCAGCCAGCGGCGCAAGGTCGATGGCGGTACGCGGAGCAGCCGGGTCGCCGCCGATTCGGTGAACACGGCTATTCGGTGGCGGGTACGAGGACTTCCGAGCCGGACCAGTTGATGTCGAGGTTGCCGAGGTCGCTCTCGGGTTGGTCGTCTTCGTCGAGGGTGCTGAAGGCGGCGTGGTAGCAGCCGAAGCCGTGTCCGCCGGCGGCGAGGGTCGTGACCGCCCAGCCGCGCAGGTTCTCCCCCAGCTTCTCCGGCTGACGTGGGTCGACGGCGACCCGGATGACTCCGAGCAGGTCGTACGTCTGGTCGCGCGTGCCGGCGTTGTCGATGCGGCACAGCGAAAACCCGTACCGCTCACCTTCCTCCTGCTGGTAGATCAACTTTCCGAATCGGTACATGGGAACCTCCTGACATCGGTCCTACTCAGATTTCCTCAAGGATTATGGCCGCTTAGCTTGATATCAAGTAGCCGAGGGTGTTTACTTCGGAACGAGACCACATTGGCTGATGGCAGAGGAGCTGACACCGGTGCCACCCAAGGGAACCGTCCGGGAGCGCAAGGCCGATCCGTTGACCGAGGGCTCGCCGGTCGTGCAGGCGTGGGAGCTGGGCCTGCGGTTACGGCAGCGCCGTGAGGAGATCGGCATGACCGCCGCTGCGGCGGGCAAGGCCGCCGGCATCATCCAGGCGTACGTGTCCGGAGTCGAAGCCGGCCGGGTCAAGTTGCCGGCGAAGCGGCTGGCGCAGCTCGTCGACATCTATGAGCTGGAGCCGGACGAGGCCGCCGAGCTGGAGGAGCTGCGAGTGGGCGCCGCGCGTCGCGGCTGGTGGCAGGACTACGCCAAGCTCTTCCCGAACGAGTTCCTGCGTTTCCTCGGCTACGAGGCCGGCGCGTCGCAGCTACGTAGCTTCCACTCCGAGGCCATCCACGGCCTGTTGCAGACCGAGGAGTACGCCCGCGCGGTCATCCGTGGCGGCAACACCGTCGTGCGACTCACCGAGGTCGAGCGGCGGGTCGCCGTCCGGATGGCTCGCCAAGTGCGGCTCGACGGCAGCGACCCGATCCGGATCAACACCGTGATCAGCGAAGGCGCGCTGCGTCAGCAGGTCGGCGGCCCGGCGGTGATGCGGGCCCAGCTCGAACACCTCGTCACTCTGATGACCGACCGGCCAGAGCAGATCGAGATTCGGGTCATGCCGTTCAGCGCCGGAGCACATCCGGCGTTCGGCGGTCCGTACGAGATCCTGTCCTTCGCCTCGCCCCGGCTTACCGACCTGGTCTGGCAGGAAATCCTGACCTTCATCGACATCGTCGACCAGTCGGTGCAGGTGAACGACTACGTGGTGACCTTCGCGGAGACCCGTGAGCGCGCGTTAAGCTCGCAGGACTCACTTGCTCTGATCAGCGAGATCGCCAGGGAGATGAGATGACCCCTCAGGCCGGCACCCCGGACCGGGACTGGTTCAAGTCGTCGCGCAGCTCAAGCAACGCGAGTTGCGTCGAGGTCCGCTTCGCTGGCGGCCAGGTGGACGTACGCGACACCAAGGACCGCACCGGCCCGACGCTCGCCTTCGGCCCCACCACCTGGGCCAGCTTCGTCACCGGCCTCAAGCACACCCCCACCCAGCCCTGACCGCAGAACCTTGCCAGGCTTCACGGCTGCGCCGGACTCCATGATCGGATGCGCTACATCTGCTGCGCGCTCGGCGTGTCGAGCAGATGGAGCGCATCCGATGCTCAACCGAGGCGCACGCTCCGCTCACGGCCTCGACGCAGACTCGGTCTGCTCTCGCGGGGGTTGCCAATGACCGTCACGCAGGTTGACCTGGACGACGAGGCACTAGCAGATGCCATGCGCCTCTCCGGATCCAGAAGCGAGCAGGAAACCGTCAACCTTGCGTTACGCGAGTACGCCGCTCACCATCGGCGTATCGCGGCCTTGTCGCTGCTGCCCAACGCCCAGACGACGGATATTCATCTTCCTGAGGCTTCACGCAATAAGACTGACCTCAGCCGGTAATGACGGTGATCAGGCCTGCTGGATCAGTCGGCGGAGGTTGGCTGCGCGGGCGTCCTCGAAGCGGCCGAGCAGCGTCAGAGCTTCCTGCCGTACCGGCAGCGCTTCTGCTTCGCGGCCGGTGGCCGCGAGCGCCGTCGCCAGGTTGTGCAGCGCGACGGCGGCTTGCCAGGAGTCGCCGAGCCGGCGGTGCACTCCGGCGGCCTGGCGGTGGAAGTCCACTGCCTCCGCCGACCTGCCAAGATCCTGATACGCCGCACCGACAGCGTCGAGCGCGGTCGCTTCCCGGCTGCGGTCACCGATCCGTCGTTGCAAAGCGGCAGCCCGGTGCAGGATGTCGAGGGCGGCGGCAGGGTCGCCGATGGCCCGCCGCACCCGGGCCAGTTCGACCAGCCAGTGGCCCAGCCACAGCGAGTTGTTCGCCTCCTCGGCAATCGCCACCGCAGTCTCGATGTGGGCCTGTGCACTGGCAACGTCGCCCATCTCCCGCTCGGCCCTGCTGAGGAAGAACAATGCGTTACCTTCCTGGCCACGGTCGCCGAGGTCGCGTAGCTCAGCGAGGGCTTCCCGGAGCAATTCGGCGGCCTCCGGCAACTGCAGCGTCTCGTACCGTGTCTCGCCCAGATTGCTCAGCACGAGCGCCCGCCAGCGCCGGTTGCCGAGTCGGGTGACGATCTCCAGGGCTCCGGAGAAGTAGCGGACCGAGTCGGTCAGCCGGCGATGCCGCAGCCCCAGCAGGCCGAGCGCGTTGATCGAGACAGCGGTGCCGAACTCGTCACCGATCTCGCGGCGGATCGCCAGAGCGGCCTGGTGGCACTCTGCCGCCTCGTCGAGTTGGCGGGCCTGGAAGTGTGCCTTGCCGAGACTTTCCAGGGTTTCGGCTTCCCCGCGCCGGTCACCGACCGACCGGGCTGACGCCAGCCCGATCCGGGCGGTGGTCGACCACTCGTCGAAGGCGTTCTGATGCATGTAGACGCCGCGCAGCACCGCCGCCAGATGCCAGGCGACCTGGTGAGCGCCGCACTCGCTGGCGAGGCGGGTCGCCGCGACCAGGTTGTGCCGTTCGGTCTCGAACCATTCGGCCGCAGTCGTCGATGCGCTGAACACGATCGCCTCGACGTCTTCGGCCGGGTCCAGCGGCACCGTCTGGTTGAACGGAAGCATCGCCGTCACCGCAGCGTCGGCGCTGTGCAGGTACCACCGAAGCACACGCAGCTGCGCCGCTTGGCGTTCGTCGTCCGACTCGCGCTGGCGCACCTGATCGATGGCATACGCGCGGAGCAGGTCATGTAGTTGGTACCGGTCCAGCCCGACGTGCTCCAGCAGGTGGGCGCCAACGAGTTGATCGAGCAGATGCCGGATCCGGCGCGCCGGGGTGCCGGACAGCGCGACCGCCGCCGCCGCGCTGAAATCCGGGCCGGGGTGCAGCCCCAGCAGCCGGAACAGCCTCGCGGCCTCGTCTGTCAACGCGCGGTACGACCAGGCGAACACGGTCCGGACCGCGTCGGACTCGTCGCCGTCGTCGGCCGTTAGCGTGTCCCAGAGCGCCGATTCGTCGCGCAGGTCCTGGATTAGTTCGTGTAGGGCCATGAATGGCCGGCTGGCAGCCCGTTCGCCAGCGATCCGCAGCGCAAGCGGTAGCCGCGCACACAGCCGGGCCAGCTCAACCAGCTCCTCCTCACTGTCCCCCTGGCGATAGCCGTCCATGACAGTCCGCAGCAGCTCGACGGCGTCGTGCTCCGGCAGGATGTCGAGCGTTAGGCGCTGGCCACCGTCCCTGGCCACCAATGCGGAAAGCCGGCTCCGGCTGGTGACGATGACCGAGCAGGTGTCCGTTCCGGGCAACAGCGGCCGGACCTGACCAACCGACGCGGCGTTGTCCAGCACGACGAGGATCCGCCGTTCGGCGAGGTGAGACCGGTACATCGCCGCCCGTTCATCCAGGTCCGCTGGAATGGCGGGAGGTGGTACGCCAAGCGACCGGAGGAAGCGGTCAAGCGCCTCCGCTGGGTCGACCGGCGGTCCGGGGTCGTACCCGCGCAGGTTCACATAGAGCTGCCCGTCCGGGTAGCGCGCCTTGACCCGATGCGCCCAGCGAATCGCGAGCGATGTCTTGCCGACCCCGGCCGTGCCGGCGACGACGAGCAAGGTCACCGTAGGTGCGGTGTCGTGGGCGTCGGTCAGCAGGCGGTCGAGCGCCGAAAGCTCACGGTTGCGGTTGAGGAAGCCGGCGACTCCACCAGGTAGTTGCCGTGGCGGCGGATCGGCGGGTGCCGGGTCGAGGCCATGAAAATGTACGCCGCCGTGCACGTCACGGGCCTGCACCAGGTCCGCGCCGCCGGAAAGGTCGGTCCGGTTGACGTGTCGGGGATCCGGGTCGTCGGACGCCGCGCTGCCCTGGAACATGTCTCATGTTCCCGTAGGCGGCTCCAGTGTGGCCACTTCCCGATCAAAGAACGTGTCCAGCGGCTCGCCTTGGTTGTAGAGCCCTTCGATGAGACCTTGGCACCGGGCAATCAGCTCAGGGTCGGTGAAGCGACGGGCGGCGGCGAGCACACCCGTGTCGTCGTAGACCGCCTCGTACATCACGTCGAAACCGAGCGTGTAGATCTCCGGCAGCGGACCCCCGTTCTCGTACGGAGCGACCTGCTCCGGACAGGCGACGTTGGTCAGGCCGCCGTACTCGTGGCGGAGCCGGAGCAGGTGCAGCTCCCATTGCAGGTACGGGATGATCGGCTTCTCGACGACTCGCACCCGCCGGTTGACGAAGCCTTGTCGCGCGATCCGACCGTAGTAGTCGGCGAAGTCGTCGCGCTGCTCGTCGATCAGCCGAAGCGACTCATCCCACCGACCGTCGATGAAAGCCTCCCAGCTCTTGTTGCCGGGCTCCCTGAAGAACTGCTGCCGCTCCAGCTTCCAGAAGCCGACCGACTCTATCCGCCAGAAGTGCTCGTAGAAGTCGGTCAGGTAGTCGTCGAGTGTCAGCAGCTCACCTGGGTCACCGCCGAGAATCTCATGCATCAGGTATATCCGCCCTTGCCGCGATCATCGTCGAACGGGGGATGATCACAAGGCGCTCGCCTGGATCGATCGACACACCCTCCGGCAGTTGCTGGTGGTAGGTCTCGGTCAGATCATGTCCGATCACCGCGATGTCGCCGTTGGATAGCTCCCAGATATCTGGGCAGCTCGTGTCGCCAGAGGTCGTCCCGAGCTCATGCGCGGACTTGCCCCAGCGCCTGATCAGGGTGGCTGTCGGATCGGCTTCCCACTTTGATCCACTCATGATGACCTTCCAAGGCTCGCTTGCCGGTGTGACTTACGGTAACATCGAGATAGCTTGATCAATCTCCTTTCGCACCCGATGTCGCCAATAGGGATAATCCTCAGATTGGGAGTTCCGGTGACTGAACCGATCGTGGCCACCGTCGTCTCCGCACTCGTCACCTGGGCGACGACCGCCGTCGCCCAGGGCGGCAGCAGTGCCGTCAAGTCGTGGGTACAGCTGATCCGCAATCGCTTCCAGGAAAGACCAACAGAGCTCGCGGTCGTCGAAGGCACCCTGTCTACGCAGGTCCAGCCCGCGCAAACAACCCAGGCCGTGGAGCTGTTGCGGCAGGAGGCCGAACAGGACCCCGAGTTCGCTCGACAACTGATCACGCTCTGGCGGGCAGTGGGCACTCCCGGGTTCAGCGACGACTCCGTGACCAACAAGATCTCCGGCGACGTCGAAGGCACCGTCATCCAGGCCCGCGACGTCTCCGGTGGAATTCATCTGCAAGGCCGCACCGACTGAGAGCGTCAGCGGCCGACAAGCACCCACGAGCGCGACTACTTGCCGTACTCGCGGATGATGCGAAGAAAAATGCGGAGCTTATTCACCTCGCTTGGCTTCACCGGGTCTGGGTTGAAGTGCATCACGTTGTTACGCACCCGGCGAAGCTCGTCAAGGCGCTTGATGAATAGCTTTCGATCCAAAGGCCAGCCCAGTTGAGCCCAGCAGCTCGGATTATCCAGGACAGCTTGATACTGGCCGACAGACATACTATTGAACGACTTGAAGGTCTGATTTGCAGCACTACAGGCGTCCCTGATCACATCTTCGTCGAAAGTATTCTGCAACAGTTGACGAAGCTCCTGGTCAATCTCGCCAACTAGAAAGAACGGCGTTGCCGTCTCATCATACTTGTGGACAACGTCCGCAGCCGTGATAATACCGGTGATCTTTCTTTCGAAATCGCGAACGAAGATGAAACCGTCTCGCCGCAGTGTGCCAATGACGTCGAGCAGGCGCGTGTCATAGTCAAAGACGCGGTCTTTTACCCGCCGATCGATGGCGTCACTGAACGTCGCGCTCGGGTCTCGATGCTTCGCTGCGGCTACCGACTCCCAGGAAACGGCACCGTGCACGGTATACGGGTTCGCCAGCACCGCGACCTGCGAATAGTCATTGATCTGCATGGCCGTAATAGCTTCCTCGAAGGTTGCCGAGGGAGAAACCGAGACCAGCGGGCTGTCGTCCTGCAGCAGGTTGCCCAACGTCAGGCCGATATCCGTACTGTCCTCGTCGTTCGTGTCGTCAGCTGACTCCTCGCGCTCAGGGGTACGGTGGTCAGCCGCCTTCACCGGCGCTTCATCGCTCTCACTCGGCGTCTCCAGCCGCAGGGTGAGATGCAGCCCGACCGCCCGGAAGTCGGGGACGGTCACCAGTCCATGGTTGGCGAGATCCGCATCGATGCGAGCGCTGGCCTCACGGTCACGGTCCTCGACGCCCCAGAGCCGGATGAACTCACGCACGGTCAAGCTCTGTGGCTTCCCTGCCTCTGCCTTCGCGCGGGCCTCCTCCAGATACTCGAAGCGACGACGTGCTGCCTCGGCCTCCTCCGGAGGTGCCTGGTGTTCGGACGCGACCTCCTCGGCAACTGCCTTGAGCAACTGCTGGCGTAGCTCGTGCAGCGAGGCTCCGGTTGGGCTCACCCTCCAAGCGGACCAACCGGCCAGAGCACGAATGTCAGCAGCAGCAGCGCCAGCCGCTGAAGGCGTGGAGAACTCCCGACCGTCAGCCAGCCGGAGATTCCCACGGTCCGTTACGACGGATTCGTACGGCGGCTCACCGTAGCGAGGCGTGTAGTAGAGCTTCTGCCCAGGCTGCAGCAACTCGGCTTCCATGAGGTCGGATATGCGGACTCGTCGACCGTTGATCAGCAACTCGCGACGAATACGGGATGGACGCTTTGGTGACATCTCAACTCCAGAATCAGAATAGGGCGTCGGGGCGGGGGAACACGGCGTCGTGGAAGGCAGGGAGTAGCGGCTCCGGCTCCTGTGGCCCTCGGGGTCGCGGGACCGACTTGGTTGACCTGCGCGGTGTGTCAAGGATCTCGACCTGCACCGCCGGGTCGATGGTGTAGCGGGCGCCCTGCCGGGTCTCGTGGAAGCCGTGGTTGAGCCGCAGGTCGGACCAGCCGTACGCCTCGGCAATCGCCTCGTCGATCTCGACGTGGATCTCCCGCAACCGCCAGTGTCCGCGCTGGTTTCGGCGCTGGCGACCTCGCCGCGATGCACCTGCGCCGCCACCCACCTGCGGTTTCGTACCGTCACCAATTGGCCTTCGGCCGGCACCGCCGGCTGGTCCGTCAGTGCTGTGACAGGTGACCCGATGCGCTGACCATCGTCGATAGTTTGGTGCGAAGTGTCCGAACGGCCCATTCCATACGTACGTGCCTCCACTCTGCACCTTTCGTCGTTTCCTGAGCCCGGAGCCGCTGCGTAACATGGGCTCTCCGCGAACGCAGGCGTGCAGGTTAGTGGAATCTCCCAAGACAGTCGACAGGGGATATGACAGTGGCCAAGCTCGGTATCGCCAAGGACTTCCTCGCCGACTACGCCAAGCTGCAGAAACCCGTCCAGAAATCGGTTTCCGCCGTGATCGACAAGTTCGCGGCACACACCCACGCCGGCATCCACCTGGAAAAACTCGCCAACGCCAAGGACTCACGCATCCGCACCATCCGGATCACCCAGTTCTACCGGGGCGTCGTGCTCGCCCCGACCAGCGGCGACGAGTTCCTGCTGCTCACCGTCCTGCCGCACGACGACGCCATCGAGTACGCCGCCAGCCGCCGGTTCAGCGTCAACCAGGCCCTCGGCGTCCTCGAGGTCCGCAACCAGCAGGCCCTCGACAGCATCGAACCCGCCCTGCAACAGGCCGCCAAGGCCAACCCGAGCCTGCTGTTCGCCAACGTCAACGACGCCGACCTGATCCGGCTCGGCGTCGATGCCGACGTGCTGCCCCTGGTCCGGCTGCTCACCACCGAAGCGCACCTGGAAGCCCTGGCGAACCTGCTGCCCACCGCCCAGTACGACGCCCTCACCGGCCTCGCCGCCGGGTACACCCCGGAGCAGGTGTGGGCCGAGGTCAGCGCGCACCTGCCGACCAGCACCCCCGCCGAGCCGGTCGACCCGGACGACCTGACCGCCGCCGCCGCCCGTACCCCGGACCGGTTCCACCTGGTCTCCGGCCCCGACGAGCTGGCCAGCATCCTCGCCCACCCGTTCGACTCCTGGCGGGTCTTCCTGCACCCGGCGCAACGCGAGATCGCCCACCGGCCGTCGTACGCCGGACCGGCGCTGGTGACCGGCGGTGCCGGCACCGGCAAGACGGTGACCGCGCTGCACCGGGCGGTGTTCCTCGCCGGACGGATGGCCGGCGGCCCGGACCGGTTGCTGCTGACCACCTTCACCCGCAACCTCGCCGACGCGCTCGACCGGCAACTCGGCCTGCTCACCGACGACCCTGCGGTCCGCGACCGGATCGACGTGGTCAACGTCGACCGACTCGCCTACCGGATCGTCGCCGAAGCCCTCGGCCGCCAGCCGGTCATCGCCGACGCCAAGACCGTCACCCGGCCGCTGTGGGAGCAGGCGTCCGCCGCCACCGGCGGACAGCACAGCGCCACCTTCCTGCAGCGGGAATGGGAACAGGTGATCCTGGCCCAGGGCATCACCGAACCGGCCGGCTACCTGGCCGCCCGCCGGCACGGCCGGGGCGCGCCGCTGCGCGCCGACCAGCGGCTCGCCATCTGGGAGGCGATCCGGCAGGTCACCGACGCACTGCGACAACAGGAGCAGCACACCCACCTGCAGTTGGCCGACCAGGCGGCGAAGATCCTCGCCGAACGGCCGGACCGCCCGTACCGGCACGTCATCGTCGACGAAGGCCAGGACCTGCACCCGGCCCAGTGGCGGCTGCTGCGGGCCGCCGTCGCCGCCGGCCCCGACGACCTGTTCATCGTCGCCGACCCGCACCAGCGCATCTACGACAACCACGTGTCGCTAGGCAGCCTCGGCGTCGGCATCCGTGGCCGCAGCCGCAAGCTCACCATCAACTACCGCACCACCCAGGAGATCCTCGCCTGGTCGGTGCGGCTACTCACCGGCCTGCAGCCGACCGGGCTGGACGACCAGCCGGACAACCTGACCGGCTACCGGTCCCCGATGCACGGCCGCCGGCCTCGGGTAGCCGGCCACCCGGACCGCGACGCCGAGCACGACCAGCTCGTCACCCAGGTACGCAGCTGGATCGACGACGGAGTCGAGCCACACGCGATCGCCGTCGCCGCCCGCAACGGCCACCTCGCCCGCACCGCCCGCGACCGGCTCGGCACCGCCGGCATCCCGGTCAGCACGCCCACCGCGACCAAGACCAACGCGGTACGGGTCGGCACCATGCACGCCATGAAAGGGCTCGAATTCCGCTGCATCGCGGCGATCGGCGTCGACGCGGACACCATGCCGGCCCGCTCGACCATCACCGCCGCCGCAGACGACCCCACCGCACACCGGCACGACCTGCAGCGGGAACGCTGCCTGCTATTCGTCGCCTGCACCCGCGCCCGGGACTCGCTCTACGTCTCCTACGCCGGTGCCCCCAGCCCGTTCCTCGACCACCAGCCCATCCGCTGAACCACCTCGACCACCCACTGACCACCATCGAACCCCCCGCGAGGCACCCCGACATGCAGGCACACACCCTCACCCCGACCGCGATCTTCGGCAATCAGGTCCGGCACGTCGTGCCGCTGTTCCAGCGGCCGTACGTGTGGAACGAGCAGGACCAGTGGGCTCCACTGTGGGAAGACGTCGCCCGGGTGGCGGAGGACGTGCTGACCGCACCGACCAGCTACGGTGCCCCGCCGGTCGCCCCGCACTTTCTCGGCGCGATCGTGCTCGATCAGCCCGCCGGCCCACCCGGCTTCCTCACGATGCGCCAGGTCGTCGACGGTCAGCAGCGGCTGACCACCCTGCAGCTCATGCTCAACGCCGCACAGCGGGTCGCCGAGCAACACGGCAGTACACTGCACGCTCAGGCGCTGCAGGTCCTGGTCCGCAACCAGCCCGCGATCCTGCAGGACCCGTCGGAGGCGTACAAGGTCTGGCCGACCGACCGCGACCAGGCCGCCTTCCGGGCCGCCATGGAAGGCGACGGCACGCTCGGCGCGGAGCTGGCCGGCTCCGCGCTGGTGCGTGGCCACGACTTCTTCGTCACCGCTATCGCCGAGTGGGCCGAAGTCACCGGTGATCCGGACAAGGCCACCACCCGACTGCAGGCGCTGACCCAGGCGCTGCGCGACCATTTGAAGCTGGTGGTGATCCAGCTGGAGCCGGGCGACAACGCGCAGGTGATCTTCGAGAGCCTCAACAGCCGGGGCATGCCGCTGCTCGCCGCCGACCTGATCAAGAACCTGGTCTTCCAGATCGCGCAGCTGCGGCAACTCGATGTGGCCGGCCTGTACCGCAAGCACTGGGAGCAGTTGGACACCGACCACTGGCGGCTGCGCGTCGCCCGCGGCCGGCAGTACGTGCCCCGGATCGACATCTTCCTCCACCACTGGCTGATCACCCGGACCCTCAGGGAGGTGCCGGCAGACCGTCTCTACCTGTCCTTCAAGGAGCACCTACCGGCGCCGGAGCAGCTCGACCTGCCGGCGCTGCTCGCCGACCTGTCCCGCGACGCCGCCAGCTATGCGGCCCTGGACAAGTGGCCGGCCGACTCGGCTGTCGGTAGGTTCCGCTACCGGGTGCTGCAGGCGATGGACTCGGCGGTGGTCACCCCGGTCCTGCTGTGGCTGCTGCGCTGGACCGACCAGGAGCTGCCCACCGCCCAGCGGGACAAGGCCCTCGCCGCGCTGGAAAGTTGGCTGGTGCGCCGGGCGCTGTGCCGGCTCACCAGCAAGGACATCAACCGGCTGACTCTCGACCTGCTGCGCAAGCTCGACGAGACCGGCCCGGCGACCGCTGGCGACGTCACCGAGACCTTCCTTGCCGGACAGCGGGCCGACTCCCGGTTCTGGCCCTCCGACGATCAGGTACGCGATGCGCTCACCACCGCGCCGGTCTACCGGACGCTGCTGCGGGCCCGGCTACGAATGGTCCTGGAAGCAGTCGAGGAGCACCGGCGTACCCCCAAGTGCGAGCAGCCGCACTGCCCACGCAATCTCACCATCGAGCACCTGCTGCCGCAGGGGTGGCGGACGTACTGGACCGCCGGGCTCACCGAGGAGTTGGCCGCTGAGCGGGACAAGCTGCTGCACACCGTCGGCAACCTGACCCTGGTCAACAACAAGCTGAACCCGTCCCTGTCCAACCGGCCATGGACCGACGAGCGGGCCCAGTCGGTCGGTGCCGCCGACACCGGCAAGCTTACCGAGCTGCAGAAGCACACCACGTTGAAGATCAACGCGGATATCGTGCTGACCGCACCGCACGGCTGGGACGTCGAGCAGATCCGCCAGCGGACCGCCGAGTTCATCGAGCGGATCATCCAGATCTGGCCGGCACCGGCCGTCAGCGCCGCCGTCGCGGCCCTGGCCACGGCAGAGAAGGAGAAGGTGCCAGCCGGGGAGGTCGACGAACCCGAGGAGGAGTCGGCTCCCGGCCAGTCCATCGCGCTGACCGGCAAGTACCGGCCGCTGACCGACTGGCTACGTGAGCAGGACGCCGCATCGCTGTCGGTCACCTTCGACGAGCTGGAAACCGTCATCGGGGGTCCGCTGGCACCGTCGGCCCGCACCGGCTCGGGGTACTGGTACTCGCAGTCGAACTCGCTGAGCAAGGCGATCGCAGCCGGCGGCTACCAGGCGACCCGCGCCCGGCTCGTCGACGAAACCGTCGTCCTCGTCCGCCGGTAGCTGGCGGGTGCTCGCCGGGTAAGCGAGATCATCAGCTCCACGGTGGGGACCGCCCGCCGAGCCCGCCTCAACACTCGGCTGTCGAGGCGGGCTCGACGCAGACGGTGAGCCGGTGCGGGAAGTCGATCGAGCGAGCGCCCCCGGTCGACCGGTAGGTCACCGTGACGGGTGGGGCCTCCCACAGGCCGGGCTGGACGGCCGTGATCTTGAATACGGCTGAGTAGCGTTTCCGGCTGGAGTCACTCGGCAGCAGCTCGGCCGAGGCCGGATCGACGGCTGTCAGACCGGGTGCGAACACGGGCGGGAACCGGTCGGTGAAGCCGACTCCGTCGGGTTGGTCCTGCGCCAGCGCCACCAGGCCGATCCGGTCCACGCTCACGACCGCCGAGTCATCTGCCGCCATCTCGACGGAGATCAGCTGGACCGGAGAGCTTGTCACGTTCCGGAAGACGACCAGGCCGTCGTAGCGGCTCTGGCTGACTTCCAGCTGTGAGCTGTGCTGGCTGCCGCGCCCGGCCCATTCGAGGGCGACACCCCGATGATCGCCGTCGGCCAGGCCGGTGGACGACTGCGTAGGCGCCCCGCCATCCGGGCCGTCCGAGTCGCCGGTGCACCCTGCGACGCCGCATCCCAGGACCACAGCGAGGCCCCAGGCAGCAGGCAGCCTACCCATGTCTCCCCACGTCACCCCTTATTAACACCCGCCCTGCGGGTTCGGATACCACCAGGCCGTCGCCGGGTAGTCGTCCCGCTTCCAGCAGTAGTAGTTCGAACTGTGTGACGCGAGTGGGGCGTACGCCACCGCGTCAGCCGACGTGGTCACCGTGCAGTTGGTGTTCAGCCGGTGCTTCCTGAAGCCGAACAGCCGGCCTTCTTTCGTCCGTACCAGTCGGGACGTCACACCGGACGACAGCGGGATCGAATGGCTCCAGCTGGTCGTGTGGCTCGAGCCGACGGTGAGGTCGACACCGAAGGTGGTCTCAGCCGACGCGACAAGAGCACCGGCCGAAACCGAAAAGCTCGCCGACGTGGTGACCGAGATGTCGATCGTGCCGCTACCGGTGAAGTCGATGGACCCGGGACCGGTCTGCCAGTCGCTCGCGGTGTCGGTGGAGATCCAGACCTTCTGTGGCGACCAGACCTCGTAGGTCTCCTCGATCGGACAGGCCTGGGGAATGATGTCGGCGGCCCGCACCGGAGCGACCGCGAGCAACGACAGCGCCGTGCCGGCCGCCACGACCACGGCGGCCCGTACCCCGCTCGGCAGGCACCCCCGCCCCACCAACAACAATGATCGGGACATATCGATACGGTAGGTGGGTCGGTCCACGGATCACAAGGCGGACCCGGGCAGCCCGGTGCAAGATCTCCGACAGACACCTCGGCACTCAGGTCAGGCCGGGGGTGAGCAGGCCGCTTTCGTACGCGAGGATCACCAGTTGGGCGCGGTCGTGCGCGTACAGCTTGGTCATGATCCGGTTGACGTGGGTTTTTGCCGTGTGCGGCGAGATCACCAGGTCCTGGGCGATCTGCTGGTTCGACCGGCCGCGCGCGACCAGCAGCAGCACCTCGCGTTCCCGATCGGTCAACTGGTCCAGCGCCTCGCTGGCCGGGTTCGGCCGGCTCACCGCTGCGGCCGGTGCGTGGCCTGGCAGCACGTACCGCTCGATGAGGCTGCGGGTCGCGGCGGGTGACAGCAGCGCGTCGCCGGCGTGCACCGCGCGGACCGCCCGGACGATCTCCTCGGGCTCCGCTCCTTTGCCGATGAAGCCGCTCGCGCCGGCCCGCAGCGCCGCCACCAGGTACTCGTCCTCCTCGAACGTGGTGAGGATCAGCACCCGAGTCCCGGCCAGCGCCGGGTCCGCGCAGATCGCCGCCGTCGCGCCAATTCCGTCGAGTTCCGGCATCCGGATGTCCATCAGTACGACGTCGGGGCGCAGCGAGCCGGCGAGCGTGACGGCCTGCGTACCGTTGACGGCCTCGCCGACGACGCTGATCCCGCCGTCGTCGGTCAGGATGTCGGTCACGGCCTGCCGGATCAGTGACTGGTCGTCGACGACTAGCACGCTGGTCACCGGGGATCCTCCTTGGGCAGTGGCAGGGTGGCGGCGAGCCGGTAGCCGCCCGGGGACAGGCCAGTTTCGACGACGCCCCGGACCGAGGCGACCCGTTCCCGCAGGCCGACCAGTCCGTGCCCGCTACTGGGCACGGGCACCTCGGGCCGGTCGTCGGAAGACCGACCGGACACCGGGTTCGTGACCACGACGAGGACTCGACGGTCGTCGACCTCGATCAGAACGTGGGCGCGGTGCTCGGCGCCGTGCTTGTGGGCGTTGGTCAGGCCTTCCTGGATCACCCGGTATGCGACCACGTCGACCGCGCCGCTGACCGCCGACAGGTCCCCTTCGGTACGCAGCGACACCTGGAGGCCGGCCCCGGTGAAGCCGGCGACCAGCTGGTCGAGCCGGTGCAGACCGGGCTGCGGGGCGGTCGCCGCCCCGTTGACGGAATCGTCGTCCTCGGTCCGCAGCACCCGCAGCAGGTCTCCGATCTCGGTCAGCACCGTCCGGGCAGCGCCCCGGATGACGCCGAGTGCCTGCTGGGCCCGCTCCGGGCGGGTCTGCAGCGCCGACGAGGCCACCCCGGCGTTGAGACTGATCACCGAGATCTGGTGGGCGACGACATCGTGCAGGTCACGGGCGATCCGCAGCCGCTCCTCGGTGACCCGTCGGCGCGCCTCCGATTCGCGGGTCTGTTCGGCCCGTTCGGCGCGTTCGATGATGGCACGCAGGTACTCCCGCCGGGACCGGTGGCCGTCGCCGGCGGCAGCCGCGAACGCGACCAGGACGGTGACCTGGAACGCCCGGGGATCGAACACGCTCCCGATCGCGGTCAGGAGGTTGAGCAGGGTCGTCGCGACGACGGCGGCGCAGGCCGTGGTGAGCGTGGTCCGCCGGTCCGTACGGTTCGCCGCCCCGAACATGGCGATCGACACCGCGAGTACCACGCCCGGCTCCAGCGCCCCGGTGGCCGCCACCAGACCGTAGATCGCGATACAGCCGGCGAGCACCGGCAGCGGCCAGCGCCGCCGCAGCGGCAGCAGCACGGCCGGGACGATCGCCAGGGCGATGGTGACGGGTCCGGCCGCCTCGTGCTCGGGGACCTTGAACGGGGCGAGCGCCGTCGCGACGATGATCACCGCAGCGGCCAGGTCACCGACCCACGGCGGTACGCGCGGACGCCGGTGCCTCGGGTCCGCCGGCCCGGCCGCAGTGGTCGTCATGGCTCAAGTCTGCCGGCCGCCGTGACCAGGCAGGTCCACCTGGCGCGGTAATCCCCGATACCGCGAACGCGGTACGCGGATTTCCTGCGCCAGAGTGACGCGGCGGACCGGGCCGCCGGCAACGATGGAGACACCAGCCGGAATTCGGCCTGGTCGGCGAATACGAGGAGTCCGATGGAAAGCCCTGTCATCTCGGCTGTCGACGTACGGAAGACGTACGGCCGGGGCGTGAACAGCTTCGACGCGCTGAAAGGCGTCAACTTCGACATTCATGACGGGGAGAGCGTCGCGATCCTCGGCAAGAGCGGATCGGGCAAGTCGACCCTGATGCACATCCTCGCGCTACTGGACGCCCCGACGTCGGGCACGATCACGCTGGGCGGCGTCGACACCCGTACGCTGCGGGGCAGCCGCCTCAACCAGACCCGGAACAAGACGTTCGGGTTCGTCTTCCAGCAGTTCTTCCTCACCCCGAACACCTCGGTGCTCGACAACGTCGTACTGCCGATGAAAATTGCCGGCGTCGGACGGGCCGAACGCAGACGGCGCGGCATGGCAGCGCTAGAGCAGCTGGAGCTGGCCGACAAGGCGAAGAACAAGGCGGCGAATCTCTCCGGCGGGCAGAAGCAACGCGTCGTGATCGCGCGGGCGCTGGTGAACAACCCGCGCATCATCTTCGCCGACGAGCCGACCGGCAACCTCGACTCCGCGACCGGCGCCGTGGTGGAGGACATTCTCTTCGACCTCAACCGGCAGAACGGCATCACCTTGATCGTCGTCACTCACGACGAGGAGCTCGCGTCGCGCTGCGACCGCCGCATCCTGGTCCGGGACGGCCAGCTGGTCGACGACCTGGCGGCGGTGCCGGCGTGAAGATCTCCGACCTGGTCGGTTCGGCCACCGCGAACACGTTCCGATCGAAGACCCGTACGCTGCTGACGATCCTGGCGATCTTCATCGGCGCGTTTACCCTGACCCTGACCAGTGGGCTCGGCACCGGCATCAACGCGTACATCGACGACACCGTTACGGCGATCGGTGCCTCCGACGTCATGGCGGTGGTGAAAACCTCCGAGCAGGACGACGGGTTCGGTGCCGCCGATGCCGGGCCGGCCGAGTACGACCCGGACAGGGTGTCGAGCGGGCAGGACGGGCCGCCCGGGCAGACGGTCGTCGCGCTCACCCCGGCCGACCTCGATACGCTGGCCGGCATCGACGGGGTCCTCGACGTCCAGGCCACCAGGTCGATCAGCGCCGACTACATCCAGGTCGGCGACGGCACGCGGTACGTCGTGAACGTGGGCGGGCTGGTCGCCGGGCAGCGGACCCCGCTGGCTGCCGGGGCCGAGCCGGACAGCTCGTCGTCGCAGCTGCAGCTCGCGCTTCCGACGTCGTACGTCGAACCGCTCGGTTTCGCCGACGACGCGGCCGCGGTCGGGCAGACCGTCTCGATCGCGGTCACCGACGCGCAGCGGACCCAGCAGGTGATCGAGGCGACGATCGTCGGGGTGGCCGAGGAGACCCTGGCGACCGGGGGCGGCGTCGTGCCCAACGACGCGCTGACCGACGTGCTGTTCGACGCACAGAACACCGGCATCCCTGCCGCCGAGGCGCAGCGGTACGCCCAGGCGAGCATCTGGTTCGACCCGGCCGCGACCGACGAGCAGATCAGCGCGCTGAAGGACCGGCTGGCCGACGCCGGCTACACCGGGAGCACGGTCGCCGATCAGCTCGGCGCGTTCCGTACCGTCATCGACGGCATCGTCTGGGTACTCAACGCCTTCGCGGTGATCGCGCTGCTGGCAGCGAGCTTCGGGATCGTCAACACGCTGTTCATGTCGGTGCAGGAACGCACCCGCGAGATCGGCCTGATGAAGGCGATGGGCATGGGCTCCGGCAAGGTGTTCGGCCTGTTCAGCCTGGAAGCTACCGTCATCGGTTTCCTGGGCAGCGCGATCGGCGCGGTGCTGGCGATCGTGGCGGGCACCGCAATCAGCAGCGCGCTGTCCGGCGGTTTCCTGGCGGACCTGCCCGGACTCACGCTGATCGCCTTCGAGCCGGTCTCCATCGCGGTGATCATCCTGTTGGTCATGGCGATCGCGTTCCTGGCCGGCACGCTGCCGGCGTCGCGGGCGGCCCGGGCCGACCCGGTCGACTCGCTGCGCTACGAGTAGGCAGCGACCGGCATGCACCACGTGCCTGGCGGGATGGGTTCCCGCCAGGCACGTCAGCTGCTGCTACTCAGGCTCCGCGGGTCGGTCAGGACGGGAAGTACGAGTTGGTGGTGGCGCTGCTGTACGGGGAGTAGTTCCAGTAGTGGTACATCAGGCCGAGCTGGCCCCACTTTGACCGAACGTAGTTGCCGGTGCCGACCCAGATGCCGGAGTGGTCGTCACTGGCGTACGACAGCTTCATGTTGGCGAACCAGATGTACGGCGGGTGCCAGAGGGTGTAGCTGCCGTCCTGCCAGTAGCGGTCGTCACCGGGGGTGTTCATCCACCGGTCGTTCGCGCTCGAGGTGCTGTACCAGGCGTACGAGTGGCAGTTGTACTTGCGCGACGCGTTGCGTTCCCGCGTGGCCGACGGATAGTTGGTCGCCACGTAGTTGTTGGCGCTGGTGATCTGGGCGCTGGTCAGCTCGTACGTCATGGTGATCACCGAGACCGCCGAGCCGTTGGGGGTGTAGACGGTGCTGGCGTAGTCCAGTGTGCCGAGGCCGTCGCTGACCGGGTGCGCGACGCTGGGGTCGGCCAGGTGTGCCCGTACGGCCGCGACGGTGGTCTCCACCGCGCCCGGCCGCAGTTGCAGGCCTTCGCGCAGCAACTCCGAGCGGGTCCAGTCCCAGCCTTCCCGGGTGGCGAGCGCGCGGCCCAGCAACACCGCCGTCGGCTCCAGGCCGGCCTCGCCGTACGTCGCGGCGTCGGCCTGCTTGGCTCGGTGTACGGCGAGTCCGACGTGCAGCAACTCCGTGGACTGTGCCGTGGTCAGGGTGGCCAGCACCTGCGGCTGGGCGAGGATGGTCTCCAGTTTCCACGCGGCCAGGGCTCGGTCGCCGGCGTCGGCGAGGGACTCACCGCTACGGGCCGCGACATCCATGGTCCGGTAGCGCTTGAGCAGTTCCTGGCCGGCGTCGGGGCGGCGGAGCAGTTCCTGGAGTCCGGTGAAGCGTGCGGTGACGGTCTCGAAGCCTTGTTGGACGCTGTTGAAGGCCAGGGCGTCGGGCAGCAGCGGGTACGCCAGGACGGCGTCGACGAGCAGCGGGGTCCGCAAGGCGGCGGCGGTCTTGTCCGGCATCTGCACGGCGTCGACCATCTCCTGATGGCTGCTCAACGCGCGCCACTGCGCGGTGCCGGGGGTCACCTGGTAGGTGAAGGGTCGGTCGGCGGCCGAGACCGGGGTGCCGGGGGTGAGGGTGGCGACAAGGGCACCGGCGACCGCTGCGACGAGGGCGCGTCGGGCGAGGCGGGCAGGACGGGACATCCGTGATCCTCTCGACGAGAACTGGATCGACACAATGAACACCAAGATCGATATGTATCGATTTGGGCTCGACTCGGAACGTTACCAGGATCCGCAGTTGTGGAATGGTCGCAAATTCAAGCAGAAGACGGTCAGTGTCAGTAATTCATTGGACACCAGACTGACGGTGACATGATCAGCCGATGTCGTCCTCCTTCGCCGAGTCGGCACCGGCGTGCTGGACACTGCGGCCGTCCGACGACGGCGGCTGGGTGCCGGACTGGGCAGACAGCGAACCGGATCCGACTCCGGTGCCGACGATTGCCTGGCTCACCTGGCACATCGGCTGGTGGTGGACTGTTGCCATCGACCACGTCGAGAGTCGCACGCCCCACGACCGCGCGGACACCCACTGGCCGGGCAGCAGTGCGGCATCCATCGACTGGCCGCGGGCGTTGCGTACCACCTGGACGGTGCTGGACCGACTCGCCGACGCCGACCTCGACCGGACCACCTTCTGACCGGGGCGGGACCCCGGCAAGTCAGACAACTGCCAGAATTGTTTTTCATATTTGCTATTGTCTAAGTAATTTTGCCATGTTAGCGCTTGCATCAACATCGACATACAACAAAACTGTCAATATCCAGTAAGCCTGAGATCCCCAGTCCCATTCAGGAGGGAACAGTGCGGATCAGCCACACGACCAGCCGGGCAACCCGGCTGCTCGCCGTCACCGTCGGCGTACTCACCGCCGGCGCGCTCGCCCTGCCATCCGCCGGGGCAGCCGCCCCGGTCGTCTACACCGCCAGCGAACTAGCCCAGGTCAGCGACCTGGTGGAAGCCTCCGGCGTCGAAGGGATCGCCTGGCACGTCGACAGCGCCTCCGGCCGCGTCGTGGTGACCGCCGACACCAGCGTCTCCCGCGCCGAGATCGCCAAGATCCGGCGGACCGCGCGCGGCAAGGCCGGCGCGATCCGGGTGGAGCGTACGTCCGGTGTCTTCACCCGGCTGGTCTCCTCCGGCGACCCGATCTACGGCAGCGGCGGCCGGTGCTCACTCGGCTTCAACGCCGTCAGTGGCAGCACCTACTACTTCCTCACCGCCGGGCACTGCGGTGAGGTGGTCAGCACCTGGTACAGCAACTCCGCGCAGACCAACCTGATCGGCCCGACCATCGACTACAGCTTCCCGGGCGACGACTACGCGCTGGTCCGCTACGACAACCCGGCGCAGAGCCACCCGGGTGGATTCAGCGTCGGCGACGCCTTCGTCGGGCAGTCGGTGACCCGCACCGGTTCGACCACCGGCACCCACAGCGGTACGGTCACCGCGCTCAACGCCCGGGTCCGCTACCTCGGCAGCGGAGTCGTCCGCGGTCTGATCCGGACCGACGTCTGCGCCGAGCCGGGTGACTCCGGCGGTCCGCTCTACTCCGGGTCGACCGCGCTGGGCCTCACCTCGGGCGGCAGCGGCAACTGCCGGACCGGCGGCACGACCTTCTACCAGCCGGTCCGCGAGGCGGTCGACGAGTACGACGTGACGATCTACTGATCGGCCCGGGTGGCCGTCGCCGCTGATCGCGACCGGCGGCCGCCACTACTGGTCGACCTGCGGCCGGGCCGGTCGCCGGAGGGTGTGCTCTCCGGTGGCCGGCCCGGCCGACGCCGGTTGGCCCGGCCGACGTCGGGTGGCCAGCAGCACCCGCAGCATCATCGCCGGAGTCGCCAACCACGCCGGCCGGGCCAGCAGATGCTGCACCAGCAGCGCCTGCCGGGCCACCACCGGCGACGTGTGACAGGCCCGCGACACCAGGCTCCGGTACCGGTTGGCCAGGCCGGTCCCGACCGGCCGATGGCCGGTGGTCCGGGGGTCGGCGAAGTCGGCCCCGACGGCGGTGCGCCACAGTACGTCGACCGCCCGGCCGGCCCGACGGTAGAAGGCACCGGCCAGCCGTGGCGAGGTCGGCCCGTACCGCCGCACCGCCCGGTCCAACGCCCGGGCCTGCAGCGCGGCGGAGGTCATGCCCTGCGCGTGGATCGGGTTGAGACTGCAGATCGCGTCGCCCAGGACCAGGAATCCGGCCGGGGTACGGCGCAGCCGTTCCACCTGCCGGCGCTGATCGGTGGCGATCCGGTGGGTCAGCACCGGGCTGAGCGCTTCGGCCTTGGTCAGCACGTCGGCGATGACCGACGACGGGAGCTCCCGGGCGAAGGTCTCGAACTCGGCCGGGTCACTCGGCGGCACCTCCCCGTGCCGGGAGCCGAGGGTGATCAGCCAGCGGTCACCTTCCACCGGCACCATGGTGCCGGTCCGGTGGCCGCCGCCCGAGTCGTCGACCACCACCGCGAGGGCACCGTCGAGGTCGTCCGGACCCCGCCGGACCAGTTGCGACGCGTACGCCGCGTCAACCCGGACCGCCGCGACCTCCGGTGCCGGGAAGCCCAGCTCGGCCAACTGGTCCAGGAAGTGGGTGTTGCGCCCGGTGCAGGCGACGACCAGGTCGGCCCGGTGCTCGACGCCGTCCACCCGGACCCCGGTGATCCGGGCACTGTCGGCCCGGACCCCGGCGATCTGGTCGGTCGCGACCACCAGGCCGTCAACCGCGGTCTGGTCGACGACGGTGACGTTGCGCCGCTGCCGCAGCAGGCACCGGCGGACGGTGTCCTCCAGCAGCGGCCGACTCGCCGACATGGTCAAGAAGCCGAGGTCGGGGCGGGTCCGGTAACCGCCGCCCTGATGCCACACCAGGTCGGCGCCGTGCAGCGGGACGGCACCGGCGGCGGCCAGTTCCCCGGTCAGCCCGGGGAACCAGCCGTCCAGGAGCCGCCGACCGGCCGCCAGCAGCAGGTGGCCGTGGCGGCCCTGCGGGACGCCCCGGCGCGGCACCGCGTCGTCGGGCAGCCGGTCCCGTTCCAGGACCGTCACCCGGTCGACGTGGTCGCTCAGCACCCGGGCGGTGATCAGGCCGGCGATCCCCGAACCGATCACGATCGCGCTGGTGCCGTCGCTGTCGCTCACCCTCGTTGCGCCCTTCCGGGTCGAACCCGCCGACCCGCCGACGGGTCCCACGATCATCGGGCCGCGACCGGACACGGCGCGTGATGGAGATCTGAGGATTCTCTGAGGAAGGGCTGAGCCCCGGGGTTCAGCCCAGGCCGAAGCGTTCGGCGTGGATCTGGGCGTTCGGCACGCCGATGGCCCGGACGCTGTCGACCACGGCGGTGGTCATCGCCGGCGGGCCGCAGACGAACACCTCGCGTTCGGTGATGTCCGGCACCCGGGCGAGCAGGTTCTCCGGGTCGAACGGCCGGTTCGGCGGCGACCCGGATCCGGTGCGCCCGGTCAGCACGTGCAGCTGCGCGCCCTGCGCGGCGGCCAGCCCCTGCAGCTCGCCGAGGAGCACCGCGTCGGTCTCCTTGGCCGCCCGGTAGAGCACCACCGTCGAACCGCCCGACTCCTCCAGCAGCGCCCGGATCGGGGTGACCCCGACACCACCGGCGACCAGCAGGGTCTTGTCCAGTTTGCGGTGCAGGTTGGTGAAGGCGCCGTACGGCCCCTCGATGAAGACCCGGTTGCCGACCTTCAGGTGGCGCAGCCCGGCGCTGGTCTTGCCGGCGGCCTTCGCGGTCAGCCGCAGGGAACGCCCGTCGGGTGCCGCCGACAGCGAGAACGGGTTCGCCTGCCACCAGCGGTTGTGGCCGGGGAACCGCCAGATGCAGAACTGCCCGGCGCGCGACGGCAGCCGGTCCAGGTGGCGGCCGGTGACGTACACCGAGGTCACGTTGTCGGCCTCGGGCACCACGGCGGCGACCCGGAACTGGTGGTACGCGTTGCGCCACAGCGGCACGGCCACCCGGTTGACGATCAGCGACCCGATCACCAGCGCCCACAGCGTCCACCAGTAGATGTTGGCCGGGGCCGAGTCGAAGGTGGTGGTCTCCATGAACTGGTGCACCAGGCCGGCCAGCAGTGCGAGGTAGATCAGCACGTGCAGGCTGTGCCAGGCCTCGTACGGCAGGCGGCGTCGGGCGTACCGGATGGAGGCCCCGACCACGACGATCATGATGCCGGCGGCGATCATTCCGAGCAGCGAGGCGGTCACCCCGGCCAGGCTCAGGAACGTCTCGCCGAAGCCCATGTCGTACAGGGTGGCGTAGCCGGCGATCACGGACACCGCGTGCAGCATCACGGTCCAGAACAGACCGAAGCCGATCCATCGGTGCCAGGCGGTGAGCCGGTCCATCCCGAGCCGCCGGTCCAGCCAGGGAATCCGGGCCACCAGGGTCAACTGCAGCATCATGATCATGGCGGCGTGCAGGCCGAAGAACTTGGCGACGGTCAGCACCGGGTGCTTGCCCTGGCCGTACGCGAAGAAGGCCACTTCGAGGATCAACAGGTTGGCAGCCAGCACACCCCACAGGGTCCAGCGCGCCAGGGTCATCGGGGGGATGCCGGTCGGAGGGGTCGGGGTGGGGGTGGCCTCCATCGCGTCTCGCACGCGATTGGGATCGCCGTACAGCCGGCTCACTGCCTTGCTCCCTGCTATCAGTTACTATCAATCGAATACCGGGAAGGGTGCCCCGCCGCCGACGCTTGTGGCAACCGGCGGACGGTTGGGTCCGGTTCGATCATGAAGCAGGTGTGTCCCGCGACGCTTGGTGAAGATCTGAGGATTTCCTGAGGATCCTCGTGCCAGGGTCACGAATACGGGTACGGCACCGTCGGACGGAACGGCTCAGATCGGGCGGGTACGGCTCAGAGCAGCTCGTGGCGTACCACGTTCTCCTCCCGGCCGGGACCGACGCCGACCACGCTGACCCGGGCCCGGCACAGCTCCTCGATCCGGGCGATGTAACGGCGGGCGTTGACCGGCAGCTCCGCCTCGGTGCGGGCCGCGGTGATGTCCTCCCACCAGCCGTCGTGCTCCTCGTAGATCGGCGTGGCGTGGTGGAAACCGGTCTGGGTCATCGGCATGTCGTCGAACCGCTCGCCGTCGATCTCGTAGCCGACGCAGATCGGCACCTTCGCCAGCCCGGTCAGCACGTCGAGCTTGGTGACGACCAGGTCGGTGATGCCGTTGAGCCGTACGGCGTACCGGCCGACGACCGCGTCGAACCAGCCACAGCGGCGCTCCCGACCGGTGGTGGTGCCGTACTCGGCACCGATCTTGCGCAGATGGTCACCGGCGGCGTCGAACAACTCGGTCGGGAACGGCCCGGAGCCGACCCGGGTGGTGTACGCCTTGGTCACCCCGATCACCTTGGTGATCGCGGTCGGCGGGATGCCGGTGCCCACGCAGGCCCCGCCCGACGTGGGGTTCGACGAGGTCACGAACGGGTACGTGCCGTGGTCCATGTCGAGCATGGTGGCCTGCGCGCCCTCCAGCAGCACCGTGTCGCCCCGGTCGAGGGCGTCCCAGAGGATCGCCCGGGTCTCGGCGATGTGCGGGCGCAGCCGCTGCGCGTACGCCAGGTACTCCTCGACCACCGCGTCCAGGTCGAGCGCCTTGCGGTTGTAGACCTTGAACAGGATCTGGTTCTTCTCCCGCAGCGCCAGCTCCAGCTTCTTGCGCAGGATGCCGGGGTCGAGCAGGTCCTGCACCCGGATGCCCATCCGGGCCACCTTGTCGCCGTACGCCGGCCCGATGCCGCGCCCGGTGGTGCCGATCCGCGACGATCCGAGGTAGCGCTCGACCACCCGGTCCAGCGCCCGGTGGTGCGGCATGATCAGGTGCGCGTCGCCGGAGATCCGCAGCCGGGAGACGTCCACGCCGCGTTCGGCGAGGCCGTCGATCTCGGTCAGCAGGACCTTCGGGTCGACCACCACCCCGTTGCCGATGATGATCATCGCGTTCGGGGAGAGCGCACCGGACGGCATCAGGTGCAGGGCGTACTTCTGCCCGTCCGGCGTGATCACGGTGTGCCCGGCGTTGTTGCCGCCGGAGAACCGCACCACGTAGTGGACCCGCTCGCCAAGCAGGTCGGTAACCTTGCCCTTGCCCTCGTCACCCCATTGCGCGCCGAGCAGCACGATCGCTGGCATCTTGTGTAACCCGCCTCCATGGGGCTCGGGTGCCAGGTGGCGACCGCGTGGCAAGCCCGAGGAGTCAGGCTAACAAGGGTCACGAACCTGGTGGACGTGGCCGCAGAGATCGGCGAAAGGCGGCGACGGTGTACGACGTGGTGCTGCTGACACTCGGCAGCCAGCCGGACGCGGGCTGCGACGGCGGCTGCGGTGTCAGCTGTGGCACGGCACTCACCCGGGCGAAGCCCGACTGCGCCGAACCGCTCCGGGTGCCGGTGCTGACCTGCCGGGACGCGCTGGTCGCCGCCGGCGCCCGGGTCGAGACGGTGACCGCGCGGTCGGACCGGGAGATCGACGACGTCCTCGCCCGGTTGGACGGCCCGGCCCGGCCGGACGGTCTGACCTGGCCCGACGACGACGGCAAGACCCGGCTGATCGTCGCCACGGCCACCGACGGGCAGCTGCGGGCGGTGCTGCGCCGGATGGTACGCCGCTACGCGCCGCCGCCGAGCCGGCGACCCGCCGACCTGGCCGACTCCCGGACCCTGCCGGATCTGCCGGCGATCGGGGTGCTGCCACTCGACCCCGGCGGTTCTGCCGACTCCCGGCGGTCCACGGCAACCGGTACCCCGGCAGGCGACGCCCCGCCAGCCGACCTGGCCGGCCGGCTCGGCCTGCCCCGGGAGCCGGCCGCGGTCGCCGCCGCGGTCCTCGGCGGCCGGCAGCGCCGGCTGGACCTGCTGCGTACCGACAGTGGTTCGGTGACCCTGGACGGCGCGCTGCTGGGTGCCGCCGACGAGCACGATCACCCGCTACCCTGGCGCGGACGGATCGAGGTCGATGACGCCGTGCTGAGCACCGGCGACGACCCGCTGTTGGCCTGCGTGGTGGCGAACGCCGACGGGTACGCCCGGCTGGCGGAGGTGGAGCTGGTGGCCCGGGCGGACCCGGCGGACGGGGTGCTGGAGGTGGCGGTGGCGGTACCGGTGAAGACCAGGTCGTGGTGGCGCGGCGAGCGGGTACGCATCGAGATCCGCCGGGCCCGTGGTCGCGCGACGGCGGTCACCCCGCGCGACGGCGAGTTGCCGTTCCTGGACGACGGGGTGGTGGGCGGCTTGACCCGGAAACGCTCCTGGTGGGTGGAACCGGGCGCCTGGGCCGTGTACACATACTGACCTGGTATGCGACGCTAAGTAGCGACTGACCTGCACATCCTCGGGTTGTCCACGGGGGGCGAGGGGGAGGTACGCAGTGCACGACAACACCGATCCGGGGCGGTCGACCGGCACCGACGGAGGTCAGGTGGAGGAGCCGTTCTGGCCGCCGGACGAAGTAGTGGCAACTCCCCGCAGCGATCAGACCATCGCCGTACCGGTCATCCCGACGGTGACGTCCGGAGCCGAGGTCCGGCCCGGCAACGGCCAGCTGAGCCGTGCTGGGCAGGCCGGCGCGAACGGCAGCGGCAGCGCCAACGGCAGCGGTGGTCTGCCCGCCGACCGTGATCCGGAACTGCCGCATTCGCCCGCGTCGCCGTGGGCGCAGCCCCCCAGCAGATTGACCAGCCGCTCGACCGGTGCCGCTGGCACCGCCGGCGATGCTGGTCCGTCCGGCGCTGTGCCGCCGGCTCCCCGGCGGTCACCGGAGCAGCCCGTACCGCCGACGGAGGCGCCCGTACCGCTCACGGAGCAGCCCGTACCGCCGACGGACGCGGCCACGCCCACGTCGGAGGCTGCCGGCCGGCCGCACCCGACGCCGCCTCGGCCCGGCCCGACCCACCCCCGCCAGCCACATCCCGGTCCCAGCCGGCCCGCCCCACCACCCGGTCAGACGCCGACGCCGCCCCCGCTGCCGCCGACTGGCCCCGGCCGGCCGAGCGAGCCTCAGCAAGAGGCGACGGAACCCGCGCCGGGAAAGCCCGCCGACCCGTGGGCCCCGCCAGCCGCCGGCCCGACGGCGACATCGCCTGCTGTGTCGGCGCCCACGGCGACGCCCGGCTGGGACGAGACGCCCGGCTGGGACGACTGGACTCCGACGGACGGCGGGGCCTGGTCACCGCCACCGTCGGCGGCACCGGCGTACCAGCAGGTGAGTCCGGGCGTGACCGAACTGCCCCGACAGCCGTACCAGGAAGCGCCCGGGGTGCACCGGATGCCATCGTCTCCCGGACCGGACACTCCGGGGCCGGGCTCACCGGGGCCGGGCTCACCGGGGCCGGACGCTCCAGTGCCGCCGCCACGGTCGGCAATGTTCGACTCGGGCTACCCGGTGCCGCCCGGGGTGCTCGGCGCGGTGCAGCAGGGTCCCACCCAACAGGGTCCCGCGTACCAGGATCCCGGGCAGCGGCCGGCCACGCCGGCGCACCAGCAGGCGAGCACGCCGGCCAGCGGCAGCCAGCTGCCGGCGGGCTGGACACCCGACTCGTTCGTGCCGACCGCCGAGGAGTTCGCCCTGCGTCGGGCGGCGAAACCGGCCAACCCGGTCGCCACGATGGGGGTCCGGGCCGCGCTCAACCGGACCACGCTGGGCCTGGTCAAGCTGCCGCCGGGGCAGCACGAGCAGGAGATCCGGCGGGACGTCGAGATGGTGCGCCGCAACTTCGGTGGGCTGCGCCAGGTCACCGTGGTCAACCCGAAGGGCGGTGCCGGCAAGACCGTCGCCATCCTGATGCTGGCCATGACGTTCGGGCAGAAGCGCGGCGGCTACGTGCTGGCCTGGGACAACAACGAGACCCAGGGCACCCTCGGCATGCGCGCCCAGCAGGACTTCCACTCCCGTACGGTCCGGGACATGCTGCGCGACCTGCGCCTGTTCCAGGGGTCACACGGCCGGGTCGGTGACCTGTCGCAGTACGTGCGGGCGCAGGGCGAGGGCATGTTCGACGTGCTCGCCTCGGACGAGTCGGCCACCGCCGGCGAGATGCTGACCGCCGCCGCGTTCGCCGAGATCCGCGAGGTGGTCAGCCGGTTCTACAAGTTGATCTTCGTGGACACCGGGAACAACGTACGGGCACAGAACTGGCAGGCGGCGATCGACGCCACCGACCAGCTCGTGGTGACCATGTCGGCCCGCAACGACTCCGCCGAGCCGGCCGCCCGGATGCTCGACCACCTGGAGCAGACCGGCCGGCAGCGGCTGGTCCGCCAGGCGGTCACCGTCATCTCCATGCCGCCGTCCCGCCGGGAGATCGACCTGGCACCGATCCACCGGCACTTCGCCGCCCGCACCCGTACGGTGCTGCTGGCACCGTACGAGCGGATCATCGACAGCGGGGAGCCGATCCGATACGGGCAGTTGTCCGCGACGTTCCGGCAGGCGTGGCTGAAGATCGCCTCGGCGGTGGCCGAAGGGCTCTGAGCCGTCAACTGCTGGCGAGAGCGTCCCCGGCGGCCGGGTCGCAGTCCCGCAGGAACTGCGCGCACCGGGCGGCCTCGTCGCTCTCACCGATCTCCCCGGCCGCCCGGGACAGCAGGTGCAGGCAGGCCAGGAAACCCTGGTTCGGCCGGTGCGACCAGGGCACTGGGCCGTGCCCCTTCCAGCCGCTGCGACGCAGCTGGTCCAGGCCCCGGTGGTAGCCGGTGCGAGCGTAGGCGTACGCGGCGACGACCTCCCCCTTGGTGAACGCACGCTGGGCGAGCACCGCCCAGGCCCGACTGTAGGTGGGGTGGCGTCCGGCGGCAGCGGCGTACGCCTCCTCGGTGTCCACCTGGGCAGCCTCGGCGAGAGCCGCCTCGGCCTGCTCGTCGCCGGGCAGCATGGTGGCCGGCGGTTCGGGCAACAGGTTCTGCATTTTGCCCATTCAACCTGGATTCGCAGCGACATGGTGTCTGAACGGATGAGTCCTTCGTCACGCGTGCGGCGGGTGTGCCGATGCCGGTACTCGACTAGAAATAGAGGTCCGGAGCCTCCCCAGGAACCGGTTTGGGAAGCCCGGTGGCCTCGTGCCACCGGGCTTCGCTGTACGACCGGGCTTCGCTGCGCCACGCCCCGCCGGTTGCGGCGGTACGGAAAAATGGCCGAATGTCCACGCCACCCCCCGCAGCGCTGTCCGGCGACTACGACTCCACCCCGTACGAAGTGGAGTCCCGCGCCGAGCTCGACCATCATCTGCGCGCCGGCAGCCTGGCCGGGCTGACCGTGCAGGGACTGCAGTTCGACGTGCCGCCGGTGCCCGACCTGACCGACATCGACCTCACCGACACGTTGTTCCTGGGCTGTTCGTTCCCGTCGGCGGCGGCGGAAGCGGAGCTGGTGCGCCGGGGCGCGCATGTGGTCCCGCCGTTCGCCGGGCTGCCGTACCCGAGTCACCCGCCCCGGCTGTACACCCCGGCTGACCTGGCCGCCGGGTTCGCCGAGCACGGCGCCGACGGAATGTACGACAACCTGGTCTACCGGCATTTCCGCCGGCACGGCGGCGCCCAGCCGCAGATCCGCGAGGCGCTGGCCCAGCGGCTGCACGACCACGGCATCGACAACGCGCTCGCCGACGCCACCCGGACCTGGATCGACCGGTACGGGCCGGCCTCGGTGATCGGGGTGATGGGCGGGCACGCGGTGCCGCGCGGCACCTCCGCGTACCGGCTGGCCGCCACGCTCGGCTGGGAGCTGGCCCGGGCCGGCCGGCTGGTGGTCACCGGCGGCGGGCCGGGCGTGATGGAGGCGGCGAACCTCGGCGCGTACCTGAGCAGCCACGACGCCGAGGAGCTGACCGACGCCATCGACCTGCTGGCCGGCGCGCCGGACTACGCAGACCAGCAGCCGTACACCGCCGCCGCGCTGGCGGTCCGCGACCGGTACCCGGTCGACGCGGCGGTGTCCGACGACAGCGGCTCCGGTTGGGCGCGGGCCGGCGGGCTCGCCATCCCCACCTGGCTGTACGGGCACGAGCCGGCCAACCTGTTCGCCGGGCGGATCGCCAAGTACTTCTGCAACGCGGTCCGGGAGGACACCATCCTGCGGCTGGCCCGGGGCGGCATCGTGTTCGCGCCGGGCCGCGCCGGCACCGTACAGGAGGTCTTCCAGGCATCCACGAAGACGTTCTACGGCACCGACGGGGCCAGCGGCCCGTACGTCTTCCTGGACCGCGCCTTCTGGACCCAGACCCTGCCGGTCGAGGCGATGCTGGCGCCGCTGCTGGCGCTGTCCCCGGCCGGCGACCTGTCCCCGCTGATCCGGCTCACCGACGACGTGCACGAGGCGGTCGCGCTGCTCACCGCCGCCGCGCTGCCGCCGGTCGCGCCGCACCAGGTCACCAGGTCGAGCTGACCTTCGGCTCAGGGCACGACGTCGGCGACGACGCAGGCGACGTTGTCCGGGGCACCCGCCTGGTACGCCAGGTCGATCACCGTGCGTACCGTCTCGGCCGGGTCGAGCCCGGCGGCGACCGCGGCGGCGAGGTCGTCGTCGGGCACCACCGCCCAGACCCCGTCGGAGCAGAGCAGATACCGGTCGTACGCGACGAGCCGATGCGCCGCGTACGCCGGTTTCGCCGTCCCGGTGCCGTCCAGCGCCTGGGTGAGCAGCGCCCGCCGCCGGTGTGCCAGCGCCAGCGCCGGGTCGAGCCGGCCGGCGTCCACCAGCGCCTGCACGTAGCTGTCGTCGCGGGTGAGCCGGGTCAGTTCGCCGCCCCGCCACCGGTACGCCCGGGTGTCGCCGACGTGCACCAGCTCGAACCGGTCGCCGACCTGCAGCAACGCGGTCACCGTACTGACCGGCGACGCACCCGTGCCGGCACCCACCTGGCGGATCGCGTCGTCGGCGGCGCGGTACGCGTCCGCCAGGGCCGTGCCCGGCGCATCCGCCAGGACCGTGCCCGGCGCATCCGCCAGGACCGTGCCCGGCGCATCCGACGGTCCGGTGTCGAGCCGCGCGAGCGCCTTGATCACCGCGCTGCTGGCCTGCGCCCCGCCCGGGCCGGCGGCACCGTCGGCGACCGCGAGCAGTCGGCGTCCGGCGTACGCCCGGTCCTCGTTGCTGGTCCGCACCCGGCCGATGTCGGTACGGACGGCGCTACGCAGGCCGAAGCCTGCCGGTCGGTCGGTCATTGTCGTTCTCCTCGTCTGGAGTTCCGCGACGAGGCTGGTCACGAGTTGTTCCCTGGCCGCCGTCTCGGCCTGGGTGGCCGACCACCAGCGGGCGATCTCCCCGGCGACGGCCACCGGGTCGTCCGGCCAGTGCGCGCAGACCTGCCGAACGCGGCGCAGCGGCATCCCGCCACGCCGCAGCCGGGCCACCAACCGGGCCAGCTCCAGCTGCTCCGGCCGGTAGTAGCGGTAGCCGGACTCCGGGTCGACGGCCGCCGGCCGGAGCAGCCCCGTGTCGGCGTAGATCCGCAACGCCTTGACCGTCAGCCCGGCGGCGCGGGCGAACGCGCCGATGGTGAGCAGCCGCATCGTGCCCCTCCTCGTGCCGGCCGTGGTCGACCGGCAAGGGTCATGCTGTGGTCGGCCCCAAGGTCCGGGTCAAGCCCGTCGGCGGGGTCGGGCCAAGCATCGGTGGGCTCAGGCGACGGGGCGGCGGCGCCAGGCGACGATCGGCAGCTCGACGTCGGGCTCGGCGGACAGGCCGTTCTCGTCGAGGGCGTTCTGTACGGCCAACCGGGCCCCGTCGAAAAGGAACTCGACGGCGTGCAGCACGTGCGGACGCCAGTGCGACGGCATGATCCGCTCGATCACGTTGACCGCCCGCAGCGGTCGGCCCCGGGCCGGCAGAGGCGCCGGATGCCGGTCGCTGTGCCAGTCCAGCCGCAGGCCGGGCAGGTCCAGCGGCATGGACATGTCGACCTGGTTCCAGGTGATCGCGCATTCGTCGAACTTGCGGTGGGTGACCTCGACGTTGACGTCACCGAAGCCGAGGATGACCGGGCCGTTTGCGTACCAGGTGTCCAGGTCGAGGTCCCACATCAGCCAGGTGTCGACCAGCGGGCGTCCGATGATGCGGGAGAACCGGGCCCGGTGGGCGGCGGCGAGCGTCGCGGCGTCGTGGCACCACTGTGGCTCGTACCCATCGATGCCGAGCACGACCGACCTCCGCAGCGGACCACTCTGAATCGGTAGATCCTACCGGTGTGGTTCGTACGACGGCGACGCGCGGCCGGCCCTGGGGGTACGGGACCGGCCGCGCGACGGGTGGTTCGGTGGGTGTTACTTGGCCAGCGTGGTGCCGGTGGAGCGCAGGTGCTCGCAGGCGTCGACGACGCGCTTGGCCATCCCGGCCTCGGCCGCCTTGCCCCAGGCCCGGGGGTCGTACGACTTCTTGTCGCCGACCTCGCCGTCGATCTTCAGCACCCCGTCGTACTTGGTGAACATGTGGGTGACGACCGGGCGGGTGAAGGCGTACTGGGTGTCGGTGTCGATGTTCATCTTCACCACGCCGTAGTCCAGCGCGGCCCGGATCTCCTCCAGCAGCGAGCCGGAGCCGCCGTGGAAGACCAGGCTGAGCGGCTTCTCCTTGCCGTACTTGGCGCCGACCGCGTCCTGGATCTCCTTGAGGATCTCCGGCCGCAGCTTGACGTTGCCCGGCTTGTAGACGCCGTGCACGTTGCCGAAGGTGAGTGCCGCCATGTAGCGGCCCTTCTCGCCGAGGCCGAGCGCCTCGACCATGGCCAGCCCGTCCTCGACGGTGGTGTACAGCTTCTCGTCGATGGCGCCGACGACGCCGTCCTCCTCGCCGCCGACGACGCCGACCTCGATCTCCAGCACGACCTTGGCGGCGGCGGCCTCGGCCAGCAGCTCGGTGGCGATCTCCAGGTTCTCCTTCAGCGGTACGGCGGAGCCGTCCCACATGTGCGACTGGAACAGCGGCGCACCACCGGCGGCGACCCGCTCCTTGGAGGCGGCCAGCAGCGGGCGGACGAAGCCGTCCAGCTTGCCCTTCGGGCAGTGGTCGGTGTGCAGCGCGATGTTGACCGGGTACTTCTTGGCCACTTCCTCGGCGAAGGCGGCGAAGGCCAGCGAACCGCTGACCATGTCCTTGACGGTCGGGCCGGAGAGGTACTCGGCACCACCGGTGGAGACCTGGATGATGCCGTCGCTCTCCGCCTCGGCGAAGCCCTGCAGCGCGGCGTTGAGGGTCTGCGAGGACGTGACGTTGATGGCGGGGTACGCGAACGCGCCGGCCTTGGCGCGGTCAAGCATCTCGGCGTAGACCTCGGGAGAGGCGATGGGCATCTCGAACGCTCCTTTGTACCGGTTCGGCCCGTCGACGGGCCGGATTCCATGCTCAGCTCACTGCGCTGGACCGCGCTGTCCTCCGCTAGGCAGTATCCCGCAGCGGCACCGCCCCGGCGACATCGGCCCTGTCTGTGGGCCTGCGACATCGGCCCTGTCTGTGGGCACGGTCAGCGGCGGTCGTACTTGTCGGGGATGACCAGGCTGATCAGCCAGCCGACGACGGCCATCACGATCGCTCCCCAGAATGCCGGCCAGAACCCGTCGATGGCGAACGGCAGGTCCAGTTGTTGCGCCAGCCAGTCGGTCAGCAGGAAGAGCAGGGCGTTGACGACCAGTGCGAACAGGCCGAGGGTGAGGAGGTAGAAGACACAGCCGACGACCTTGATGACCGGTTTGAGGACCGCGTTGACCAGTCCGAAGATCAGCGCCACGATGACCAGGGTCAGCGCGTTGTTGGTCGCGGTGTCACCGGTGACGTCGATGCCGGGCACGATCAGCGTGGTTATCCACAGGGCGACCGCGTTGACCGCGAGCCTGATCAGGAATCCCATACTGCCATCCTGCCACCCGGAGTAAACCACTGCGCCACAAAAACGGACAAGCCTCTTATCTTGGACGGTGGTCGGCGGGCACCCCGGTTGACCCGTACCGTGGTGGGAGCACCGGCACGGACGGACGAACGGAGGCGAGACATGACCTACCCGGACGAGGACATCGCCCCAGGGGACCACCTCGCTCCCGAGGAACGTGACCCGGAGGCGCCCGCCGACGACGCGGTCGAGCAGTCGGTCGTGGCCAACCCGGTCGAGCAGCAGCCCGAGGTGCACCGTGGCCTGGAGGTCGACGACTGGGACGCGGTCGAGCAGTCCCGCATCGTCGACCTCGATGATGACGACGGCTACCGCTGACCGTTGACCGCGTCGGAGCGGCCGCCACGCATCCGCGATAAGACGGAAACCGCGCATCAGCGATAACCGGTGTCGACCGGTGGCGGCCGGCTGGCACCATCACCCGGGTGCTGATGACCGTGACGACGACCCACCGGCCCGCCACCGACCTCGGCTACCTGCTGGTCAAACATCCGGACCGGATGCAGTCGTTCGACGTACCCACCGGCACGGCGCACGTGTTCTACCCGGAGGCCACCGAGCAGCGCTGCACCGCCGCGCTGCTGCTCGACGTCGACCCGGCACGCCTCGCCGCCGGCGGCCCGCGCCGTGGCCGGCGCACGGCCGCGATGCCGGAGAGCTTCACCCTCGGCCAGTACGTCAACGACCGGCCGTACGCCGCGTCCAGCCTGCTCGCCGCCGCGCTCGCCAAGGTGTTCCGGTCCGCGCTACGTGGTGAGAGCCGGGACCGCCCCGAGCTGCCCGGCACCGCCCTGCCGCTGACCATCCGGGTGCCGGTACTGCGCTGCCGGGGCGGCGCCGCCCTCGCCGAGCGCCTGTTCAGCCCGCTCGGCTGGACGGTGACCGCCCGACCCATCCCACTGGACGAGCGCTACCCGCAGTGGGGGGACAGCCGCTACGTCGACCTCACCCTGACCGGCACGCTGCGGGTCGCCGACGCGCTCAACCACCTGTACGTGCTGCTGCCGGTGCTGGACGACGCCAAGCACTACTGGATCGCCCCGGACGAGTTGGACAAGCTGATCCGGGCCGGCGAGGGCTGGCTGGCCGGCCACCCGGAACGCCGGTTGATCACCCGGCGCTACCTGGCCCACCGCCGGGTGCTCGCCCGACGCGCCGAGGACCGGCTCGCCGAGGCGCGGGCCGCCGAGCTGCGGCTGGCCGACGCCGCTGCCGACAACGACGACCCTGGTGCTGACGACAACACTGGCGCTGACGAGGACGCCGGGCTGCCGGCGGCGGTCCGGCCGCGACCGCTGGCCGCGACCCGCCGGGCCGCCGTGCTCACCGCGTTGGCCGAGGCCGGTGCCACCCGGGTGCTCGACCTGGGCTGCGGCGGCGGTGCGCTGCTCACCGAACTGCTCGCCCGGCCCCGGTTCACCGAGATCGTCGGCACCGACGTGTCGGCCCGGGCGCTGGAGCTGGCCGCCCGCCGGCTGCGACTGGACCGGCTGCCGGCACGCCAGCAGCAGCGGATCCGGCTGTGGCAGTCCGCGCTCACCTACCGCGACGACCGGCTGCGCGGCTACGACGCCGCCGTACTGATGGAAGTGGTCGAGCATCTCGACCCGCCCCGGCTGCCGGCCCTGGCCGAGGCGGTCTTCGGCCACGCCCGACCCGCAACCGTGCTGGTGACCACCCCGAACGTGGAGTACAACGTGCGCTACGAAGGACTCGTGGCGGGCGCGCTGCGACACCCGGACCACCGGTTCGAGTGGAGCCGCGTCGAGTTCGCCGACTGGGCCGGGCGGGTCGCTGCGGCGTACGGCTACCGGGTCGGGTTCCGGCCGGTCGGCGAGGTCGATCCGGACGTGGGGCCACCGACCCAACTGGCGGTCTTCACCCACGACGGCGCCAGCGCCGGCGGTGCCGGGGGTGCCCGGTGACCAGGCTGGAGATCCCCGAACTCGCCCTGATCGCCCTGGTCGGTGTCTCCGGCTCCGGCAAGTCGACCTTCGCCCGCCGGCACTTCGCCGCCACCCAGGTGCTCTCGTCGGACACCTTCCGGGCGATGGTCGCCGACGACGAGAACGACCAGTCGGCGTCGGCGGACGCCTTCGACGCGCTGCACTACGTCGCCGGCAAGCGGCTGCGCGCCGGCCGGCTCACCGTGGTCGACGCCACCAACCTGCAGGAGCACGCCCGGGCCGGGCTGGTCGCCGTCGCCCGGGAACACGACGTACTGCCGGTCGCGGTGGTGCTCGACGTGCCCGAGCAGCTCTGCTGGGAACGCACCCAGAGCCGGGCCGACCGCACCTTCGGCCGGCACGTGATCACCCGGATGCAGCGTGATCTACGCCGCTCGGTCGGCCGGCTGACCCGGGAAGGCTTTCGGCACGTGTTCGTGCTGCGCGGCACCGACGAGATCGACGCCGCCGAGATCCGGCTGACCCGGCTGTACAACGACCGGCGGGAGCTCACCGGGCCGTTCGACATCATCGGTGACGTGCACGGCTGTCGCGCCGAACTGGAGGCGCTGCTGACGAAGCTGGGTTGGACGATCGACCGCGACGACGCCGGTCGACCGGTCGACGCCCGGCACCCGCAGGGGCGTACCGCGGTCTTCGTCGGTGACCTGGTCGACCGCGGCCCGGACTCACCCGGGGTGCTGCGCCTGGTGATGGGGATGGTGCGGGGCGGCACCGCGCTCTGCGTGCCCGGCAACCACGAGCAGAAGCTGCTGCGCAAGCTGCGGGGCCGCAAGGTGACCGTGTCGCACGGTCTGGCCGAGACCCTGGAGCAGCTGGCCGCCGAGCCGGCCGAGTTCACCGACGAGGCCGCCAGGTTCATCGACGGGCTGGTCAGCCACTATCGGTTGGACGGGGGCGCGCTGGTGGTGGCGCACGCCGGGCTCAAGGCCGAATACCAGGGTCGGGCGTCCGGCCGGGTGCGCAGCTTCGCGCTGTACGGGGAGACGACCGGCGAGACCGACGAGTACGGCCTGCCGGTGCGCTACCCGTGGGCCCGCGACTACCGGGGTGCCGCCACCGTGGTGTACGGGCACACCCCGACGACCCGCCCGGAATGGGTGAACAACACCATCTGCGTCGACACCGGCTGTGTCTTCGGTGGCCGGCTGACCGCGCTGCGCTACCCGTCGCGGGAGCTCGTCTCGGTGCCGGCCGACCGCGAGTACTACCCGCCGATGCGGCCGCTGACGGCCGAGCCAGGTGCCGCCGACGGCACCGGACCGGTCACCGACCGGCCCGACGACGTGCTGGACCTGCGTGACGTCACCGGCCGCCGGCACATCGACTACGGCTACGGCACCACGACGGTCCCGGCGGAGAACGCGGCCGCCGCGTTGGAGGTGATGAGCCGCTTCGCGGTGGATCCCCGGTGGCTGGTCTGGCTGCCGCCGACCATGGCGCCCTGCTCGACGTCGACCCGGGACGGATTCCTGGAGCATCCGGCGGAGGCGTTCGCCGACTACCGGGCCGCCGGTGTCGACCGGGTGGTCTGCCAGGAGAAGCACATGGGATCCCGGGCGGTGGTGCTGGTCTGCCGCGACCCGGCGGGCGACCCGCTGTTCGGCCCCGGCGGCGGGGTGGTGCACACCCGCACCGGGCGACCGTTCTTCACCTCCGCCGAGCGAACCGACGCGCTGCTGTCCCGGATCCGGGCGGCGGCCGAGGCGGCCGGGCTGTGGCAGCGGCTGGCCACCGGCTCCAGGCCGGCCGGCTGGCTGCTGCTCGACTGCGAGCTGCTGCCCTGGTCGGCGAAGGCACTCGGGCTGATCCGCGAGCAGTACGCCAGCGTCGCCGCCGCCGGCCGGGCCGCGCTGCCCGCCGCGTTGGACGTGCTCGACGCCGCCGCCGGTCGGGGCCTGCCGGTCGGGCAGCTGCGCGAGCGGCTGGCCCGCCGGGCCGGCGACGTCGACCGGTACGCCGACGCCTACCGGGCGTACGTCGGTGACCCGGACGCGGTGACGTTGGCACCGTTCGCGGTGCTGGCCGCCGACGGCCGCTCGTACGCCGACCGCGACCACGGCTGGCACCTGGAGTGCGCGGACGCGCTGGTGGCGGCCGATCCGCAGCTGTTCACCACCACCCGACGGCGGGTGGTCGACCTCACCGACGACGCGGCGGTGAACGGCGCCACCGACTGGTGGTCGGAGCTGACGGCGGCCGGCGGTGAGGGCATGGTGGTCAAGCCGTACGCCGGACTGACTGCCCGCAGCGGCACCGGCCGGCTGCTGCAGCCCGGCGTCAAATGCCGGGGCCGGGAGTATCTGCGGATCATCTACGGTCCGGAGTACACCGAACCGGAGCGGCTGGCTGAGCTGCGCCGGCGGTCGTTGGGCCGCAAGCGGTCGATGGCGCTGCGCGAACACGGTCTCGGTCTGGCCGCGCTGGATCTGCTGGCCGCCGGCGCACCGCTGTGGCGTCGGCACGAGTTGGTCTTCGCGGTGCTCGCCTGCGAGTCCGAACCGGTCGACCCCCGACTGTGAACACTGGCCCGGTATGGTTCTGCAAATGTCAGTGCGCGAACGTGTCGGCCATGTGTTCCGGGGTGCCGCGATCGGGGTGGCGGAGGCCGTCCCCGGGGTCAGCGGCGGGACCATCGCCCTGGTCACCGGCGTGTACGAGCGGCTCATCGCCTCGGCCGGGCACCTGATCAGCGCGGTCCGGTACGCGGTCACCGACGTGCCCCGTAAGCAGGGCTGGGCGCGTAGCCGGGAGCAGTTCCGGCAGGTGCACTGGGGAGTGATCATCCCACTGGCGCTGGGTATGCTGCCCGGTCTGCTACTCGCCGCCCGGCTGCTGGAGCCGATGCTGGAGGAGCACCCGGAGCAGACCCGAGGGCTGTTCTTCGGCCTGGTGCTGGCCTCGGTGCTGGTGCCGGTCTCGATGATCGGCCGGCCGTGGCGCGGCCGGGACGTGTTCGCGGTGGTCGCCGCCGGGGTCGCGGCGTTCGTGCTGACCGGTCTGCCGTCGGCCAGCATCGACCCGAACCCGGTGGTGGTGCTGCTGGCCGCCGCGGTCGCGGTCTGCGCGCTGGTGCTGCCGGGCGTGTCCGGCTCGTTCCTGCTGCTGACCGTCGGGCTCTACGAGCCGACCATCGAGGCGGTCAACGACCGCGACGTCGGCTACCTGGCGGTCTTCGCCCTCGGCATGCTCGTCGGGTTGACGCTGTTCGTGAAGCTGCTGCAGTACCTGTTGGAGCACCACCGGCGGGTCACCCTCGCGGTGATGACCGGCGTGATCGTCGGCAGCCTGCGGGCGCTGTGGCCGTGGCAGACCGAGGATCGCGGGCTGCTCGCCCCCGACGGCAATGTGCTGTCGGTGGCGTTGCTGCTGGTGCTGGGGGTCGTCATCGTCACCGCGATGGTCGTCCTCGAGCAGCGCCGGTTGCGCCGCGCGGCGGTCGATGTCACCCAGGAGGAGTCGCCGCAGCTGCCGACCCACCACTGAGCTGAGTCCGCCGGCCGGTTGGCCGACCGGCCCAGCGGGCCGGTCTGTCCCTCATCGGGTCGGTCCGGTCCAGTCGGGTCAGACGGTGCCGTGCTCCGCGTCCGGCAGCTGGTCGAGGTAGTCGGCCGGCAGCGGCGTCAGCTCGTCGAGCCGGCCGATGGCCAGCGCCCGGTAGGTGAGCCGGGCGGCCTCTTCCAGGTTGACCGCCCGTTTGTGGGCGAGCTCCACCGACCCGGCCAGTACGGAGCACCCGTGCCGGGACAGGATCAGGCAGTTGGTGCCGTCGGCGGCCGCGTCGGCGGCGGCGGAAGCGAGTCGCAGCCCGCCGGGCGGCGCGAACGGCACGGTGACGACGCGCCGCAGGTAGAAGGCATGGTCGGTGGTGACCAGCCGGATCGGTACGCCGAGCGCGTCCAGCAGCAGCATGCTCTGCGGGTGCAGGTGCACGATGGCGCGGACGTCGGGGCGGGCACGGTAGACCGCCAGGTGCAGCGCCAGCTCGCTGGTCGGCCGGGCCTGCCGGCCGTCGGACGACAGCGGCGAGTCGCCGGACAGCGTGGAGTCGCTGTCGGGCAGCGTGCAGCCGTCCGCGATCCGCACCCGGACGAACGATGCCGGGACGAGCCGGTCCAGCCAGGTGCCGGACGCGGTTACCCAGCATTCATCGCCGCCCGGCAGGCGGGCGGAAAGGTTGCCACCGGAGCCCACGACGAGACCGGCGCGCACCACGTCGTGGCCGACGTGGGCAAGCTGGTCCCGCAGATCGCCAGCGACGTACGTCACGCGGCGACCTCCGTAAACCTTGGGCACCTTGCCTGGCAGCTCCGCCTCCGCGAGTCGACCAGGCAAGGTGCCGTCAGGTCAGCGTGCCTTCTTGGTGGCGCGCTTACGCGGCGGGGTCAGCAGATCCGCGATCGTGGCGATCGCGGTCGGCACCAGCCGGTAGTAAGCCCACACTCCGCGCTTCTCCCGCTCCAGCAAGCCGGCCTCGGTGAGGATACGCAGGTGGTGGCTCACCGTCGGCTGGGAGAGCCCCAGCGGAGCAGTGAGGTCGCAGACGCAGGCCTCGCCTTCCGGCGCCGACTGGATCAGGCTGAGCAGCCTGAGTCGGGCCGGGTCGGCGAGCGCCTTGAGGACTCCAGCGAGTCGCTCCGCGTCCGCGCGTTCGATCGGCTCGCCGGCAAGCGGCGAGATTTGAGGCATGGTCATTTCAGCCAACGCAGTTCCCACGAAACCCATCCTTCCACCAAACAGCATCGATCCGCCTGCATATCAGCAGATCCGAATCGGCAAACTTTTAGGCCGGAAGGCCGAGGTCAGCCAACGTATAGGCGGCCCGATAGGCCAGTCCGGCTGCCCGAACCGCGTCACCGGCCCCACGATCGACGATCACCGCCACGCCGACCACCTCAGCTCCTGCCTCCTGTAACGCCTCGACTGCGGTCAGTACGCTCCCGCCGGTCGTCGAGGTGTCCTCCACTGCCAGCACCCGCCGGCCGGCCACGTCCGGCCCTTCGATCCGTCGCTGGAGTCCGTGCGTCTTGCCGGCCTTGCGCACCACGAAGGCGTCCAGTCGCCGTTGCTCCGCCGCAGCGGCGTGCAACATGGACAGAGCCACCGGGTCCGCTCCCAACGTCAGGCCACCAACCGCCTCGTACTCCCAGTCCGCGGTGAGATCGAGCAGCACCCGTCCCACCAGCGGTGCGGCGGCGTGGTGCAGCGTCACCCGCCGCAGGTCGACGTACCAGTCAGCCTCGCGACCTGACGACAGCACCACCCTGCCGTGCACCACGGCCAGATCAGTGATGAATTTGCGCAGGTCGTCGCGGTCGCCCATGTCACAAAGAGTACTGCCCGTCACTGGGTCCCCATCCGCCGGCCCGGCAACTCGCCGATAACGCCATCCACGTCGCTAGCTGCCCATACACCACAAAACTCCAGGTCACTGCAGCAGGAAGCGTTTCGACGGGCACGCTGGTACGCTCTCCGGCTCACTCGCGACCCTTCGGCCGGCCGGCGGCTAACCGGAGCAGTCCATGCGGAGCGTGACGCACCACAGTGGCGAGCGCCTTGTAGCGCCAGTCCGGGACACTCACCGCCCGCCCCCTGGCCAGGTCCCGCAGACCATCGGAGACCACGTCGTCGGCCCGCAGCCACAGCCAGGTCGGCGAGCCGGAGGTCCGGATGCCGGCGCGTTCGTGGAACTCGGTGCGGACGTAGCCCGGGCACAGCGCCATCACCCGCACCCCGAGGTGGCGGACCGACATGTCGATCGACTCACTGAAGTTCGTCACCCAGGCCTTGCTCGCCGAATAGGTCGAACCAGCTGCTAACGGACCAAAGCCCGCCACCGACGAGACATTAATCACTCTGCCCTGTCGGCGTTGCACCATGCCGGGCAGGACGGCATGCGTCAACCGCAGCACCGCCTCCACATTGAGCCGCAGCAGCCGCAGCTCGTCCGCCTCATCGGTGCGCCGGAACGACCGGTTCAGACCGATGCCCGCGTTGTTGACCAGCAGGTCGACCGGTGCGTCAGCGGACCGCAGCCGGTCGGCCACGGCGGTCACTCCACCGTCAGTAGCCAGGTCGGCGTCGAGCACCTCGACGGTCACGCCGTGCCGGTCGGCCAGCTCGTCCGCCAACGTGGTGAGCCGCTGCCGGTCACGGGCGACCAGCACCAGCCGGTACCGGTCGGCGGCGAGCCGACGGGCGAAGCTGGCACCGAGGCCGGCGGTGGCCCCGGTGACCAGTGCGGTACGCAGGGCAGGCTTGTCCCCCACGTCGTCACCTCCTACGAGGACCGGGTCTCCCCGTACCGGCGCGGGTCGGCCCGCCCCAGGCGGACCGACCCGGTGATCGACTGATCGTCAGCTGCTCGGCGGTGGGGGGTTGCCGGGCGGATTCTCCGGCGGCCCGGCAGCCGGCGGCGCGCCAGGGGTCGGCGGCGGACCGGGCGGGGTGGCCGGCGGCGGCGGGCCGGCAGCCGGCGGTGCGCCGGGGGCGGCGGGGTAGCTCGGGTAGTTGCCGCCCGGCATCGGCGGTACGCCGTACCCGCCGCCCGGCACCGGCGGCTCCCAGGCCACGGCGGGCTTACGGAAGAAGTCGTTCGACGGCGGCAGCGCCAGCAGGATCAGCGCGGCCAGCAGCGCCAGCACGGTCACGACGCCGAGCAACAGGTTGACCGGCTCGTACCAGCCGGGCAGCGCGGCCTCCAGATCCCGTTGCACCTGCGCCGGATCCGGCATGTTCGGGTCGGTGCTGGTCGGGCCGGTGGGCAACGCGCTGCCGGCCGCGCCGAGCGCCAGCCCGCCCCCGGAGCAGCAGAGGAAGATGCCGCCGAGCACCCAGGTGACGATCCGGGACGGGTTCTTGCCCCGATTGTTGAGCAGCGCCAGCACCACCAGGCCGGCAGCGATCAGCAGGCCGAAGATCGCCCCGGCGATCAGGGAGATCGTCGTGAAGGTGCTGACGGCCTCCATGTCGGTGCCGGCGTAGGCGTCCTCGTAGACCTGTTGCATCGTGCCCATCACCGACAGCGCGACGATCAGGCCGACCAGTTGCAGCGCGGCGATCAGGAACAGCAGGTAACTCGAAATGGTGACGGTGCTCGGCCGCGCCTTGACCGGTGGCGCGGCCGGATTCGGATCCGACACGGCTCTCCTTCCCGAAGCTTCGGAAGATCACCGTAGCGGTACCCCGCCAGTCACATGGGGCAAACGAGGCCGCGTCGACCTCGTGTTTCACCGCCGAACCCGGCCCGCGCCGACGGGCCGGGAGATCGACGTCACTCAACTGGACTGCATCGACGCCGGTCAGCCGGCCTGCACCGCCAGCCCTTCCTTGTCGTCGGCGAGCTGCACCCGGACGGTGTCGCCGTCGCGGATCTCGCCGGCCAGCAGCGCCTTGGCCAGTTGGTCGCCGATCGCCGACTGGACCAGTCGACGCAGCGGCCGGGCCCCGTAGATCGGGTCGTAGCCGTGCTCGGCCAGCCAGCTGCGGGAGGCTTCGTCGACGTCCAGGGTCAGCCGGCGGTCGGCCAGCCGCCGCCGCATCCGATCCAGCTGGATGTCCACGATCGACCGCAGCTCCGCGCCGCTGAGCATGGCGAAGACCACGATGTCGTCCAGCCGGTTGAGGAACTCCGGCTTGAAGTGCGCCCGGACCACGGCCAGCACCGCGTCACGGCGCTGCTCCTCGGTCAACGTCAGGTCGTTGATCAACGTCGAGCCGAGGTTGGAGGTGAGGATCAGGATCGCGTTGCGGAAGTCCACCGTACGGCCCTGCCCGTCGGTGAGCCGGCCGTCGTCGAGCACCTGCAGCAGCACGTCGAAGACGTCCGGGTGGGCCTTCTCCACCTCGTCGAGCAGGATCACCGAGTACGGCCGGCGGCGTACCGCCTCGGTCAGCTGACCGCCCTCCTCGTACCCGACGTAGCCGGGTGGGGCACCGACCAGCCGGGCCACCGAGTGCTTCTCGGCGTACTCGCTCATGTCGATGCGGACCATGGCCCGCTCGTCGTCGAAGAGGAACTCGGCCAGGGCCTTGCCGAGCTCGGTCTTGCCGACACCGGTCGGGCCGAGGAAGAGGAAGCTGCCGGTCGGCCGGTCCGGGTCGGCGACCCCGGCGCGGGCCCGACGAACCGCATCGGAGACGGCGGTGACGGCGGTGGCCTGGCCGACCACCCGGGCCCCCAGCGAGGACTCCATCCGCAGCAGCTTGGCGGTCTCGCCCTCCATCAGTCGGCCGGCCGGGATGCCGGTCCAGGCGGCGACGACGGCGGCGATGTCGTCGGCGCCGATCTCCTCCTTGAGCATCGCGCCGTCGGCCTGCAGCGCGGCCAGCTCGGTCTCGGCGCGGGCGAGCTCGCCCTGCAGCGCCGGGATCCGGCCGTACCGCAGCTCGGCGGCGCGCTCGAGCTCGCCGTCGCGTTCGGCCCGCTCCGCCTCGCCACCGAGGCGTTCCAGCTCCTCGCGGGCGGTGGAGATCCGGGTGATGTGTCCCTTTTCCAGCTGCCAGCGGTCACTGAGCGCGGTCAGCTGCTCACGTTTGTCGGCCAGCTCGCGGCGCAGCCGCTCCAGCCGCTGCGCCGAGCCCGGATCCGGCTCCTTGGCCAGCGCCATCTCCTCGATCTCGAGCCGGCGGACGGCCCGTTCGATTTCGTCGACTTCGACCGGCCGGGAGTCAATCTCCATCCGCAGCCGGGAGGCGGACTCGTCGACCAGGTCGATCGCCTTGTCCGGCAGGAACCGGTCGGTGATGTAGCGGTCGGACAGGCCGGCGGCGGCGACCAGCGCAGCGTCGGTGATCCGTACGCCGTGGTGCACTTCGTAGCGTTCCTTGAGCCCGCGCAGGATGCCGATGGTGTCCTCCACGGTCGGCTCGCCGACCAGCACCGGCTGGAACCGCCGCTCCAACGCCGGGTCCTTCTCGATGTGTTCGCGGTACTCGTCGAGGGTGGTCGCGCCGACCATCCGCAGCTCGCCCCGGGCCAGCATCGGCTTGAGCATGTTGCCGGCGTCCATCGAGCCTTCGCCCTTGCCGGCACCGACCACCGTGTGCAGCTCGTCGAGGAAGGTGATCACCTGGCCGTCGGAGCTCTTGATCTCCTCCAGGACCGACTTGAGCCGCTCCTCGAACTGCCCCCGGTACTGCGCACCGGCGACCATGGCGCCGAGGTCGAGGGAGACCAGCCGCTTGTCGCGCAGCGACTCGGGTACGTCGCCGGCGACGATTCGCTGGGCGAGCCCTTCGACGATCGCGGTCTTACCGACGCCGGGTTCGCCGATCAGCACCGGGTTGTTCTTGGTACGCCGGGACAGCACCTGGATCACCCGGCGGATCTCGGCGTCCCGCCCGATCACCGGGTCGATCTTGCCGTCGCGGGCGCTGGCGGTCAGGTCGACGCCGTACTTCTCCAGGGCCTGGTAGGTCTGCTCCGGGTCGGCGGTGGTGACCCGACGGTCGCCGCCGCGCACCGACGGGAACGCGGCGACCAGGTTCTCCTCGGTGGCTCCGGCATCCTTGAGCAGTTGGGCGACTGCGCCGCCGACCCGGGCCAGGCCGGCCAGCAGGTGCTCGGTGGAGGTGTACTCGTCGCCGAGTGGGCGGGCGATCTGCTCGGCCGCGCCGATCGCGTTGGCGAACTCGCGGGACAGGCTCGGCTCGGCGACGCTGGAGCCGCGCGCGGCGGGCAGGTTCTCCACGGTCCGTACGGCGGACCGGCGGATCTCCACCGGGTTGGCGCCGACGGCCCGCAGCAGGCCGGCGGCGGTCGAGCCGCCGGTGTCCAGCAGGGAGAGCAGCAGATGCCACGGTTCGACCGTGGCGTGGCCCCGCTGGTTGGCGATGGCGACCGCGGCGGTGATGACTTCGCGACTCTTCGTGGTCAGACGTTCGGCGTTCATGTGCTCCCCTGTACGGCAGGTTGGTCCACTGATGAGGACACCACCAGACTTGAGTCTATTCCACTCAACTCCGATCGACGAGTCGACCGCCGAAGCCCGACCCGCACCGGGCTACCGCCCGTACGGTTCCCAGGAGATCTCCACCCACCCGGCACCCGACGGCTGCCGCACGTTGAGCAGCACCGCTCCGTCCGGTCGGACCGCCTGCACCGTCCCGTCCCACAGCCGGGTCAGGTAGGCGCCCTGCACCGGCCAGTCGACCGGCTCGAAGCGGCCGTCGGAGCCGACCGACCAGACACCGGTACGGGTGGTGACCAGCAGCCGGCCACCGTCCGGCAGCACCGACACCACCACGTCCGGCGGCGGGTCGTGGACCGGCACCGGCTCCAGCCGACCCCAGTCGGCCCGCCAGACGAGCGGAAACTCACCCGGCAGGGGCACCGGCTCGCCGATCAGCCAGTAACCGCCCGACGGCGTCGTCTCTACGACGAACCGACGGATCCGCTCCGGATCCGCGACGGTGACCGCGTCGGTGCGCCACAGCCAGCGCACCCCGGGCCCACCGCCGCCGTCATCGTCGGTCGCCACCGGCGCGCCGAACGCCACATGCAGCCGGCCCTCGTGCAGTCCGGCGACGGTCAGCTTGTCGCCGATGTGGCCGACGGTCTGCACCACCGGGATCGGCGGCTGCTGCGCCAACGGGACCATCCCTTGCTCGGTCACCTCGACGACCCGCGCCACCGGATCGGTCTCGCAGCACACCTGGTACGGCCCGTCCCAACTGGCGAACTCCGGCGGCATCGACCCGTCCGATCTGGTCGACCGGGTGAAGGTCGCACCCCCGTCGACGGACCGGTACCAGGCGGCGCCAGCCGCGATGACCAGGCTGCCGTACCCGACCAGCATCGAATGCTCCGTCGCCGCCGGGTCCGGATGCTCCCGACGCTGCCAGGACCGGCCGCCGTCGGAGGTCGCGTAGAGCAGTGCCGGGCAACTCGCCGGCGCCCCGGTGCCCACCGACGTGCCGCATCCGTGGAAGTAGGTGTACCCGTGGTTGGCGTCGTCGAACGCGATGAACGGGGCGGTGTAGCCGGCCGGCACCTGCATCGGGCGTACCTCGACGGCGGGCCCGCCGACAGGCACCGTCGCGTCGGTCGACGGGGCCGCGCGGTTTGGAGGTGGCCGGCGGATGTCGCCGATCGAACACCCAGTGAGGATCAGCAGGGCCGACAGACCGATGGCCGTGACGGACCCGCCTGCCCGACGTCGCATCCGCCGTCTCCTTCCGTCCACGCCCCACAACCGCCCGGTCCGGCGACCACGCCTGGGCCGATTCGGCACCGCGTCCGCACCAGTCTGCCGGGACGCGGCGCGACCGGTCGGCCCGTGGCGGCGTAGCGTGGACGGTGTGCGCGCACGTGTGGAACAGGTCGATCTCCCCGGCATCGGGGTACGCCACGACCTGATGACCGAGTCAGGCCGACGGATCGGCGTGGTGAGTCACCGGTCAGGGCGTCGGGACCTCGTCCTCTACGACCGGGACGATCCGGATGCCTGTGACGCCGACATCCCGCTGACCGACGACGAGGCGGAGGCGCTCGCCGACATCCTCGGCGCGTCGCTGATGCTCAGCCAGCTCGCCGGGCTGCGCGACCAGGCCGCCGGGCTGCTCACCGAGCAGGTACCGATCTCAGCCGGCTCGCCGTTCGTCGGCCGTACCCTCGGCGACACCAAGACGCGGACCCGCACCGGGGCGTCGATCGTGGCGGTGCTGCGCAACCGGGAGGTGCTGGCCTCCCCCGGGCCGGAGTTCCGGTTCGCCGCCGGCGACGTGGTGGTGGTCGTCGGCACCAGGTCCGGGCTGGACGGCGTCGGCGGCATCCTCGCCAACGACGACCCGGCCGGCTGACCCGGCCATGCACGACAGCGCACTGCTGCTGATCGAACTCGGCGCGCTGCTGCTGCTCCTCGGGCTGCTCAGCCGCCTGTCCCGGCGCTACGGGCTGTCCCCGATTCCGCTCTACCTGCTCGCCGGGCTGCTGTTCGGTCACGGCGGGCTGCTCCCGCTGCATGACATCCAGGACTTCTTCGCCGTCGGGGCGGAGATAGGCGTGGTGCTGCTGCTGGTGATGCTCGGGCTGGAGTACTCGGCGAGCGAGCTGGTCGGCAACCTGCGCCGGGCGGCACCGGCCGGCCTGATCGACGCGCTGCTCAACGCGCTGCCGGGAGTCGCGTTCGCCCTGCTGCTCGGCTGGGGGCCGACGGCCGCCGTGGTGCTCGGCGGGATCACCTGGATCTCGTCGTCCGGCGTGATCGCCAAGATGCTCGGCGACCTGGGCCGGCTGGGTAACCGGGAGACACCGGTCATCCTGTCGATCCTGGTCGTCGAGGACCTGGCGATGGCGTTCTACCTGCCGGTGCTCAGCGCGGTGCTGATCGGCGCCGGGCTCGCCGCCGGCAGCGTGGCGGTCGCGGTAGCGGTCACCACGGTCACCGTCGTGCTGCTGGTCGCGGTCCGGTTCGGCCACCGGATCTCCGCTCTGCTGTCGGTACGCGACCCGGAGGCGTTGCTGCTCGGCGTACTCGGATTGACCCTGCTGGTCGCCGGGATCGCCGCCGAACTGCAGGTCTCCGCGGCGGTCGGCGCGTTCCTGGTCGGCATCGCGCTGTCCGGGCCGGTGGCGCACAGCGCCACCGAACTGCTCACCCCGCTGCGGGACGTGTTCGCCGCGGTCTTCTTCGTCTTCTTCGGGCTGGTGACCGACCCCCGGGACATCCCGCCGGTGCTGCTGCCGGCCCTCGGGCTGGCGGTGGTGACGATGTGCACCAAGGTGCTGACCGGTTACCTGGCCGCCAAGCGGGCCGGCATCGCCGCTCCCGGTCGGTGGCGGGCCGGGCTGGCGCTGATGCCGCGTGGGGAGTTCTCCATCGTGATCGCCGGCCTGGCGGTCGCCAGCTCCGGTATCGAGCCGGCGCTCGCGCCGTTGGCCACCGCGTACGTGCTGATCACCGTGGTGACCGGACCGGTGCTGGCCCGGATTCCGGATTCCCGCTGGTTCAAGCGTCGACTGCGGGGGCGACGCGCACCCCTCGCGGCCAGCAGAGATCACCTGACGGAAGTGGACCAACACGTACCGGCTTCGTGAATGGCACAATGAGGGACTTCCCCGATCACCCTCCGACACGCTACCGTGGCGCGGCAGTAGCTAGTGGTAGGCCCGGGGCCGATTGTGCCCTGTCGGCCGCGAACGGGAGGGTCCCCGTTGAGCGTGCAAGAGTCGGCGTTCCGCGGCTTCGCCAACCCGGTGGATCCGTCGCCCGCCGAGCTGCGCGCCTGGGCGTACCAGCCGGACTCGGTCCCGCTGCAGTCGATGCCGCAGGACTGGGACCTGCTCGTCTCCGGTGACCGGTTGATCACCACGCTGTTCGACCTGGCGATGGATTCGACCTGTCCGGCCCGCCGGTTCGCGCTGCACTGCCTCTACATCTACGCGGCGGACGGTATCCGGACCAACTTCCGCGCCCACCCGAAACGGCGGCTGCGCAAGCTGGTCGAGCAGGCCGAGCAGGACGGCGACGAGCTGATGTCGGTCTGGGCGCACAACACCCGGGTGCTGCTGGCCAAGCCGCAGCTGTTCGACTACCACGACTGGTGCGAGGGCGGCCTGGTCCGCAAGTCCCGCCGGCTCAGCTAGCGTCGGCGAGTCCCGCGACCGCGACCTGCATCGCCCGCTGCAGGCCGGCCAGCAGTTGGTCTTGGTCGACCAGGATCGCCTGCTCCGGTTCGGGCAGGTCGGCGAGGAGTTGCATCATCACCGCGACCAGCGCGCCGACGAACGATCCGACCATCGCCGCGGCGGTGACCTCGTCGAGCTCGTCCGGGAAGGATTCGTGCAGCCCGCGGGCCAGCTCGGTCTGCCCGCTGAGCAGCAGCCGTAGCGCGTAGCCCTGCAGCGCCGGGCTGGCCAGGATCATCCGGACCCGGACCGGCGCCAGCCGGGCGAACAGCTGGTTCGAGAAGGTGCTGGTGGCGAAGATCCGTTGGGCGGTACGCAGCAGCACGTCGGCCGGGCTTTCGCCGGGATGCCGGAGCCGGATCTCGGTCTGGGCCAGGCGCAGGCGTTCGGCGTTGTCCGCGAAGAGGACCTCTTCCTTGGTCCGGAAGTAGCTGAAGAAGGTCCGGGTGGAGACCTCGGCCGCAGCGGCGATCTCGGCGACGGTCGTCTCGTCGTAGCCCTTGCGGTCGAACAGGTCGGCCGCCGCTTCGATCAGTGCCGCCCGGGTGCGTTCCTTCTTGCGCTCGCGCAGGCCCGGTTCGGTCGGCATGCAGACACCTTACGCCGCGAGCAGGCCAAACTTCACTTGTTGCAATTTTGCACTGACTGCAGTCATGCTGGTGACATGGAACGCACGCTGGAACGACTCGGCCGGGCCTGCGCCGCCCAGCCCTGGCACACCATCGCGGCCTGGTTGCTGGTCGCCGTCGCTCTCGTCGGCATCGGCCAGCTCACCGGCGGCAGCTTCGTCAACGACTTCCGGGTGCCCGGCGCCGAGTCGCAACGCGCCGCCGACCTGATCCAACGGCACTTTCCGGCGTACGGCGCGGACAGCGCCGAGATCGTCTGGCACGCCGCCGACGGTGACCTGCGCGAGGCCGACCGCGCCGCCGCGATCACCGCCGCCGTCGGGGCGATCCGTCAGCAGCCGTCCGTCGTCGACGCCGGCAACCCGTTGCCCGACGCCACCGACCCCACCTCCGGCGGGCTGCTCAGCCCGGACGGTCGCACCGCCACCAGCACCGTCCGCTACGACCGGCACGCCGGCGAGCTCGGCCCGACGGCGTACCAGCGACTCGACGCGGCGGTCGCGCCGGCCCGCGCCGCCGGCATCGACGTCGACTTCCGCGGCCTGGTCGTCGACGTCGCGTTCGAGCCGACCACCGGCAGCGCCGAACTCGTCGGCCTGGCCGCCGCCGCCGTGGTGCTGCTGGTCTCCTTCGGCTCGGTGGTCGCGGCCGGACTACCGATCCTGGTCGCCCTGGTCGGCCTCGCCGCCGGCACCGCGCTGGTGCTGATCGCCGCAGCGGCGGTGGACATCCCCAGCTCCGCACCGATCGTCGCGGTGATGCTCGGCCTGGGCGCCGGCATCGACTACGCGCTGTTCGTCGTCACCCGGTTCCGCGCGGCCCTGGCCGACGGAACCACCGACCCGGTCACCGCCGCCGGCCGGGCCGCCGGCACCGCCGGACACGCGGTGCTGTTCGCCGGCGGTACGGTCGTGGTGGCGATCCTCGGGCTGCTGTTCACCGGCATCCCGTTCGTCGGGGCGATGGGGCTGGCCGGCGCGTTGACCGTGACCGCGACGATGGCGGCGGCGCTGACCCTGCTACCGGCGGTCCTCGGGCTGCTCGGCGGCCGGGTCGACGCGGGCCGGCTCCGGCGACGCCCAGCCGGTCGCGCGACCCCCACCGGCGAACGAGGTGGCGCCACCGGCGCCACCGGCCGCTGGCCGGCGTGGGGGCGCCACGTCGGGCGCCACCGGCTGGCGTACGCCGTCGGTGCGACCCTGCTGCTGCTCGTCATCACCGCTCCGGTGTTCACGCTGCGGCTCGGCACCCCGGACGACGGCAACCAGCCGGCGCACTGGCCGCAGCGGCAGGCGTACGACCGGGTGGCCGCCGCTTTCGGGCCGGGCTGGAACGGGCCGTTGGTGCTCGCCGTACCGGTCCCGGCGGCGCTTTCGGCGACGGAGGCAGCCGACGCGTCCGACGGTCTCGCCCGCCGACTCGCCGCGGACCCGGCGGTCGAACTGGTCACCCCGGCCCAGCTCAGCGCCGACGGTCAGGTCGCGCTACTTACCGTGGTGCCCCGGTACGCGCCCCAGGACGACCGGGTGGCCGACCTGGTGCACCGGGTCAGGTCCGACATCGGCCCGGCGGCGCTCGACCGGTACACCACCGAGGTGCTGATCGCCGGCACCACCGCGTTCATGATCGACATTGCGGACGCGGTCGCCGACCGACTGCCCTGGGTGGTGCTCGCGGTGATCATCGCGGCCGGGTTGCTGCTGGTGGCGATGTTCCGGGCGCCGCTGATCGCGGTCAAGGCCGCCGTGCTGGCGCTGCTGTCCATCGGCACCGCGTACGGCGTACTGGTGGTGATCTTCCAGTGGGGGTGGGGGCTGGAGCTGATCGGTGTCGACCGCCCGGTGCCGATCATGTCCGTGGTGCCGATGCTGCTCTTCGCCGTGCTGTTCGGACTGTCGATGGACTACGAGGTGTTCCTGCTCTCCGCCGTCCGCGAGGAGTACCGCCGCAGCGGCGACGCGGGTGCGGCGGTGGTGGCCGGGCTGGCCGGCACCGGTCGGGTGATCACCGCTGCGGCGACGATCATGGCGGTGGTCTTCCTCAGCTTCGTGTGGATCGACGACACCCTGGTCAAGATGATCGGCATCGGGCTGGCCACCGCCGTGGTCATCGACGCGACGGTGATCCGGGTGGTGCTCGCCCCGGCGGTGCTGAGCCTGCTCGGTCACCGCGCCTGGTGGCCGGTCCGCAGGGCCGGCTAGCCGGTCTGCTCGGAACCTGGGCGGGCCGGCCGGTCCCGGCGCTGGGGCCGCCACACCACCAGGGCGGTCGAGGTGCGGCTGGTCGGGACCAGGTCACGTCGCGGGTACGGGCCGACCGACTCCAGCTCGGCGATCCGCTGGTACGCCTCGGCCAGCTCGGCGCGCAACCCGTCGACCTGCTGCTGCAGGTCGCCGACGAGCTGCTCCAGCCCGATGATCCGCTTGATGCCGGCCAGGTTGACGCCGTCGTCCTGGCTGAGCCGCTGGACCTCGCGCAGCAGCACCACGTCCCGGACGCTGTACCGGCGGCCGCCGCCGGCCGCCCGGCCGGCCTGTACCAGGCCCAGCCGGTCGTACTGGCGCAGCGTCTGTGGATGCATGCCGGCCATCCGCGCCGCCACCGAGATGATCAGGACCTTGGCGTCGGAGGCGGCCTCGAACGTGATCAGCAGCTCCTCGTCCACCCCTCACTCACCTCCCGTCTGTCCCTCGCGGCGACCCGGCGGCCTGCTCCTCGTTGCGACGCAGCCGGGCGGCGAGACGTTCCCGGTCGGCAGCGGGGGTGTGCTCCGCGAAGGTCCGCAGGGCGGCCTGTGCCGACTCGTCCACGGTAGCCGGAACGACGACCTCGACGGTCACCAGAAGATCGCCGGTGGTGCCGTCCCGGCGGGGCACGCCCTTGCCACGCGCCCGCAAGGTACGCCCACTCGGCGTACCTGGTTGCACCCGCAAGGTGACTGCCCCGTCCATGGTCGGGACCCGCAGGTCGGTGCCGAGCACCGCCTCGGCGTAGGTGATCGGCACGGTCAACGTGAGATCGTCGCCAGTCCGCCCGAACAGTTCGTCGTTGCGGACCTTGACCAGCACGTACAGGTCACCGGCCGGGCCACCCCGGTCGCCCGGCTCGCCCCGCCCGGCCAACCGGATCCGCTGGCCGTCCGCCACGCCGGGTGGGAAGCGGACGTTCAGCGTCCGGGTCTTGGTCACCCCACCGGAGCCATGACATTCCGGGCACTTCTCGTCAACGATCGTGCCCACCCCCTGGCAGTCACGGCACGGCTCGGAGAAGCTGAACGACCCCTGGTTGCGGGTGGTCAGCCCGGACCCGGCACAGGTCGGGCAGGTCCTCGGCACCGAGCCTGGCTTGGCACCGTTGCCGTGGCAGGTGTCGCACACCCCGGGTGCCCGCAGGCTCAGCGGCAACGTCGTGCCACGTACGGCGGCGCCGAAGTCCAGCACCACCTCGGCTTCGACGTCGCGGCCACGGGCCGGTCCACGGGTACGCATCCCGCCCCCGCCGCCGCCGGAAAAGATCGAGCTGAAGATGTCGGAGAACCCGGCCCCGCCGAACCGACGGTCGCCGGCACCGCCGGCACCAGCGAAGCCGCCGAACAGGTCGGCCGGGTCGAAGCCCGGCCCGCCGCCACGCGCTCCCCGGCGGAACGCACCCGAACCGAACAGCGAGCGCATCTCGTCGTACTCCTTGCGCCGCCGATCGTCGGCGAGCACGTTGTACGCCTCCGACACCGCCTTGAACCGCTCCTCGAAGGCCGAGTTGCCGGGGTTGTGGTCGGGATGCAACTCGCGGGCCAGCTTGCGGTACGCCTTCTTGATCTCGTCGGCGGAGGCTGTCTTGGGCACCCCCAGCACGGCGTAGAAGTCCTTTTCCAGCCAGTCCTTGGAACTCACCCTGTCCTCCTCCTGTCCGTCACCGGACCCCGACCCTGACCGCCCTGGTGCCAGGTGGACGACCGGCCGTCCACTGCGGGCCCGGCCCACGCGCGGCGGCCGGTACCGCGGTGCCGGCGGCGGGACGCACTCCGCGTCCCGCCGCCGGCCGTGATGTTCGCCGGTGGACCACCGGCGGCGGTCATTCCGGGTCTGCGACAGCGACCAGTGCCGCCCGCAGCAGCCGGTCCCCGAGCAGGTAGCCCCGCCGCATCACGTCGACGCAGGTGGGTTCGGTGACCTCGGCGGAGGTCAGGTGCGCGACCGCCTCGTGCTGGGTGGGATCGAACGGGTCGCCCTTCTCACCGAAGCCGGTGAGCCCGAACTTGCCCAGCGCCGCGCCGAGTTGCTCGGCCACGGCGCCGAACGGGCCGACCAGGTCGCCGTGCTCCCGCGCCCGGTCCAGGTCGTCCAGGATCGGCAGCAGCGCGGCGAGAACCGCACCGGTGGCCTGATCGGCGGCGACCCCTTTGTCCCGCTCGACCCGCTTGCGATAGTTGGCGTACTCGGCGGTCACCCGCTGCAGGTCGCGGGTGCGTTCGTCGAGATCGGCGCGGAGCGCCTCCAGCTCGGCGCCGAGCGGACCGGAACCGGCCACGCCCCCGGCCGCCTCCTCGGCGTCCGACTCCGGTGCCGGCTCCACCACTTCGCCGACCACCGGCTCGTCGACGACGGCAGTGTCCGACGAGTCGGGCTGAACGGCCCGGTCGGTGCCGGACCCGGTGCTCGTCGCGGACCCGGTGCTCGTCGCTGTTGCGGACCGGGTCGGCTCGTCCTTTCCGGTGTCGCTGGCGGCCGACCCGTCAGCGGACCTGTCGTCGGCTTTCCCGCTCACTGGCTCCTCCTCCGTGCCCGACCGGGCGTGCCGCCCAGTCGGACGATGGTCGGTGGGGGGTGCCGCACCCGTCGGCTCGGCCGCCGCGTGCCGCGCGGTCCGGGGCCGCGTCCCGGTCGGGTCGATCCGGCGTTTGTCCCGGATCACCAGGCGCTCGGTGGTTTCACCGTCCGCCTGCCCGACCGGTGCCGAGCGGCGCCTCGGCGGGCCGGTGCCGGCCGGATCAGCGGCCCGTGACTTCTCCGTCATGTGGCTACCTCGCTCCGTGCGGCAGTTCGAGGGAAGATCATCGCTGGTCCTCGGCCTCGACGGAGACTCACTTCTTGTCGTCCTCGATGATCTCCGCGTCGACCACGTCGTCCGGCCCGCCGGCGGCGCCACCCGACGCGGACGCCCCAGCGGCGCCCGGTCCGGCGGTGCCCGGTCCGGGCTCGCCGGGGCCGCCGGCACCGCCCGGCTGACCCGGCTGCTCGGCCTGCTGGGCGTAGAGCTGCGAGCCGGCCTGCTGGGAAACCTGCGCCAGCTTCTCGTGCGCGGACTTGATCGCCTCGATGTCGCTGCCGGCCAACGCGCCACGCAGTTCGCCCAGCGCGTCGTTCATCTGGTCGCGGGAGTCCGACGGCAGCTTGTCGCCGCTCTCGGCGAGGAACTTCTCGGTCTGCCACTGCAGCTGCTCGGCCAGGTTGCGGGTCTCCGCCTCCTCGCGACGTCGCTTGTCCTCGTCGGCGTGGTCCTGCGCGTCGCGCATCATCCGCTCGATGTCGTCCTTCGGCAGCGCCGAGCCGCCGGTGATCGTCATCGACTGCTCCTTGCCGGTGCCCAGGTCCTTGGCGTTGACGTGGACGATGCCGTTCGCGTCGATGTCGAAGGCGACCTCGACCTGCGGCACGCCGCGCGGCGCCGGCGGAAGCCCGGTCAGCTCGAAGGTGCCGAGCTTCTTGTTGTACGCGGCGATGTCCCGCTCACCCTGGAAGACCTGGATGAGCACCGACGGCTGGTTGTCGTCAGCCGTGGTGAACACCTCGGAGCGCTTGGTCGGGATGGTGGTGTTGCGCTCGATCAGCTTGGTGAAGATGCCGCCCTTGGTCTCGATGCCCAGGCTCAGCGGGGTCACGTCGAGCAGCAGTACGTCCTTGACCTCGCCCTTGAGCACCCCGGCCTGCAGCGCGGCACCGACCGCGACCACCTCGTCCGGGTTGACGCCCTTGTTCGGCTCGCGGCCGGTCAGCTGCTTGACCAGGTCGGAGACGGCCGGCATCCGGGTGGACCCGCCGACCAGAATGACGTGGTCGACGTCGGCCAGCTTGACGCTGGCGTCCTTGATCGCCTGCTCGAACGGGCCCTTGCAGCGGTCCAGCAGGTCCTGGGTCATCCGCTGGAACTCGGCGCGGGTCAGCGTGACGTCCAGGTGCAGCGGCGCCGACGGGGCACCGTCCGACCCGGCCGGGCCGGCGGTGATGTACGGCAGGTTGATGCTGGTCGTGGTGGCGGCGGACAGCTCGATCTTGGCCTTCTCGGCGGCTTCCCGCAGCCGCTGCATCGCCATCTTGTCCTGGGCGAGGTCCACGCCGTGCTGGCCACGGAACGTCTTCACCAGGTGGTCGATGATCCGCTGGTCCCAGTCGTCACCACCGAGCAGGTTGTCACCACTGGTCGACTTGACCTCGATCACGCCCTCGCCGAGCTCCAGCAGCGAGACGTCGAAGGTGCCGCCACCGAGGTCGAAGACCAGGACGGTCTGCTCCTTGGAGCCCTTGTCCAGGCCGTACGCCAGGGCCGCCGCGGTCGGCTCGTTGACGATCCGCAGCACGTTGAACCCGGCGATCTCGCCGGCTTCCTTGGTGGCCTGACGCTGCGCGTCGTTGAAGTACGCCGGGACGGTGATCACCGCGTCGGTGATCCGCTCACCGAGGTAGGCCTCGGCGTCCCGCTTGAGCTTCATCAGGGTACGGGCGGAGATCTCCTGCGGCGTGTACTTCTTGCCGTCGATGTCGACGGTCCAGTTGGTGCCGATCTCCCGCTTGACCGACCGGATCGTCCGGTCCGGGTTGGTCACCGCCTGCCGCTTGGCGACCTCGCCGACGAGCACCTCACCGTTGCGGGCGAACGCGACGATGGAAGGAGTGGTCCGGGAGCCCTCCGCGTTGGCGATGACGGTAGGCTCACCACCCTCCAGCACACTGACGCAGGAGTTCGTCGTGCCCAGGTCGATACCGACCGCACGTGCCATGGTCGCTTCCTCGCTTCGTTCGTAGAGCAGGTGCCGGGGCACCGCCCCGCCGTACACCCACCACAAGTTGAGTGGACTTGACTCAATACTGCCACGATCGCAGCCACCGTCAAGTCAGGTTGAGTCTGAGTCGCGCAACTCATGCCCCCACCAGCACCGATACCCCCTCGGGCCCCGTCGCACACAGTGTCATCGGTAGCCACGCCGGGCCGGTTCAGGTTGTCTGGCATGCATTGATCGGGCACGCTTTACCCGTGACCACGCAGGGCGGACCGGCCGCGCCCAACCCCGGCGCACCCGAACTTCCCGCTGCACTCAATCGACTACGCTCCGCAATCGCGGCGATGGCGTACCCCCTCGTGCTGCCCTCAGCCGAGGAGGGCCGCGAGGTCGGTGCCGGCCTGATCGCCCAGCTGGACGACTATCTACTGCCCCGGCTCGCCCGACTCGACGCACCGCTGCTGGTGGTGGTCGGCGGCTCCACCGGTGCGGGCAAGTCGACCCTGGTCAACAGCATGGTCCGGGCCCGGGTCAGCGCCACCGGCGTACTGCGGCCCACCACCCGGTCCCCGGTGCTGGTCAGCCACCCGGCGGACGCCAGCTGGTTCCGGCAGGGCGAGCTGCTGCCCGGCCTGACCCGCACCGCCGGCCCCACCGACGCCCCGGACGCGCTGCAGCTCGTCGCAGCGCCGGCGCTACCCCCCGGGCTGGCCTTCCTCGACGCGCCGGACATCGACTCGGTGGTCGACGCCAACCGGGCGCTCGCCGTCCAACTCCTCGCCGCCGCCGACCTGTGGCTGTTCGTCACCACCGCCGCCCGGTACGCCGACGCGGTCCCCTGGCAACTGCTGCAGACCGCGCAACTGCGCGGGACCATGGTCGCGCTCGCCCTGGACCGGGTGCCGACCGAGGCGGTCGACGAGATCACCGCGCACCTGCGGGAGATGCTCACCGACCACGACCTCGGCGACGTACCGATCTTCGTGGTGCCGGAGACGGTGGTCGGCGGCCAAGGGCTGCTGCCGGAGATCGTCGCCGCGCCGCTGCGCGAATGGTTCGGCCGGCTCGCCGGGGACGCCGCCGCCCGCGCCGCGGTGATCCGGCAGTCCCTCGACGGGGCGCTGAGCGCGCTGGCACCGACCGTCGAAGGGCTGGCCTCCGCTGCCGACGATCAACTCGACGCGGCCCGTACCCTGACCGACCGGGTCCGCGCCGCGTACCGCAGCGCGAGCCGCAACGCCGAGCAGGCGGTGCAGGACGGCCGGCTGCTCCGCGGCGAAGTACTTGGCCGCTGGCAGGACTTCGTCGGCACCGGCGAACTGTTCCGCTCGCTGGAGGCCAGGGTGGGGCGGCTCCGCGACCGGGTGCTCAGCGCCGTCACCGGCCGGCCGGCACCCGCCAACCAGCTGCGGACCGCGATCGAGTCACAACTGGTCACCCTGATCAAGGGCGCGGCGACCGAGGCCGCCGACGCCGCGCACCTCGCCTGGCGGACCCACCCGGCCGGCGCCGCGCTACTCACCCCGGACCTCGCCCGACCCTCCGCCGACCTGCCGGAGCGCGCCGAGCGGCTGGTCCGCGACTGGCAACGCGACGTGCTCGAACTGGTCCGGACCGAGGCCGGCGACAAACGGTTCGTCGCCCGCACCGCCGCGTACGCGGTGAACGCCACCGGGCTCGCCGTCATGATCGCCGTCTTCGCCTCGACCGCCTTCATCCCGACCGGGCTGGAGGTCGCCGCCGCCGGCGGCACCACCGTCGCGGCGCAGAAGGTGCTCGAGGCGATCTTCGGCGACCAGGCGATCCGCAACCTCGCCAACCGGTCCCGGGAGGGTCTGCTGCGCCGGATCCGGGCGCTGCTCGACGAGGAGGCCGGCCGCTACCTGCGGCTGATCGAAGCGGCCGGTGTCCCGCCGCAGGCCGTTGACGCCACGGCCACCGCGCCCGGCGACCGGCTGCGCGCCGCAGCCGTCGAGGTCGAGCAGGCCCGGGCGGCCGCCGGGTTGAGCGGCGGTACGCCGTACCGGTTGCCGGAAACCCTGCCCGGCGCGACCGGACCGCTGCCGGGAGCGGTCGCGTGACCGGCTTCGTCGACCGGGTCCGGCACCTGGTCCGAGGGAACCCACGGGTGGACGCCGACCTGCTGGTCGACCGGCTCGACGCGCTCGGGCGGTTCCTGCGCGCCGCCGACGGTCGGATTCCCGACGACCGGCTCGGAGCCGCCCGCACCCTGGTCGAGCGGGCCGGGGCCCGGCTGGCGCTGTCCCGGGAGCACACCGTCGTGGCGCTGGCCGGCGCCACCGGCAGCGGCAAGTCCAGCATCTTCAACGCGCTGGCCGGGCGGGACCTCTCTCCGGTCGGCGTACGCCGGCCCACCACCGGGTACGCGCACGCGTGCGGGTGGGGCGCGGTCGACGGGGCGAGCGGGCTGTTGGACTGGGTCGGGGTACTGCCCCGGCACCGGTTCGTCCGGGAGAGCGCCCTGGACGGCACCGACGAGGCCGGGCTGCACGGTCTGGTCCTGCTCGACCTGCCCGACTTCGACTCGGTCGAGTACGGACACCGGCTGGAGGTCGACCGGCTACTCGGCCTGGTCGACCTGGTGATCTGGGTGGTCGACCCGCAGAAGTACGCCGACCGGGTGATCCACCGCGGCTATCTGCGGGAGTTCCATCGCAACCGGGACGTCACCGTGGTGGTGCTCAACCACGCCGACCGGCTGGACCGGACCGAGCTGCCCCGGCTGCTCGCCGACCTGCGCCGGCTGCTCGACGCCGACGGGCTCGACGGAGTCCCGCTGCTGGCCACCTCTGCGCTGGTGCCGGCCGCGATGACCGAGCTGCGCCGGCTGTTGGAAGGCACGGTGGCCGAGCGGCAGGCGGCGCTGCGGCGACTCTCCGGTGACCTGGACTCGGTCACCGACGGCCTGGCGGAACTGGTCGGCCCGGCCGGCGAACACACCGAGGAGGAGATCAACCGTGGCACGGTGCGCCGGCTCAGCCTGGCGCTGGCAGCGGCGGCCGGGGTGCCGAGCGTGGTCGACGCCGTCGACTCGGCGTACCGGCACCGGGCCGGGGCCGCGACCGGCTGGCCGCTCACCCGGGCCTGGCGCAGGCTGCGGCCGGATCCGCTGCTACGGCTGCACCTGCTCGGCTCCCGCCGGGCCGGCGGGATCGACCCGGCCGACCAGCCAGCGCCGGTGACCGCGCCCGATCGACCGGGGCCGCCGTCGCTGGCCGGGGCTGGTGGACCGGTGCCGGTCACCTCGTTGCCGGCACCGAGTGCCGCGCAGCGCGCTGCGGTCGATCTGGCCGTACGCGGCCTCGCCGAGCACGTCGGCAGCCGGCTGCCGACCCCCTGGTCGGCGGCGGTCGCCGCCGCCGCCCGGTCGCAACGGGCCGAGCTGCCGGACGCCCTCGACCGGGCGATCGGCGGTGCCGACCTGGGCCTGGACCGGCAGCCGATGTGGTGGCGGCTGGTCGGCGCGGTGCAGTGGGCGGTCACCGCTACGGCCGCCGCCGGACTCGGCTGGCTGCTGGTCGGCTTCGTCATCCGTACGCTGGGTCTGCCCGCCCTCGACTATCCGACGGTCGGTGTCCTGCCGGTGCCGACCGCGATGCTGCTCGGCGGCCTGCTCGGCGGGATTCTGCTCAGTCTGCTGATCCGGCCGGTGACCGGGTGGGCGGCCCGGCGGGTCCGCAGACGGGCCGAGGACCGGCTGTACGACGTGGTGGCCGAGACTGCCCGCCGGCTGGTCGTCGCCCCGGTCCGGGCGGTCCTGCAGGCGCACGCCGACGCCCGTGACGCGTTGGACCGTGCCCGGTCGTCCCACCGCTGAGGACCCCGTCCGGTCTCCCGGTGGGAGCGCGGCCCACCGCCTGGCTGGACGGGGCCGGAGTCCACCCGCCCGGCGTGCCCGACATGTAACGCACAGGTGATGCCAGCCGCCGCAGCACGGCGTAGGGTCGATTCATGGCCACGCCTGAAACCCCCTACGAAGCGGTGCTCGCCGCCGCCCGTGACGTGACCAAGTTGGAGTGTGCCCTCGACGCGGAGATGCTCGGCGCCGCCCTGCTCGGCAGCGTGTACGCGGTGGCGGAGACGGACCGGGCCGACGCGGTCCGGGAGTTCGTCGGCGGCTTTCTCGCCGCCACCACCCGCCGGCGCGCCGCCGCCGCGACCACCATCCGTACCGTTTTCGCCCGGCTGGTGCCGGAGGCGGCGGGCGCCGCCGCGGTGAAGGTCGGCAAGACCGCGCCGCCCTGGTCGGACCGGTTGGGCCGGGTCCGGCTGACCGGCAGCTACGCCTACGGCGACGTGTACGGCGACCAGACTTCGTACCTGGCCACCTTCGCCTACGACGACGAGCTCGGCGGCCCCGAGCACGCGATGGTGGCGCTGGTCGACCACAACATCGGCATCACCAAGGACGTCTTCGTCGGTGGTCCGGCCGAGCGGGTCCTCGGTCAGGTTCGGCAGATGTGTGCCAACGACGAGCTGACCTGGTTCCGCGAAGAGGATCCCCGGGTGCTGCGCGGTGAGGTGAGCCGGCACCTGGCGATCACCGACGGCCTGGGCGAGTTGCCCGGCGAGGGGTCGCTCGCCACCGACCGGGCGTTGGTCGGCGCGCGGCTCGCCGTACTGCCCGCGCCGCTGCGGACCGTGGCGCCGGCGCCGGACGATCCGTTGCCCGCCGACCGGCGGACCGTTCTGGTGCGGGAGTTCCTCGCGTCTGCCGAGGCCAAGCGGTTCGGGCTGGACGCGGCCGGCGACGCAGACCTTGCCTCGCTGCACTTCTGCCTGAGCCTGGTGCTCGACCACTCGGCGAGCCTGCTCGACCCCGACCCGATGCGCTGGAGCCCGGCGGTGGCCGGCATGTTCCTGCTCGACTGGGTGCACCGCCGGGCGGTGCTGGACATCGACGACGCGGCCATGCTGCCCGGAGTGGTCCGCGGCTGGTCCGCGTACGCCGGCCGGCAGCGCGGTCTACCGGCGGCGGCGTTCAGCCAGACGGACGCCGCGATCGCCGAGATGGTGCCGGAGTTCGTCCGCCTCTACACCACCGGGGAGCGCCGCAGCCCGGCCACGGCCGCGGTCGCCCAGCTCCTTGCCGAGGGTGTCGACCTCAACGATCCGCAGGCGCTCGACGCCTGGATCGAGGCCAACCGGCAACGACTCGCCGACGAGCAGGGCGGAGCCTGACGGGTCTACCCGGTCATGCCGCGTCCGATGGGTGCGGACTGCAGGACGGATCCGGCGTCGGATCCGGATCCACGTCGGGGTCCGGCGTCGGCGTCGGATCGGGATCAGGGGACGGGTCGATGTCGGGATCGATGTCCGGATCAACATCGGGGTCCGGGGTCGGCGTCGGATCGGGATCAGGGGACGGGTCGATGTCGGGATCGATGTCCGGATCGACATCGGGGTCCGGGGTCGGCGTCGGATCGGGATCAGGGGACGGGTCGATGTCGGGATCGATGTCGGGATCGATGTCCGGATCGATGTCCGGATCGACGTCTGGATTCGGCGAGGGTGTCGGCGTCGGATCGGGCTCCGGGTCGATGTCGGGGTCGACGTCGGTGACGGGCGGCGGGTCGTCAGGGTCCGGCGAGTCGTCCGGAGTGTCGGATGGTGGCTGTTCGGGCCCAGGATCGCTGGGGGTCGTCGGTGCCGGACCATCGGAGTCCGCCGGTGCGCCCGGGGCCGGCCGGTCACGACCCGACGACCCGCTCCCGCTGTCGCGCTTCGTGCCGGTGGAAGGTCCGTCCCGGCCGCCGGCACGACGGTCCGCCGACGCGTCCTGCTCCGTACCGTCCCCGCCGGTCGGCTCGACCGGTCCGGACGGGGTCGGGTGCGGCAGCGGCTGCACGATGATCGGTCCGCCGCCCGGCTGACCGATCAGCGGCAGCACCGTGGCCGGGCCACCTCCGGCCACCGTCGCCGAACCCGCGCCGAGCGTGGCAAGCAGCGGCAACGAGGCGGTCAGCACCAGCAACGCCACGATCAACGCGAACCGCCGGGCAGGTCCGTCCACCCCGGTGGGCCGGGCCACGCGATCCTGCGGCAGCAGCACGGCTCGTCTCCTCATCGGTATGGCCTCCGGTCGATCCACGGTCCCACAGATCACCGGCTCTGGATACATCGTGAAGCAGTGACAGAAAGTTTTCCAGTTCAATACATCGTGTTATCAGAACCGGACGGATGAGTCACACTCGGCCGAACGCAGCGCGAGGCTACAAGTTCCGCGCAACGCGGACATCGCACCTGCAGGACCGGACCGACCTATGACACCCCTCACCTCCAATGCGAATATGGACCGGACGGCACCGCAGCCGCTGCCTCCGCCTCTACCGCGGCGGGCACGACTCGATGACGTCCCTCCCGGACCGGGTCCAGCCAGAACCCGGCCCGTGCCGCGCGGCAACCCTGACCCGGGCCAGGCGCGGCGAGAGGACCTGCACCGGCAGCAGCTGGCAGCAGGACGAGCTGCGCGGTCGGGACACCCCCGCTGCCACGCACGAACGATGGGAGAGACGGATGGCGAAAGGCGAGCGCGGGACAGCGACCCGTGCCAGACCGGCCGCGGCTCGACGGCGCGTCAACAGGAACGCCGCCGATCCGGAGTTGGTGCAACTGCTGACTCCGGACGGCGAACGGATCGACCGGGTGACCGGCCCCGACGGCACGCAGTACACGGTCGACTTCACCGACGCCGAGTACCGTGCCCTCTACCGGGACCTCGTCGTGGTGCGGAAACTCGATGCCGAGGCGACCGCCCTGCAGCGCCAAGGTGAGCTGGGCATCTGGGCGAGCCTGCTCGGTCAGGAGGCCGCGCAGGTCGGTTCCGGACGGGCGCTGCGCGCTCAGGACATGGCGTTTCCCACCTACCGCGAACACGGTGTGCTCTACTGCCGCGGCATCGACCCGATCATGCCGCTGGGGTTGTTCCGCGGGGTCGACCAGGGTGGCTGGGATCCGAACGAGTTCAAGTTCAACATGTACACGATCGTGATCGGCGCCCAGACGCTGCACGCCACCGGCTACGCCATGGGCATCACCATGGACGGCAAGGTCGGCGGCGACGACGGCGAGGCGGTCATCGCGTACTTCGGTGACGGGGCGTCGGCACAGGGTGACGTCAACGAAGCCTTCGTCTGGTCCAGCGTCTTCAACGCGCCGATCGTCTTCTTCTGTCAGAACAACCAGTACGCCATCTCCGAACCCCTCGAACGACAGACCAGGATCCCGCTCTACCAGCGGTCGTCCGGCTTCGGCTTCCCGGGCGTACGGGTGGACGGCAACGACGTGCTGGCCAGCTACGCGGTGACCCGGACCGCGCTGGACAACGCCCGGCACGGGCAGGGCCCGACGCTGATCGAGGCGTACACGTACCGGATGGGGGCGCACACCACCTCCGACGACCCGACCCGGTACCGGATCGCCAGCGAGGTGGAGGCGTGGCAGGCCAAGGACCCGATCGCCCGGGTCCGCGCCTTCCTGGAGAAGCAGCAGATCGCCGATGCCGACTTCTTCGCCGAGGTCGACGCGCAGGCCAAGCAGGACGCGGTGCAGTTGCGGGAGCGGGTGCTGAGCATGCCCGACCCGCAGCCCGGCGCGCTCTTCGATCACGTGTACGCGCACGGCTCGCCGCTGCTCGACACCGAACGGGCCCAGTTCGAGCGGTACCTGGCGTCGTTCGAGGGAGGGTCGCACTGATGGCTGAGACACTCACTCTCGGTAAGGCGCTCAACGCCGGGTTGCGCAGGGCGCTGGACAGCGACAACAAGGTCGTCCTGATGGGCGAGGACGTCGGCAAGCTCGGCGGTGTCTTCCGGATCACCGACGGACTGCAGAAGGACTTCGGCGAGGACCGGGTGATCGACACCCCGCTGGCCGAGTCCGGGATCATCGGCACCGCCGTCGGTCTGGCCATCCGCGGCTTCCGTCCGATCTGCGAGATCCAGTTCGACGGCTTCGTCTACCCGGCGTACGACCAGATCGTGTCCCAGGTGGCCAAGATGCACTACCGGTCGCAGGGCAAGGTGAAGCTGCCGATCGTGATCCGGATCCCGTTCGGCGGCGGTATCGGCGCGGTGGAGCACCACTCCGAGTCGCCGGAAGCGTACTTCTCGCACACCGCCGGGCTGAAGGTCGTTGCCTGCTCCAACCCGCAGGACGCCTACACGATGATCCAGCAGGCGGTGCTCTCCGACGACCCGATCATCTTCCTGGAGCCGAAGCGGCGGTACTGGGAGAAGGCGCCGGTCGAGCTGGAGACACCGCCGGGTACGGCGTACCCGCTGCATGCCGCCCGCACCGTGCGGCCCGGCAGCGACGCGACGGTCCTGGCGTACGGGCCGATGGTGCGCACCGCTCTGGACGCGGCGACCGCCGCCGCCGAGGAGGGCCGCGAACTCGAGGTGATCGACCTGCGGTCGCTGTCCCCGCTGGACCTGGCCGGCACGTACGAGTCGGTCCGGCGGACCGGTCGTTGCGTGGTGGTGCACGAGGCGCCGACGAACCTCGGTCTCGGTGCCGAGATCGCCGCCCGGATCACCGAGGAGTGCTTCTACTCCCTGGAGGCGCCGGTCCTGCGGGTGGGCGGCTTCAACACGCCGTACCCGGCTGCCCGTCTGGAGGAGGAGTACCTGCCGGACCTGGACCGGGTACTCGACGCCGTCGACCGCGCGTTCGGTTGGTGAGCGCCGATGTCTCGGATCAAACAGTTCGACCTGCCCGACCTCGGTGAAGGCCTCACCGAGGGAGAAATCCTCAAGTGGCTCGTCCAGGTCGGCGACGTCATCGAGCTGAACCAGCCGATCGTCGAGGTGGAGACCGCGAAGGCCGCGGTGGAGATCCCCGCCAAATGGGGCGGGCAGGTGCAGGCCATCTTCCACCCGGAAGGCGCCACGGTCGAGGTCGGCACGGCGATCATCGCGATCGACACCGAGCCGGCCGCCGGCCCCGCCGCTGAACCGACCGGCCCGGTGCCGGCACCGTCCCGACCCGAATCGCCACAGTCGGAGATCCCGCCGCCCGGCGGTGCGATCGAGCCGGGCATGATCGGCGGGCCGGCCCCCGGTGGTCGGACCGCCGTGCTGGTCGGCTACGGCCCGCGGACCACCGCGGCCAAGCGCCGGCCGCGCCGCACCACGGGCGAACTGGCCCAGCCCGCCGAACCGATGCCGGTGTCGACCGGCCCGCTGACGGCCCGGCCGGCCCAGACTGAACCGGCCCAGACTGAACCGGCACCGGCCGGACCAGGCCCAGCCGGTCCGGCGACGAAGGCGCTGGCCAAGCCGCCGGTACGCAAACTCGCCCGGGACCTCGGCGTCGACCTGGCCGGGCTGCGCGGCAGCGGTCCGCTCGGCTCGGTCACCCGCGACGACGTGCTCCGGGCCAACGAGCAGGCCGGGTCGACGCAGGCCGGGTCGACGCAGGCCGGGTCGGCACAGAACGGGTCGACCCAGAACGGGTCCGCCGCACTGCTGCCCGGCCCCGACCGCGAACAGCGGATCCCGGTCAAAGGGGTACGCAGGTTGACTGCGGAGAACATGGTCGCGTCGGCGTTCACCGCGCCGCACGTCACCGAGTTCCTCACCGTCGACCTGACCAGATCGGTGAAGGCACTGGACCGAATCCGGAGCCAGCCCGACTGGCAGGGGATCAAGGTCTCGCCGTTGCTGATGGTGGCTCGGGCGATGCTGCTGGCGGCACGCCGGCACCCGTTGGTGAACTCCACCTGGGCCGGCGACGAGATCGTGATCAAGGAGTACGTGAACCTCGGCATCGCGGCGGCGACCGAGCGGGGCCTGATCGTGCCGAACATCAAGGACGCTGGACGGCTGACCATGCGGGAACTCGCCGAGGCGATGGCCGATCTGGTTCGGACCGCGAAGGCGGGGCGGACCGCGCCGGCCGACATGGCCGGCGGCACGATGACCGTGACCAACGTCGGGGTGTTCGGAGTGGACAGTGGCACTCCGATCCTACCGCCGGGCGAGTCGGCGATTCTCGCGATCGGCACGATCCGCAAGGCACCCTGGGTACACAAGGAGAAGGTTCGGATACGCCAGGTAGCGACCCTGGCGCTGTCGTTCGACCACCGGATCATCGACGGCGAACTCGGCTCCGCCTTCCTGCGCGACGTCGGAGCGTTCCTGACCGACCCGGAGGCGGCACTGCTCGCCTGGACCTGACCGCCGACACCCGACGCGACTACGAACGGCGTCGCCACCGTCACTGGTGGCGACGCCGTTCTCCGTTGTCACCCTAATCATCATCGGACCAATCCCGCTCAGATCACAGATTCTTAGGCAAGTGGCGGCTCTCACCTAAGAATCATTGGCAACCCAGGGGGTCGGTGCGCTTCACTTGAGTTGACCGCCGAAGCGGTCGACAAGAGATCCACAGGAGAGAGCACCATGTCCATGATCGATCGCATCCGCCGCCACCGGGAAGCCAGCCGACGGACCCGGGCCCTGGAGCGGGCGCTGCGCTCCACCGACTCGGCCGCCGTACGCGACGAGATCCGCGCCATTGCACAGCGCTACCACAGCTGAACGGACCGCCGTCACGGTCCGCTGTCCCGCGACACCTCCGCCACTTCGACGGCACCAGGATTCCTCCGTTGCGGGATGGCCCGGTACGGTGGGCTCGGTCGCCGTCGAGTCGATCCGGCGCGCTGGAGACCAGAACCGGTCGGCAGCCGCCGGACGACCAGCCGGCACACCCAGGCTGGTAGTGCAGAGAGCCAGCCGGGCCCGCCTGGCCACGGTGGCAGCAGAGCCGCCGCAGGTCGGGTGAGCCCGCCCGGCCGGTCCACCGGTGTCCCTGGTCGACCGACCAGCCAGGTCGGCGGCACCGGCGCGGCTGACATGTCATGGAGGAGGCGCACATGACGTCCGAGGGCACGCAGCATCCCGGCCAGGAGCCGGAGGAGGCGGGTGTCGGCGGACCCGCGCCATACGGCAGCAGCCAGCCGCAACGCGGCGCGGCACCCGATCCCGGCGACCCCGGTGCCGGACACCAACCCGAGCAGTGGGCACCGGCCGGCGGCGGTTGGCGGACCGGATTCGGCGACCAGCCGGGCGGTGCCGGCTACCCGGCGCCGCCGCCCTACCCAGCCCCGCCCGGCATTGCGGCGCCCAGCATTCCGCCGGCCGAGCCCTGGTCTCCCCAGCAAGCCTGGCGGACCGACCCGGAGCGGCCCGTGACGCCGGCTCCCGCGCCGCCACCCCCCGCCGTGCCGCCGGCCGCCGCAGGGTTCGGGGAACTACCGCAGCGTCAGCCGGAGCCGCAACAGCAACCCGAGCCGTTCCGCCGACCGGAAGCGCAACAGCAACCCGAGCAGCCGGAACCACCGCGATTCGCTCCGGGTCCGCCGGCGGAGTCGCCACGGCCCGGCGGGGCGCTACCGTTCTCCCCGTCCGGCCCCACGCCACTACCGCCCCAGGAGACGCGGGTGCCCGGTGCGTCGCTGGCCGCCGCGCTTGGCGGCGCTCCGATGCCACCCGATCCGATGCAGGCTCCGCACGTACCGCCGCAGCAGGCTCCGCACGTACCGCAGCAGGCCCCGCACTCACAGCAGCAGGCCCCGCACTCACAGCAGCAGGCTCCGCACGTACCGCAACAACGTGGTCCGTACCCCGATCCGGCACTGGCCGACGCCCACCCGGGCTTCCCCGGGTCCGGGCAGCCCGGCGGCGAAGCCAGCGGCCCGGAGCCGGCCGCCGACCGCCCGGCAATGGCCGCCGGGCCGCCGGTACCGGCTGGTCCCGGGGCCGAGCAGCAGCACCGCCCAGCGGCCGCGACAGCCGGCAGCACCGGCCGAGCGGTGACCGCCACCGCAGCCGTGCCCAGCACCAGTCGGGTCGCCCCGCCGACGGATCCGGCGGCACTGCCCGCCGGTCGGGCGCCGGCCCAGCCCCGCGTCTACGGCCGGCCGGTCGGTGGCGCCGCACCGGCCGCCGAGCAGCACCCCGAACCGTTCGGCCAGCGGCCCCAGCAGCCCGGCCAGAACGGCGTTCCGTTCGCACCCCCCGGCTCACCGGTCCCCATGCCGGAGCACAACCCCGGGCTGCCTCCGCTGACCCCGCGCCGACCCGGACAGGTCGCGCCTCCGTTCGGTGCCCGGCCGACGCCGGACGGGGCACCGGACGGCCCCGGCCCCGACGCTGCTGCGCTCGCACTGCCGCACCTGAGCGCCGGGGCGCACATCCAGCCCAGCTCACCGCCGGAGCCGGCGCAGGGCTACCGGCCGGCCGGTGCACCGCCGTACGGTGATCTCGTCGACTCCGGCAACCCCGGGGCGGGCCACTGGAACCACCCGGACCTGGCCGGCCGGCAGCACCCGGCCGGCCCCGGCCAGCCAGGGGCGACACCGGCTGCCGACGGCGCCCCGCCGGCCGGCCAGTGGGGGCCGTCCGATCCGGAACAGAACCGGTTCGACGCGTTCCGGCCGGATGCGGCCGAACCAGCAGCCGACGAGGCCAAGCCGGAGCCGGCCCCCCAGGTCCGCAACGGACGGGTACTCGTCGCGGTTTTCGTCGCCGCCGTACTGCTGGTGGGAATCCCGATGTCACTGGTCTGGCTCATCACCCGGCCCGGGGAGCAGCCGTTCAACCCGGCCGTCGGCGACTGTGTGAAGCAGTCGGGCAACACCGCCGCACCGGCCGACTGCGCTGAGCCGGGCGCGTACCAGGTCATCGCCAAGGTCGACCAGCTCGACCAGTGCGAGGACCCGACCGCCCCGCACATCGAGATCCCGGCGGACTCGGGCCGGGCCCAGGTCCTCTGCCTGCAGACCGCAGCAACCGAACCGGACCCGCAGAGCAGTGCCGACACTGGCGAGGAAGCCACCGAGTGACCGCACCCCGCGTCCGGGCACCAGAGCTCAACGGTCGACAGTGGCTGAACACCGGCGGCCGTGAACTCAGCCTACGGGAGCTGCGTGGGCGGATCGTCCTGCTGGATTTCTGGACCTTCTGCTGCGTCAACTGTCTGCACGTGCTCGACGAACTGCGGCCGCTGGAGGAGAAGTACGCCGAGGTCCTGGTGGTGATCGGGGTGCACTCGCCGAAGTTCGCCCACGAACGGGAGCCGGCAGCGGTGGCGGCCGCAGTGGAGCGGTACGGGGTGAGCCACCCGGTGCTCGACGACCCGGAGCTGGACATGTGGCAGCAGTACGCCGCCCGGGCCTGGCCGACCCTGGTACTGGTCGACCCGGAGGGCTACGTCGTCGCCACCATGGCCGGCGAGGGACACGCCGACGGTCTGGCCAGGGAGATCGACCAGCTGGTCCGGACGCACGAGGCGAAGGGCACGCTGCACCGAGGCGACGGACCGTACCTGCCGCCGACGCCGGCCGACACCACCCTGCGCTTCCCCGGCAAGGCGGTGGCGCTCGACGACGGTGCCCTGCTGGTCTCCGACTCGGCCCGGCACCAGCTGGTGGAGCTCGAACCGGACGGCGAGACCGTCCGTCGCCGGATCGGCGCCGGCGAGCGCGGCAGCGTTGACGGGTCCGCCCGGTCCGCGACGTTCAACGAACCGCAGGGGCTGCTCCGGCTACCGGCCGACGTCGCTGCCGTGGCCGGGTACGACATCGTGGTCGCGGACACCGTCAACCATCTGCTGCGTGGCCTGGGATACGCCACCGGGGAGGTACGCACGGTCGCCGGCTCCGGCCGCCAGTGGCGCTCGACGGTGGACTACCACCCGCACGACGCCCACGCCGTCGACCTCTCCTCGCCCTGGGACCTGGCCTGGTACGACGGCAAGGTGATCGTCGCCATGGCCGGCATCCACCAGCTCTGGTGGTTCGACCCGGTGACCCGCACCGCCGGCATGTACGCCGGCACCACCGTGGAGTCGCTACGCGACGGCCCGATCCCGGATGTCTGGCTGGCCCAGCCGTCCGGCCTCGCCACCAGCGTCGACGGCGACCAGCTGTGGATCGCCGACAGCGAGACCAGCGCGCTGCGCCGGCTCGCTGACGGCGAGCTGCGTACCGTCGTCGGGCAGGGCCTGTTCGACTTCGGCCAGGTCGACGGGGCAGCGACCGACGCGCTGCTGCAGCATCCGCTCGGCGTGTGCGCACTGGCGGACGGCTCGGTGCTGGTGGCGGACACCTACAACGGCGCGGTCCGTCGCTACGACCCGGCCACCGACCGGGTGTCCACGGTGACCGACGGTCTGGCCGAGCCGAGTGACGTGCTGGTGACCGCAGACGGCACCGTATGGGTGGTGGAGTCGGCGGCGCACCGGCTCACCCGGCTGGCCCCGGGTGCCCTGTCGGCGGCCGGCGCCACGATCGTCGGTGCCCGGCGCCGCGCCGAGCGTCCGCCGACGCTGATCGCACCCGGTGCACTGTCGCTCGAGGTGGTGTTCACTCCGGCGCCCGGTCAGAAGCTGGATGCCAGTTTCGGGCCGGCGACCCGGCTGGAGGTCTCGGCCGACCCACCGGAGCTGCTGCTCGACGGGGCAGGCAGCGACACCGGGCTGACCCGCCGGCTGGTCATCGACCCAGCGGTGGCCGCTGGCGTGTTGCAGGTGGTCGCCCAGGCGGCGACATGCGACGCGGACGCCGAGCACGCCGCCTGCCACCTGACCCGGCAGGACTGGGGAGTGCCGGTACGGATCGATCCGGCCGGGGCGGGTCGGTTGCCGCTGATCCTGCGCGGAGTCGACGCACACTGACCGCTGACCGCTGCCGGGTCGTCAGTCAGACGAAGGCGGCGAGGCGTTGACCGTCCGCGCGGAGTGCGGCGCGGATCCGTCCGGCCAACTCGACTGCGCCGGGAGTGTCACCGTGCAGGCAGATCGACTCGACCGGGCAGGCGACGATGCTGCCGTCGGTCGCGGTGACACTGTGCCGCCGGGCCAGGGACACCGCCTGCCCGACGACCCGGTCGGGGTCGCCGAGCAGCGCGCCCGGGTCCGATCGGGGCACCAGCCGACCGTCGGGCAGATAGCCACGGTCGGCGAAACCCTCGGCGACGGCCCGCAGCCCGGCACCGGTGGCGAGCCGTCCGAGGACCGAGCCCGGCAGGCAGAGAACCGGCAGCGCGGGCTCGTAGTCGGCCACCGCGGCGACGACGGCGGCGGCTTGCGTCTCGTCCACGCAGGCCGTGTTGTACAGCGCGCCGTGCGGCTTGACGTAGCGGACCCGGGTCCCGGCCACCCGGCAGAAGCCGTCCAGCGCGGCGAGCTGGTAGAGCACGTCGTCGCGCAACTCGTCGAAGCGGTAGTCGATCCGCCGGCGGCCGAAGCCGGCGAGGTCGCGGTAGCCGACCTGGGCTCCGACGGCGACGGCCCGCTCGGCGGCGGCGGCGCAGATGCGGCGCATCGTCAACGGGTCGCCGGCGTGAAAACCGCAGGCGACATTCGCGGAGGTCACCACGTCCAGCAACGCCTCGTCGTCGCCGAGACGCCAGACGCCGAAGCCCTCACCGAGGTCCGCGTTGAGATCCATGGAACCGCACAGTAGTACCGGGCCGCGCCTGGGCCAGCGGGGTGACGTCGTCGACGACGCCGACCACCGGATATCCGCCGGTGGTCGGATGGTCGGCGAGGAAGACCAGTGGCTGCCCGTCGGCGGGCACTTGGACCGCGCCGACCACCAGCCCTTCACTGGGTAGTTCGTCGCGGACGGACCGGGTCAGTGGCGCGCCGGTCAGTCGGACACCGATCCGGTTGCTCAGCGGGCTGACCTCGTACCCGGTGGTGAGCAGCCGCTGGACCGCCTCGGCGGTGAACCAGTCCGCCCGTGGCCCGAGCCGGACGGTGAGCCGGACCGGGACGGCCGGCGCGGACCAGGGCACCGCGTCGGCCGCGGCCCGGCTCAGCGCCGCTGGCGGCGGTGCGGTGCCGACCGGCAGCACATCGCCGTCGCGTACGGCCGGCGGTCCGATGCCGGCGAGCGTGTCGGTGGACCGGCTACCGAGCACCGCCGGTACGGCGATGCCGCCGGCGATCGCGAGATAGCTGCGGACGCCGTACCGGGCCGGGCCGACCTCGACCACGGCGTCCGGCGGCACCGGCGTTGGGGTGAGGAAGCCACCGGACCGGCCGGCGATGCGGACCGTTGCCGGTGCCCCGGTGAGCGCGACCCAGCCGCCGGTGCGCAACCGAAGCGTGCAGCCGGTCAGGGTGACCTCCAGACCGGCAGCGTCGGGCGGGTTGCCGACCAGCCGGTTGGCCAGCGCCAACGCCGGCTGGTCGAGCGCACCGGCCCGAGGTACGCCCAGGTGCGCCCAGCCGTACCGGCCGCGGTCCTGCACGGTGGTGAGCGCGCCGGCCCGGATCACCTCGATCATCGGTCCGCCCCGGTTCCGGCCCGCGCCTGCGGTGCGGCTGGCCCGGTGGCGGTCAGCCGGACCCGGGTGCCGGGGGTCAGCGTCGCGGGCGGCTCCCGGTCCAGGTCGAACAGCACCAGGTCGGTACGCCCCACCAACTGCCAGCCGCCGGGTGACGCGGTCGGGTAGATGCCGGCGTATGCACCGGCCAGGGCCACCGAGCCGGCCGGGACGGCGGGGCGGGGCGTGGCGCGGCGGGAGACGCTCCACCGCCTGGGCAGGCCGGTCAGGTATCCGAAGCCGGGCGCGAAGCCGCAGAACGCCACGGTGAACTCGATCCGGGTCAGCCGGTCCACGACGTCGGCGACGGCGACCTCCCACTGCCCGGCGACGTCGATCAGGTCGGGACCGTCGAACCGGACCGGTACGGTGATCCACCGTCCGGTGTCGTCGACGGCCTCGGCCGCCGCCGGTTGCCAGCCGGCCAGTTGGCTGGCGGTCAGCGCGGGGTCCGGCAGTCCGTCGAGCAGGATGGTCCGGGCTCCGGGGACGATCTCGGCCACCCGCAGCTCGCCGAGTTCACGGCGCCGGCTCAGCTCGGCGCGCCAAGCGTCGACCGCTCCGGGTTCGCTGCCCCCGCGTTCGCTGCCCCCTCGTTCGCTGTTTCCGCGTTCGCCGTCCTCGGTCAGCAGGGTGTCAGCCGGTGCCGCCCATTCGAGCAGTAGCGCGTGCCGGCCGACCGGGTGGATCCGCATGGGTCCATTGTCGGCCGCCGGGCGTCAGCTGGACGGGAGGCGGACGTGAGGCGGACGTGAGGCGACTCACTACCAGCGGGTAACCTACGGTGCCGTAACCTTGTCTGGTGACCACCGAAGCGCCCCTTCGCCTCAAGCCGGTCGACATCGGCAAGCCCCGGATGCGCGGCTGGCTGCACACATACGCCTTCTTCGTGGCCCTGGTCAGCGGCATCGTGCTCTGCGCGCTGGCCGCCACCCGACCCGGCTGGACCGCGCTGCTCAGCTGCGTCGTCTACAGCCTGACGGTGTGCGGCCTGTTCGGCACCAGCGCGCTCTACCACCGCCGGGTCTGGTCGGAACGGGCGTACCAGATCATGCGCCGTCTCGACCATTCGATGATCTTCGTTTTCATCGCCGGCACCTACACGCCGTTCTGCCTGCTCCTGCTGCCCGGACGCAGCGCCGCCACCCTACTGACCGTGGTGTGGGTCGGTGCGCTGGCCGGGGTGGCGATGAAGCTGATCTGGCCGCATCTGCCGCGCTGGGCCGGAGCCCCGCTCTACATCGCCCTCGGCTGGGTCGCGGTGGTGGTACTACCCGACATCCTGCAGCACGGTGGGGTCACCGCACTGGTCCTGCTGATCGTCGGCGGTGCGGTGTACAGCGTCGGGGCGATCTTCTATGCGCTGCGCCGCCCCAACCCGTGGCCCACCGTCTTCGGCCACCACGAGTTCTTCCACGCCTGCACCCTCGTCGCCGCGCTGTGCCATCACATCGCGATCTACTTCGCGCTCTACGCCTGACCCGCCACCACCCCGACGGGGACCGCCCGGTTCGGGATCGTCGGAGATCCTGTTCCGTCGGGGGGTGGCGGTCTGCTCGATGTCCGGATCACCGCCGCACCGGGCCACCCGGGCGACGCACCTCCCGGTACTGCTCCTCCACGACCCGGTCCGACTCGACCGGGGCAGCCGGCGCAGGCTCGTCCTGCGCGGTCCGGGACACCACCGTACGGCGGCGGCTCTGCCAGAACCACAACGTCAGGGCCAGCCCGAACACCCCGGCCACCATCAGCACCCAGCCGACCGTGGTCAGGTCGAGAAAGCCCAGTTCGGCCTCGACCGCGAAGGCCAGGATGGCGCCCAGGGCGATGAGGAAGATGCTTCCGCCGATGCCCACTTCGTACCTCCTTGGCTGTTGCCGGCACCGTTCGTGCCGGCCGGATGCCGCTCGTGAGGTAGCGGCGGGCACGGATGTACCCAGGCGCTTGCGAACTCAATCAGGCAAGCTGAACCGATGACCCGACGCAGCATCGTGCTGCTCCGGCACGCCAAGGCGGAGCAGCCCGAACAGATGGCAGACGAGCAACGCGGGCTCACCCCGCGCGGACATTCGGACGCGGCACACGCCGGGCAGTGGCTGGCCGAACACCAGCTCTGGCCGCAACTGGTGCTCTGCTCGCCAGCCCGGCGTACCCGGCAGACCTGGCAGGAGGTGTCTGCGGCGGGTCCGCCGGCACCCGCCCGCTTCGAACCCCGGTTGTACGGCGGAACCGCGGTCGACCTGCTCGGCCTGGTGCGGCAACTGGACGACTCGGTGTCCCGGGTGCTGATCGTCGGGCACAACCCGACGGTTTCCTACGCCTCAGCGCTGCTCGACCCGGTCGGTGCCAGCGACAGCGGACTGCGGACCTGTGGGATCGCCGTTCACGAGTTCACCGGCGACTGGACGGCGTGTGGGCCGCAGACGGCTCCTGCGACCCACACGTACACCGCCCGGGCGGCCCGAACCAGCTGACCGCGCGGCCCCGATCAGCTCGACCGACGTGGCCAGTCAGGTTGGCGACGTGGTCAGTTGGGCGGCTGCGGCGGTTCGGCTGGCGGCGGCACCATCTGCGCCGGATGGGCCAGCTTGTTCTCCTCGACGATGACCGTCCGGGCCCGGCGGCGGCGATCGTTCCAGAACCAGAGCACGGTGAGCAGGATCGCCAACCCGGCCAGGATCAGCACCCAGCCCACGGCCCGCACGTCCAGCCACCAGACGTCGGCCCGGACGGCGTACGCCAGGATGGCGCCTATTGCGATGAGGAAGATTCCACTGCCGATACCCATGCGTGCACTCCTTGTGCGGTGGCTACAAGTTGTGCGGTCGCCTGCTGATCTACCCGCCGGGGAGGGCCCGAAACGGTGGCGGCGGAACCTCCGGTCAGCGGCTCAGAAGGCGTCCTCGGGTAGGTCCATCAGGTCGAGTCCGGTTCCGGCGATGATTCGACGGTCGGCACCGATCCGGGGCAGCACCTCGCTGGCGAAGAATCGGGCGGCGGCCACCTTGCCCTGGTAGAAGCTCTGGTCGGCGTCGGAGACCCCGTCGCCGCCCAACGCGGTCAGGGCGACCTCGGCCTGCCGCTGCAGCAGCCAGGCGATCACCACGTCGCCGAGCGCCAGCAGCAGTCGCCGGCTGCTCAGGCCGACCTTGTACAGCGAGCGCGGCTCGCCGCTCTGCACCTCACCGAGCCAGCCGGTCATCACGCCGAGGATGTTCTGCACCTCGCCGAGTGCCCGGCCGAGCGCGGTGCGCTCCTCCTTGAGCTGGCCATTGCCACCTTCGGCGGCGATGAAGGCCTGAATCTCGCCGGCGATCGCCATCAGCGACTGGCCGTTGTCCCGGACGATCTTGCGGAAGAACAGGTCGAGACTCTGGATCGCGGTGGTTCCCTCGTACAGGGTATCGATCTTGGAATCCCGGACGTACTGCTCCAGCGGGTAGTCCTGCAGAAAGCCGGAGCCGCCGAAGGTCTGCAGCGACTCGTGACCGAGCAGTTCGTACGCCCGTTCCGAGCCACACCCCTTGACCAGGGGCAGCAGCAGGTCGTTGACCCGCTTGGCGAGCTCCACGGTCTCCTCGTCGCCGGCCGCCCGGGCGATGTTGATCTTGTCCTGCCAGCTGGCCGTGTAGCAGACCAACGCACGCAGGCCCTCGGCGTACGACTTCTGCAGCATCAGCGACCGACGGACGTCGGGGTGGTGGGTGATCGTCACCCGGGGGGCCGCCTTGTCGGTCATCTGCAGCAGATCGGCGCCCTGGACCCGGTTCTTGGCGTACTCGAGGGCGTTGAGGTAGCCGGTGGAGAGGGTGGCGATCGCCTTCGTGCCGACCAGCATCCGGGCGTACTCGATGATCAGGAACATCTGCCGGATTCCGTCGTGCACGTCGCCGAGCAGCCATCCCTTGGCCGGCACGCCGTGCTCACCGAAGGTGAGCTCGCAGGTAGTGGAGACCTTCAGGCCCATCTTGTGCTCGACGTTCGTGGCGAAGACGCCATTGCGCTCGCCCAGCTCACCGGTTGCCCCGTCGAAGTGGTACTTGGGCACGACGAACAGCGACAGGCCCTTGGTGCCCGGACCACCGGCGCCCTCGACGCCGACCGGACGGGCCAGCACGTAGTGGATGATGTTCTCGCTGAGGTCGTGCTCGCCGCTGGTGATGAAGCGCTTGACGCCCTCGATGTGGTACGAGCCGTCCGGCTGCGGAATCGCCCGGGTGCGCCCGGCGCCCACGTCGGAGCCGGCGTCCGGCTCGGTCAGCACCATCGTCGACGCCCAATGCCGCTCGACGAAGAGCTTGGCCCACTCCTTCTGCTCCGGAGTGCCCTCGACGTAGAGGGTGTGCGCGAAGGACGGCCCGGAGGCGTACATCCAGACCGGCGCGTTGGAGCCGAGCACCAGGTCGGCCAGCGACCACCACAACGCCCGTGGCGCGTTGGTGCCGCCGAGCTCCTCCGGCAGGTCCAGCCGCCAGAACTCGGCCGACATGAAGGCCTCGAACGAGCGGTGGAATTCGGGCGGCAAGGTCACCGAGTGGGTGGCCGGGTCGAAGACCGGCGGATTGCGGTCGCCCGGCACGAAGCTGGGCGCGAGTTCCTCGCGGGCCAGCCGCTCGACCTCGCTGAGGATGCTCCGGGCGGTGTCGACGTCCAGGTCGGCGTAGGGCGCCTGGCCGAAGGTGCGGTCGGCGCCGAAAACCTCGAACAGGTTGAACTCGAGGTCCCGAAGGTTGCTCTTGTAGTGGGTCATCGCGTGGTGGCCCCGCTTCCGGACAGCTGTTACTGGTCAGTAACCACCACTGTATTACTCCCGGGTAGCCAACGACAAGCGCGCCGTCTGGCAAACCGAGGACAGCAACGGGGCAGCTGACGGCCCACCAGCCGTCACCTGTCCGGAATACGGTCGTTTTGCCCGGTGCAAGAGGCAAAAATTGGGCAAAACCCAAGAAGCGCCGCAGTTGCCATCAGGAGGCACAGATGTCCGTCACCCGCCTGCTCAACGCACTGGTCGAACCGATTGCCAGCCGTCGCTACGTCGGCCGGCACCGGGCCCTCGGCGGCACCAGCTTCCTGTTCGCGATCACCCAGCCGGTCTGACCCGCCCGGGGCCTCGGCACCACCTGCCGTCGGCGCTCCGCCCCGTCGGGCAATCCGGCCGGTCAGCCGCCGGGCGCGCCGACTTCCCAACTCGGCACTGACGGAGCGGGCACCACCCCGGAGCCCGAGTACTCCATCAGGACCAGGGCGATGTCGTCGTCGAGCCGCCCGTACACCCACTCGACCAACGCCGTCTCCAGCGATGCCAGGCCGTCACCGACGGTGCCGTGACCCAGCAGCCGCCAGGCCCGGTCCGCGGTGGGGAAAAAGGCACCGTCCCGACGTGCCTCGCCGAGCCCGTCGGTGAACAGCAGCAACCGGTCACCCGGCTCGAGGCGTTCGACCCGGGGACGTACCACCGGCATGAACCCGAGCGGCGGTGCCGGAGCCGGCGGTTCCAGCGGGATCACTTCGCCCCGGCGCAGCAGCAGCGGCGCCGGGTGCCCGCAGTTGACGATGGTCAGCGTTCCACCGCGCTCCTCGACCAGGGCGGCGGTGACGAAATCCTCGTCGCCCACGCTGCGCGCCACCGCCCGGTCCAGGTCGGCCACGATGGCCCGCAGGTCGGCCCGCTCGTAGGCGACGTGCCGGTACGAACCCAGGACGATGCTGGCCAACCGGACCGCGTCCAGGCCCTTGCCCCGCACATCTCCGATGATCATGCGTACGCCGTACGGCGTGTCGAGCGCCTCGTACAGGTCACCGCCGATGTCCGCGGCGGCGGTGGCGGAGATGTAGCGTCCCGCCACGGCGAGCGTGCCGACCTGCGGTCCGAGCGGACGCAGCACCGCCTGCTGGGCCACCGACGCCAGCCGCGAAAGCTCGGCGATCTGCTGTGCCTGCCGTTCCCGGATGACCGCCACCGCCGCCGCCAGCCCGGTGGCCAGCGCGATACCGACCACGTTCACCGCGGTCGCCAGCGAGAGCATCTGCCCGGTCAGCGCGAAGATGCCACCGACCAGGGTGGCCAGCACCCCGGTGGAAAGCACCACCCGCCACGTCGCGAAGGCCGCCGCGAGGAACGGGGCAGCGGCGACCAGACCGACGTAGTTGACACCGGACCCGTCCGCGATCTCCACCACGGAGACGAGCGCGAGCAGCACGAGGGCCGCGCCGAGGCCGACGCGGGAACCAGCGCTGAGTGGGCGGCGGCCGCCCATCGGGATGATGTGCATGGGTACGCGAAACAGCATGACTCATCGGTGGCGGTGGCCCAACGGAGTTGGCCTGTCGTCTGATCCGGATATGGCCACCCGGAGTATTGGACAACCTTGGCACCCTGGCTATCCCCCGGGCGGGCGGCGAGCGGTTGCTCAACCTGTGGGCAAACCTAGAAATGGCACATCACGCCGCTGACCAGCAGCTCGACACTGAGTGGCAACTCAGGATCGCGGTCAGTCGCCGAGAATTTCGTAGCGGACCTGGAGGTGACCCAGGTCAAGAGCGGCAATCTTCGCGAAAGCGGCACGGGCCAGGTCGAGGCACCGCCCGTCGACGAACGGTCCCCGATCGTTGATCCGAACCACCACGCTGGCACCGGTCTGCGGGTTGGTCACCCGCACCTGAGTGTCGAACGGCAGGGTACGGTGCGCGGCGGTCATCCCCGACGGGTCGAACGACTCGCCGTTCGCGGTGACCTGTCCGCTGGCGTAGTACGACGCACCGCAGGTGCCGCTCTCCACCACCTGGCCACCGGCCTGGGCCTCGTTCTGGGTCGGGGACGGCCCGCCGGTCGGGGACCGTTCTGGCGTCGGTGACGGTTTCGGCGTCGAGGCGGCCCGGTCGGCCCCACGTGCCGCCCGGGTCGACGCGGTCGAGCGGTCCGGCACAGGGGAGCCGGACGCCGCCGTGGACGGCGTGGTCGTAGGCGGCGTGATCGTGGACGGCGTGGTCGTAGGCGGTGTGGCCGTGGACTCCGCACGCGGTGTTGTCGACGTACCGGCGGTCAGTTCGAACGCCATGGCCGTTCCGCCCGCCAGCACACCGGCCAGCAGGACCACCGCCAACCACGGTGCCAGCCGCAGACGGTACCGACGCGGGTTGCGATGGCGCGCGGCCATGACGTCTCCTGACGAGCTGACAACATAATTTAGCCGCCGCACCGTAGCCGGAGCAGGCCGTGTCGTGTCAAGTGTGCCCGGCAGATTCACCGGCGAGGAGTCCCGGCATACTCGGCCGGTGACCGACGCCGCAGCCGCTCACCCGCACCGGTCCCGCGCGGCCGCAGCCGGCAACGTGCCACGCCCGGCCGCAGCCGGCAACGTGCCACGCCCGGCCGCAGCCGGCGACGCGCCGGACCCGCTTGAACTTCGGCGGCTGCTGATCGACACCTTCGTCTGGCACGACCCCGGCCCGGCCAGCCTCCATCTGGTGAGCGACCTGTCCGGGTGGTGGCGACACCCCCGGATTCTCGCCGGGATCGGCCCGGCCCTCGCCGATCTGGCCAGCGCCGATCTGGCCGACGCGGACCGGCCGAGCACGGTGATGACCCCGCAGGTCACCGGGCTGCTTGTCGGCCCGCTGGTGGCGACAGCGCTCGGCATTGGCGTCGTACCCGCGTACAAGGAGGATCCGCAGCGGGCAATCGCGGACGCGACCACCTGGACCACGACGGCGCCCGACTACCGGGGCCGCACGCTGCGGCTCGGTGTCCGTGACCGGCACCTCGGCCCAGGCGACCGGGTCCTGCTGGTCGACGACTGGGTCACCAGCGGCGCGCAGCTGCGGGCCATGGCGCAGCTTGCCGCAGCTCGCGGGGCGGTCGTCGTCGGCAGCGCGGTGATCGTCGCCGACTGTCCGCCCCCCGTCGTCGACGAACTCCGGATCCGCAGCCTGATCCACAGCAAGGACCTGTGAACCGCCGGGGTCGGATCGGCTACGGCGTCGCCTCGTGTCCCGGTCGGCCGACGGTACGCCGGGCCTGCTTCATCTCTGCCTCGTGGATGTGCCGGCGGCCGCCCACCAGCGCCTCCCGGGCCGCCCGCTCGACCGCCTGGAAGGTCGCGTAGTAGCCGTCGTCGAACTCCTCGACGATCTGGAACGTCCAGCGGCCCGGCAGGACGTTGCGACCGATCAGCTCCGTCTCGACCCGGTCAGCCATGTGCCGGTGACCGGCCCCGCGCAGCAGCTGGACGACCCGGTCCAGGGTCGCGTCCGCGCCGCCGATCAGCTGGTGCATCGAGTAGAGGTGGCCACGGGCCCGGTGCACCGTCTCCAGTGCCTTGCTCAACTCGCCGAGCGCCGCGACCGTGGCGTCGTCCACCCCTCGAGGTCGGGCGTGGTCGGCATCCACAGCCGGCAAATCCTTCGGTTCCGACATGGAACAATTCGTACCAGAGACCGGGGCACCACAACGCTGGGTCAACGATCAACAACCCATAGTAGAGTCGGAGCGATGCGCCGGCCCCCGCAGACCATCTCGGTGGTCACTCCTGTCCATGCCGCGAGCATCCCGTACCTCGCCGACGCGTACGCCTCGCTGCGGGCGCAGCGGATGCCGCCTGGCTGGCAGTGGCGCTGGCTGGTGCAGGAGGACGGGCAGACCGGTGAGGTCGCCGCCGCGCTGCCTCAGGACCGACGGATCAGCGTCGGCCACAACCGCCCTGGTGGCCCCGGCGTCACCCGCACCATGGCGCTGTCCCGCGTCGACGGGCCGCTGGTCAAGGTGCTCGACGCCGACGACCGGCTGACCTCCGACGCGCTGGCCCGCGACATCGCGGTCCTCACCGCCGACCCGACGGTCGGCTGGACGACGGCGGCGGCGCTCGATCTGCTGAGCGACCACAGCACGGTACGGATGGCCACCGATCCACCGGGCGGCCGGTTGCCCGCCGGTACGGTCCACCGGTGCTGGCAGGAGGACGCCTACCGACTGCCGGTGCACCCGGCGACGCTGTGCATCCGTACGGACCTGCTGCTGGCCCTGGGCGGCTGGCTGGCGCTGCCCGCCTCCGAGGACACCGGGCTGCTCCTCGCCGCGAGCACGGTCAGCGACGGTCACTTCATCGACGAGCCGGGGTTGCTCTACCGGAAGTGGCCCGGGCAGGTGACCAACCAGCAGGCTCACTGGTCACCGACGGAACGGGCCGACCGGATTCAGGTGATCGAGAGCCGGGTCGCCGCGCTGGCGCTGCTGGGTATCGGCCCGACGTCGTCCACACCGCAAGGTCGGTGATGACGCGCGGCGGTCGTTGCACGCAGTGTGACCCCCTCGGGTCAGGGGTTACCTGTTCAGCTTGATGCCAGAGGTGCATCAGGATGCACCTGCGGCATCACGTCCGCCGAGGCAGCATGGGTTCCGAGCCGGGCAACTCAGGCAATTGGATTGATGACCAAAGCTACGAAATGATCAGAAATGTGGCGAGCCGACCAATCGCAGCCCCAGCGAGTTGATCCGCGAAGTGCTGCAGGCCGCGTACCCACGGAAGTAGGAACCTAGCGGCGATCCCGCGTACGTACAGTGCAAGCCCTGGTTGGGATTGTGGTCCCGACCAGGGCTTTCGTGTGTTGGAGAGCGGGTGACGGGAATCGAACCCGCACTGTCAGCTTGGGAAGCTGATGTTCTGCCATTGAACTACACCCGCGAGCGGCCCCACTCTACCCGGTCCGCCCGGTCACTGCGCAACAGGCCCGGCCGCCGGCCGAGCACAGCTTGGGGTACGGCTCGACCCGTCGACCGAGCGTCAACGGGTAGGGCGTCGACGCGTCGGCCGGTGCCGCGCGGCGGGTCAGCAGGCGACCGGGGTCGGCACCGGGTGGGAAACGCTGCCGCTGGTCGGGTCGAGCCAGACCTGGACGGCTGGTTGTCGGGGCGCCGCCGCGTAGTGGCCGGTGCTGTCACCGCGTTGCGCCACCATCGCCACGTCAACGGTGAACTCGAACAGTCGCCAGTCGACGTGCGGCACGGCCCCGAGATCGCTGGCGAGCCGACCCACCTTGGCCGGATCGGTGACCGGATGCGCCCGACCCGCCAGGTACGCCTCGTCATCGCTCTCCTCGGGTGGGAACGAGTGCAGCGCGTACCGACCGTCCCGCTCCAGGTCACGCCGCTTCGGCGAGTCGATGATGAAGCAGAACAGCCCGCTGTCGGTGATCACCGGGGAGACCGGGTGCACCCGGGGACCACCGTCGGCTCGGACGGTGGCGAGGTAGCCGAGGCCGGGACCGTACTGCTGCATGAGGAGTCGGATCGCCGTGGCCAGGCGGGGCTCGTCGGCTGCGAACTCGGACCAGGTTGCCATGCGATGATTCTATCGAACATGTGTACGAAGAGATAGTGGAATCGCCCGGCCACGCCGATCCGGGTACGTTCCGGCCAGGACACCGGCCGCGCGGTCGCACCGGCCGCACGGTCGCTATCGTGTGACGATGCTCCTCTCCGACCGGGACATCGTCGCGGAGACCAAGACCGGCGGCCTCTCCCTCGAGCCGTTCGAACCCTCGCTCATCCAGCCGTCGAGCATCGATGTCCGGCTCGACCGGTATTTCCGGGTCTTCAACAACCACCTGTACACCCACATCGACCCGGCCACCCGGCAGGACGATCTGACGTCCCAGGTCGAGGTGCCCGGCGGCGACCCGTTCGTCCTGCACCCCGGTGAGTTCGTCCTCGCCTCCACGCTCGAGGTCGTCTCGCTCGGCGACGGCCTGGCCGCCCGACTGGAGGGCAAGTCGAGCCTGGGTCGGCTGGGCCTGCTGACCCACTCCACCGCCGGCTTCATCGACCCCGGCTTCTCTGGCCACGTAACGTTGGAGTTGTCCAACGTGGCGAACCTGCCGATCAAGCTCTGGCCCGGGATGAGGATCGGCCAGTTGTGCATCTTCCGGCTCTCGTCGACGTCCGAGCATCCGTACGGGTCGGCGGTCTACGGATCCCGGTACCAGGGGCAGCGTGGGCCCACTCCGAGCCGGTCCTGGCAGCGGTGGCGCACCTGGCCGACCAGCTGAACCGGCTGGGCTGTTGGAGAGCCGGCGCACCGGCGGCGGAGAGGCGAAAGGCGCCCTCCCAAGCCGGGGGGAGACATGGGAGGGCGCCTTTCCGGTGGCCGGTGCTGCCGCTTGACGGGGGGATCAGCGGCACGCGCCAGGCCATGGGGAGGAGTGAGGTCTAGCCGGGCCTGCCGTAACTGTGCACACTCGAACCGATCTTGCGCATCTGCACCGGTTCACCCGCCTGGGAGGCGTGCACGATCCAGCCGTTACCCACGTACATGCCGACGTGGGAGAGCCCGCTGTAGTAGAAGATGAGGTCGCCGGGGCGCAACTCGTCCCGGCTGACGTTGGCGGTCACCTGACGCTGCCGGGCGGCGTTGTGCGGCAGCGAGACGCCGGCCTGCGCCCAAGCGGCCAGGGTAAGACCCGAACAGTCGTAGCTGCCCGGTCCCGCTGAACCCCAGACGTACGGCTTGCCGATCTGCGCACAGGCGAAGGTGACCGCCTTGCCGGCCGCCCCGCCGGGGTAGGTCGCCGGGCAGGGCGCGGGACGCAGCGAGCCGAGGGTGTTGGTCGAGCCGTACGCCTCCAGGCGCAGGTCCTGCAACCGGTCAACCTCGGCGTCGATCTCCTTGGCCTTCGCCGCCAGCTGAGCCTCGGTGCTGGTCAGCTCGACGATCAACTCGTCGAGCGGGGCCTTCTTCGCGGCGTACTCGTTCTTGAGGTCGACGACGGCCTGCACGTCGCGGGCCTGCCGCCGGGCGAACTGGTCCAGCAGCTCGAGCTGGTCGGCGAGGTGGGTCGGCTTGCCATTGGTCAGGATCGCGTTGAAGACCGACGGACTACCACCCTTGTACGACCGGGCGGCGAACTCGCTGACCCGATCCATCGCCAGGTCGATCTGGATCTGCAGCGGCTTGATCTTCTTCTGCAGTTCGTCCGCCTGCTTCTTCTTGGCGGCGAGGTCCTGCCGTACGGCGTTGTGCCGTTCGATCGTCGGTTCGAGCTCGGCCCAGACCTCGTCGATCTGCGACTCGATTTCGGCGACGGTCGGCTGCGCCTGCGCCGGCGCTCCGACCAGCAGCAGACCGACGCCGGTGGTGGCGGCGATCAACGCGGTGAGTGCTCGGCTAGGGTCGTGCGGCGTTTTTCGCCGATGGTCATGGCTGGACCACCGGAGGTACCGCCGAGGGGCGCTCGTAGCCACCGGACTCCTTCTCCCCATACCGCCTACCGGGTTAGCTGACGGGTTCGGGCGGAAAGGAGACGCCCTACCGCAGGTAGCCTGCGGATTCACCCCAGGAGTGCCGTGGGTCCCCGGCTCGCCGTGAGACGGCGATTAGGCGGTGTCAGGCCGAGGTCAACCCGGTTGGTTGACGTCCTCCCGACTCGACGATCCCCAAGAGTAGAGAGCGGCGTTCTCGCTACGCAAGCGAGAACATGGACTATCTCATTGAGTACGCAGACGATTGCGTATCGTGCATAGGCTGCCATCGTTCAAGCGTTCGAATTTTGCCGGGCGGACCGGCCCGTTCATACCGGTCCGCCCGTACGTTCGGCCGACCAACGCGCGCCACTCAGATTGCCTCGGCGGGCTGGCTGACCTGCCGCGATCAGCCGACCCGCTTGAACCCGGCGAGCGGCATGTTGTCGATGTTCTCCATCTGCACGGGTTGACCCGCGCGGGGAGCGTGCACCATCAGGCCATTACCGATGTAGATCCCCACGTGATGCAGATCACTAAAGAAGAATACGAGATCCCCGGGTTTGGCGTTGGCGCGGCTGACCGAACTGCCCTGATTCCACTGAGTTCCGGTGTAATGCGTGAGGCTGACACCGGCACTTGCCCAGGCGTACTGGGTCAGGCCGGAACAGTCGAAGGCGTTCGGCCCGGTGGCACCCCAGACGTACGGCTTACCGAGCTGTGCGCACGCGGTGCGGACCGCGGTTCCGGCGGCTCCGCCGACCGACACCGCCGGACACGGGCCGGAGGCACCGGATCCGCCGGTGTAGCCGGTGGACTGGTACGCGGCGTTGCGCGCCCGTTCCAGGCGCTTGATCTCGGCGTCGATGGTCTTGCGCTGCTCGGCGAGCGTCTTGTCCTGTGCCTGCTGCTTCGTGATCAACTCGTCCAGCGTCTGCCGTTCGGCGAGATAGCGGTCCCGGGTCTCCAGAACAGCGGTGATCTTTTCCTGCCGACGCTTGGAGATTCGGTCCAGCACCACGAGCTGATCCGCCAGGCTGGTCGGTGATCCGGTCCGGAGCAGGGCGTTCAGTTCACTCGACGGCCCGGTCCGGTAGTAGCGGTTGGCAACCTCGCCGATCTCGTCCGCCGCCAGGTTGGCCTGCAGGGACAGGGGGCGGATCTTCTCGTCGAGCGCGGCCGCTTTCTTCTCGTTGGCCTTGAGCTCGCTGTGCACCTTGTTGTACTGCTCGATGACCGGTTCCAGTTTCAGCCACTGGGCGTCCAACTCGGCTTCGATCTCAGCCAGCGTCGGCTCGGCGTGGGCCGGCCCAGCCGGGGAGACCAACGCGATTACGGCGAGCAACAGCGTGATCGCACTGCGCCGCAAGAGCCGTAAAGGCCGATGCTCTCCGCGTCGATATCGGGACCCACTGTGACGATGGATGTGCGAATTTGCGAGCGCACGTGCCATTGGCAGCGACTCCTTCAATGGTTCGATCGCTGGGGCCTCACGGGCGGGGGGGTACGGAGGCCGACATCCGCAGCGGTCGGTGCATCACCTTATTGGAAAGCGCGGTGTTCGTTCAAGACCGCCTGCCGCCTCTGCTTCCTCCGTGGCAACCGCTCGGCGCCGCCCGCAGCCGCTGCTTCTCTCGCAGCTACCGTTTCTCCTGCAGGCACCGGGCTGGGCGGTTAGCGTGTTGACATGACGTCGCTCAGCCTCGCGGAGGAGCTGGTCCTGCTCAGCTATGACGATTCCGGGACCGCGACCGTCGCTTCCCCAGAGCTCGACTACGCCGTCGCCGGGGCGGTGTTGTGCGACCTCGCCGTCGGCGGGCAGATTGCGATTGACGCAGACGGCCGGGTGCTGGCCGACGACAGCCCGACCGGCGGCAACCCAGCCGACGACAGCCAGGCCGACGACGATCCCGCCGGCGGGTACGCGCCCGGCGGAGCCCCGGGTCGAGGCCACGGTCGGGAGCTGCTCGACCAGGTACGGACCAGGATCCAGGCCGAGCCTGGCCGCGCGACCCGCGACTGGGTGGTCGATCTGTCCCACGGTGTAGTCGATGAGGTACTCGACGGGCTGGTCGCCTCGGGGGTGCTCCGCCGGGAACGGGACCGGGTGCTCTGGGTGCTGCCCCGAACCAGGTTCGCTCCGCCGGACGGCGTCGAACCGCCCGCCGAGACGGAGACCCGGCGACGGCTGGCCGCCGCCGAGCGCGGCGCCGGACCGGTCGGACCACGTACCGCCGCGTTGGCCTGCCTGCTGAACGCACTCGACGTGCCGGACGTCGGTGCTGCACGGCCTTCGGACGCGCGGCGCCGGCCGCCCGCGGTGCTCGGGCCGGCGGCCTGGCCGATCGCCGCGATCACCGACGTCGTCGACGGGTACCGGGCGACGGTCGCCCGCAGCGTCTTCACCGCCACCGACGTCGCGACTGGCAGCTAGCTGACCCCGGTAGGCGACGGCGCGAACCGCCGCCACAGCAACCGGACCACACCGCCGCCGACCGCCCCGATCAGCGCCCCGGTCGCGTTGTTGACCCAGTCGTAGCCGACACACTCGCGGCCGACGCCGAGCACCGCCTGGGCGACCTCGACGCCGGCCGGGGCCAGCACGAGCAGCCCGGTGGCCAGGGCCGGCCGGTGGACCGCCAGCACCGTACAGAACGCCAGCGGTACGAACATCGCCACGTTGCCGACCCGTTCACCGAGCGAGTCGACGGTGACCAGCCCGGACCACAGCACCGCCGGATCGGTGAGCGACCGGAGGCACGCGGCGAAGACCTGGCCGTCCGGGCCGGAAACGGAGACCCCGGGGGCGAGCGGTACGCCGGACCCGGTCGGTGCCGGTGGCAGGGTGAGCGCGGCGATCGCGGCGGCGCTGAGAAGCATCCCGAGCGTCGGCCAGCGCGCCCAGCCGAGCCGTACGGCGAGCGGCCGGTGCACCAGCAGGCTCACGCCGGCCAGCGCCGCCAGGGTGAGGAACGGCCAGGGCTGGGAGAGAAATTCGCGGGCCCAACCCAGCACCCGCTTCTCCCTACTCCTCGGCCGACGCCGACGCCGCCGAAGATGACGGTGACGGTGACGCCGACGATGCTACCGCTGGCTTGACCGACCTGAGCAGCACCGTCGCCACATCGACGACCTCGACGTTCTCGCCCGCCGCGCCACTGGACTGCTTGCCGGTGACCCCGTCGCCGAGCATGGTGTAGCAGAACGGGCAACCGACCGCGATGGTCTGGGCCCCGGTGGAGAGCGCCTCCTCGACCCGGTCGACGTTGACCCGCTTGCCGATCCGCTCCTCCATCCACATCCTCGCCCCGCCGGCACCGCAGCAGAACGAGCGTTCGGAGTTGCGTGGCATCTCCCGCAGCTGGGCCGCGTCGCCGCCCGCCTCGGCACCTGCGGTCAACGCGGCACCGAGCACCTCCCGGGGCGGGCTGAACACCCGGTTGTGCCGGCCCAGGTAGCACGGGTCGTGGTAGGTCAACCCACCGTCGACCGGGGTGACCGGGGTGAGCTTGCCGGCGGCGACCAAGTGGGCCAGCAGCTGGGTGTGGTGTACGACGTCGAAGTGGCCGCCGAGCTGGCCGTACTCGTTGCCGAGGGTGTTGAAGCAGTGCGGGCAGGTCGCGACGATCTTGCGTTTCGCCGGCTCCCGGTCGCCGAACGTCTCGTTGAGGGTCTCGACGTTCTGCTGGGCCAGCATCTGGAAGACGAACTCGTTGCCGATCCGCCGGGCCGGGTCGCCGGTGCAGGTCTCGCCCTCGCCGAGGATGGCGAAGTCGACGCCGGCTTCGTGCAGCAGGGTCGCCACCGCGCGGGTGGTCTTCTTGGCCCGGTCCTCGAACGCGCCGGCGCAGCCGACCCAGAACAGGTACTCGAAGTCGTCCACCTCGCCGACCCGGGGGACCGCGAAGTCGAGCCCTTTGGTCCAGTCCTCCCGGGTGTTCGGCGGAGCACCCCACGGGTTGCCCTTGTTCTCCAGGTTACGCAGCATCACGCCGGCCTCGCTGGGGAAGCTCGACTCGATCAGCACCTGGTAGCGGCGCATGTCGACGATGTGGTCGACGTGTTCGATGTCCACCGGGCACTGCTCCACGCAGGCCCCGCAGGTGGTGCACGACCAGAGCACGTCCGGGTCGATGACGCCGCCGTCGTCGGCGCCGCCGATCAGCGGACGGTCGGCCTCGGCCAGCGCCAGGGCGTCGACCTTGGCGAGTTGTTCGGCGGTACCCTTCTCCTCGCCGGTGAGGTCCTTGCCGCCGCCGGCGAGCAGGTACGGCGCCTTGGCGTAGGCGTGGTCACGCAGCGACAGCACCAACAGTTTCGGTGACAGCGGCTTACCGGTGTTCCAGGCCGGGCACTGCGACTGGCAGCGGCCACACTCCGTACAGGTGGTGAAGTCGAGCAGGCCCTTCCAGCTGAACTGTTCGACCTGGGCGACGCCGAACTGATCGGACTCCGGGTCGGCCTCCTCGAAGTCGAGCGGCTTGCCGTCGCTCATCATCGGCCGCAGCGCGCCGAGGCCGGAGTTGGGCCGGCCGGGGTCCCGCTTGAAGTAGATGTTGAAGAAGGCGGCGAACCGGTGCCAGGCCACCCCCATGGTCAGCGTCAACGCGATGACGATCAGCCAGGTCATCGAGATGAGGATCTTGATCAGGGCGGTGATGCTGATCGCCGACTCGGAGGCGGGCAGGACCGCGCCGAGGGCGTGGCTCACCGGAGTGGCCCAGACCGGGAAGTCGAAGTGGTCGGTGGCCACCCGGAAGCCGCGGATCAAGAAGCCGCAGATCAGTACGGCGAGCACGACGGCTTCGACGAAGTAGCCCTGCCACATGGTCGAGCCGGTGAACCGGGACCGGCCGCCGGCGCGGGTCGGCCGGTTCGCCAACCGGATCCCGATGAGCACGCCGATACCCGCCATGCCGAGGATCGAGATGAGCTCGGTGACCAGCCCGTACAGCAGCCAACCGCCGATCACCGGGATGCCGCCGCCGGCGTCGACCACCTCGAAGTACGCCTCCAGCACGAGGATGGAGAGCACGATGAAGGCGACCATGACGAACCAGTGGGCCGCCCCGACGACGCTCCATTTGAGCATCCGGGTGTGGCCGAGGGTCTCGCTCAGCATCACCTTCGCCCGGGTGGCCGGGTCACCGGTGCGGTGCGGGTCGGCCTTGCCGAGTCGGATGATCGAGACGAACTGCCAGACCGCCCGGCCGGCGAGCACCACCGCGACGGCGGTGACGATGGCGGCGACCACCGTGGTGACGATCTGGACCGTACCCATTCGTTGGCCTCCCGGTGTGCTGCGGACGAGCGGCAGAGTGACCGGAAGGCCGGCCATGGAGCTTCAGCCTACCGCCAAGTTACCCATGGGTAATGTGACGAGCGTCGCACCGCACCGGCGCCCGGTACTCGCCACCCTAAGGCAGCGTCGCCGCCACGCCAGCGCCCGCCCCCCGACAAAACAGCAGGTCGGCCGGCATCCTCGTGGACACCGACCGACCTTGGGTGGCACTGACGGGCCGACTGCGGACCGACTGTGAACCGGGTCAGCGCCAGCGGGAGAGCAGGATCAGCGAACTCACCATGGCACCGAACCCGATCGCCAGGTTCCAGTAGCCCCAGGAGGCGACCGGGTAGGCGGTCTCCGACAGGTAGTAGACGACCAGCCAGCCGATGCCGAAGACGATCAACGAGACGGCGCTGATCGGCAGCCAGACCGGACTCGGCTTGCGGGTGGCAGCCGTCTGGGTCGGGCGGACGTCGGTCGGCGGGGTGTAGACCTTCTTCTTGCGAACCTGCGACTTGGGCACGACGCTCTCCTGGTGGCTATCATCCGGCCCGGCAACCGGACGCAGCGGCGACGGTCCATGGCCAATAATGTTCAAGAGCTAGCGTAGTCAAGTTGCCGCGATCCGGCCACGGGCCGCAGCACGGCAGCAGCGACATTTGGGCACAACCAGGTCCACCAGGTGCGATAGACCGCTCAGGTGGTCCATTATGCGGACACTTGTCGATGGCTGGCAGGCGGGAAGGGGGCCGAGGTGGAGTACACCTCCGGCAGCGCGTCCTGGCGGGACGTGGTCCGGCGCGCCGTTCGCGGGCTGCTGCGTCGCCGGCGCGGCGCGGAGCAGCCCGGCTGGTCCGCCGGCGTACCGCTGATCGCGCTGCTCGCCGGCCTGCTGTTCACCACCACCGCCACCACCGCCAGCGGCACCAGCCTGCGGGAGGACCGCCGACCACAACTCGCGCAGCTGATCGACGACCGACGTACCCAGCTCGCCGCCGCCGAGGAACGCGCCGCCCAACTGCGCGACCAGGTCGACCAGCAGACGGAGCTGGTCGCCGGGTCGGACGAGCCGATCGCCCGGCAGCAGGCCCGGATCGACGCGAACCGGTCGGCGGCCGGCTTCACCGCGCTGGCCGGCCCGGGCGTCATCATCGAACTCGACGACGCGCCGCGGCTGACCGACCTGCCGGACGGTGCCAGCAACGACGACCTGGTGGTGCACCAGAGCGACGTACAGGCAGTGGTCAACGCACTGTGGGCCGGCGGCGCCGAAGCGATGTCAATCATGAATGTACGGGTGTTGGCGACCAGCGCGGTACGCTGTGTCGGGAACACGCTGTTGTTGCACGGCGGGGTCTACTCGCCCCCATTTCGGATCGCCGCGATCGGTGACCCCAGCGCCCTGCAGCAGGCGCTGGCCGACTCCGAAGGGGTGCAGTTGTTCAGGGACGCCGTGACCCACTTCCAGCTGGGCTACCAGGAGACCGTCGAAGCCGAGCTGACCGTGCCGGCGTTCGACGGATCGGCAGCGCTGCGGCACACCACCGTTCCGGAGTCGGCGCGATGACCCGGCCCGGGGTGCCCGGCCGTCCAGGGGCGCCCGGCCATCCCGACCAACCGCACGACTCGGGCCGGCACCGCGCGTACCACACCGACGACTCGACCACGGTGCTTCCCCGCTTCACCGGGCCGAACCCGGCAACGGCCCCGGGCCCGACACCCCCGGCGCATCAGCACCCGCCCGGCTACTCGCCCCAGCAACTGGCCCAGTACCAGCGCCCCCGACAGCCGGAGCGCGACGATGCCGCCCGCACCGCCGTCATCCCCGCCTACCCGGCCGAGCCGGCCGCGTCCACCACGGTGCTGCCGGTCGTGATCAGCAGCTACCAGCCGCCGCCAAACGGCGAGTCACCGACCGGCAGCGGGCGGGATCCTGACCCCGGCGAGCGCGACGGTGCCGCACCCCGCCGCGGTGAGCGGGTGGTCAAGTTGCGACCGGAGCGCACCGACACCGGTTACAAGAGCGTGTACTCCGAACTGACCCGACCGACGATCTGGACCGCGCTGCGCGCCACCGCCCGGGTCACCGGGGAGCTGCTGATCACCTTCGGCATGGTGGTACTGCTCTTCGCTGGCTACGAAATCTGGGGCAAATCGGTCATCGTCAACGCCCACCAGGACGAGCTCAGCGAACAGCTCGCCCAGCAGTGGGCCGAAGTGCCGGAACCGGTCGTCAGCGACGGCCCGACGCCCGAGCCGGAGGCTTCCCCCACCATCCAGGTGCAGGGCACTCCGGTCGCCGGCCTTTACATTCCGAAGCTGGACAAGAACTGGATCGTCGTCGAGGGCGTCGGCCAGGACGACATCCGGTACGCACCGGGCCACTACCCGGACAGCGCCGACCCCGGGGAGATCGGCAACTTCTCGGTGGCCGGGCACCGCAACCGGGCCACCTTCTGGCGGCTGGACGAGCTGAGCGACGGCGACACGATCGTCGTCGAGGCCCGGGACACCTGGCACGTGTACGCGGTCACCCGCAACCACATCGTGCTGCCGAACCAGACCGAGGTGGTCGCCGCCGTACCCGGCGACCGCAGGGCCCAGCCGACCGAGGCGATGCTGACCCTGACCACCTGCCACCCGAAGTTCGACAACTACCAGCGGCTGATCGTGCACGCGGAGCTGGTCCGCAGCCAGCCCAAGGCCGATGGCCGACCGGCGGAACTCGGCGGCTGAGCCATGTACGCCTGGATCTGGCGCAAGCTCCCGTTCGGCACGCCCGGCAAGCTGATCGGTTCGGCGCTGCTCGCCGGGCTGACGGTCGTCCTGCTCTGGTACGTGGTCTTCCCGTGGGCGGAGCCGCTGCTGCCGTTCGACGACGTCCAGGTGACCGAGGACGGCGGCGGCACCGGCACCGACCCGGGTGACGGTGGTCCGGCCGACGGCGGCACCGAAGGCGACGGCGGCGACCCGGACAGTGGCGGCGCTGACGACTACGAGCTGCCGTACGACACCGAGACGAACAACCCCGCACCCGATGTAAACGGCGACTAGAGTCAGGTGTCCGCGTGCGCGTACTGGTGATCGACAACTACGACTCGTTCGTGTTCAACCTGGTGCAGTACCTCGGCCAGCTGGGCGCCGACTGCGACGTTCGGCGCAACGACGAGATCTCCGTCGACGAGGTCGGCCGGCTCGGCGCGGCCGGCGTGCTGCTCTCCCCCGGGCCGGGTGCACCGGACAGCGCCGGCATCTGCCTGGAGGTCATCGAGCGGTACGCCGGACAACTGCCGATCCTCGGCGTCTGTCTCGGGCATCAGGCGATCGGCGCCGCGTTCGGTGGGGTCGTCGAGCGGGCTCCCGAGCTGCTGCACGGCAAGACCTCGCTGGTCGAGCATCGGGGCGTCGGGGTGCTGGCCGGGCTGCCGGACCCGTTTACCGCCACCCGCTACCACTCCCTCGCGGTACGCGAGGACAGTCTGCCGGCCGAGATCGAGGTCACCGGGCGTACCGCGTCCGGGGTGGTGATGGCAATGCGGCACCGGAGCCTGCCGGTCGAGGGGGTGCAGTTCCACCCCGAGTCGGTGCTCACCGAGGGCGGCCATCTGATGCTGGCCAACTGGCTGGCCGGGTGCGGTCTGCCGCAGGCCCGGCAGCGGGCACCGCGACTCGCCGCCGAGGTGGAGACCCGGCGGCGGGCGGCGTTCGTGTCGGCCTGAGCCCAGGCTTGGCCGCTAGGACCGCAGACCGCGACTCAGTCGAACAGCCGGGAGACGGGCGCGGTGGGCAGCAAGCCGCTCACTCCGCTGCCTGGGGTGCTGGAGCCACCACCACCGCCCTCGCCGCCACCGTCGCCCGGCGGCGGACTGGTCGTCGGAGGTGAACCGGTCGGCGACGGGCTGCCGGTCGGGTCCGGCGACGGCTCCTCCTCCTGCCGGGGCTGGGAGACCACGATCTCCACCCGGGAGTTGACCCGGTGCTCGCCCTTGTTCGGGCTCTGGCTGGTGACGATGCCAGCATCTGCCGGGTCGACTTCCTCCCCGTCGATCACCCGCGGGTCGAAGCCGGCGTTCTCCAGCCGCGCGACGGCCTGGGCTTCGGTGTAACTGACGACGTTCGGCACCTCCCGCAGGTTGTTGAGCGAGACGTGCACCTCGACCTCGCTGCCCACCTTCACCATCTCGCCGAGGCTGGGCACCTCGACCACCTGGTCCTTCGGCGCCGAGCTGTCCACCTCCTCGAAGACGGCGATCAGCTCGAGGTCGGTGAGCCGCTGCTCGGCCGCGCTGCGGGTGAAGCCCTCCACATCGGGGACCTGGACCGTGCCCGGGCCGGCGCAGACGGTGAGGGCCACCTCGGTGCCCGGCTCGACGGCACCCGGCTCCGGCGACTGCTCGACGACGGTGTTGACCGTACAGTTCGCGTCGTCGCGGGGGGTTTCATTGAAGGTCAGCTGCAGGTCGGTGAGGGTCAGCCGGGCCTGTTCGATCGGCTCGTCGACCAGGTTGGGCAGATTGACGGTGACCGGCTCGTCGGGGCCGGAGTTCATCCAGATCAACCCGGTGGCCAGGGCGATCACCGCGAAGACGCCCAGCGCGCTGAGCCCGGCGATGACCGCCGGCGAGGTCCGCTTCGGCGGCGGGCCGCCGACGCCGCCGGGGATCCGCTGGGTCGAGCCGGTACGCCCGGTAGCGCCCATCGCGACGGTTTCGTCGTCGCGCAGCACCGGGGTGGCCAGCACCGGCCGGCCCGAGGCGGCACGCAGCAGGTCGGCGCGCATCTCGCCGGCACTCTGGTAGCGGTTGACCGGGTTCTTGGCCAGCGCCTTCAACACGATCGCGTCGATCGCCGGGGTGACGTCCCGGTTGATCTCGCTCGGTGCCCGCGGATCCTCCCGGACGTGCTGGTAGGCGACGCTGACCGGGCTGTCGCCGACGAACGGTGGATGGCCGCAGAGCAGCTCGAACAGCACGCAGCCGGCCGCGTAGACGTCGGACCGGGCGTCCACCGACTCGCCCCGGGCCTGCTCCGGGGAGAGGTACTGCGCGGTGCCGATCACCGCCGACGTCTGGGTCATCGTGGTCGCGCCGCTGGCCAGTGCGCGGGCGATGCCGAAGTCCATCACCTTGACCTGGTCGGTCTGGGTGAGCATGACGTTGCCGGGCTTGATGTCCCGGTGGATGATGCCGTGCCGGTGGCTGAACTCCAGTGCGGCGCAGACGTCGGCGCAGTATTCCAGGGCCCGACGCGGGTGCAGCCGGCCCTCGGCGGCGAGCACCTCCTTGAGGGTGCGGCCGTTGACGAACTCCATGACGATGAACGGCAGCGTCTCGCCGGTGGCGGCGTACTCTTCGCCGGTGTCGTAGACGGCGACGATCGCCGGGTGGTTGAGCGAGGCGGAGTTCTGCGCCTCCCGCCGGAACCGTTCCTGGAAGGTCCGGTCCCGGGCCAGGTCGGTGCGCAGCATCTTGATCGCGACGTCACGGCCGAGCCGCAGGTCACGGCCACGGTGAACCTCGGCCATTCCGCCGTAGCCGAGCAACTCGCCGACCTGGTACCTGCCACCTAGCAGGCGGGCCTGCGCGGTCATCGTCCTTGTCGTCCTTCGCTCGTCTGGTCGTCATCGGATCGGACCAAGTCGGGTGCTTCCATCGACGGTACGGGTCCCACGCTGGTTTCGACGTGTCCGGCTGCCATCTGGTTCTCAGCCGTAACCAATCGCACCACGGATTGCCCCAGGGCAGTCGAGTTGTTGGCGCTGTCGATGATCCAGTAAGCGACCAGCCCGGTGCAGAGCAGCACGATCAACGCTCCGAGGATGATCGCCAGGACGGTGAACACTTGCCGGTGCAGGCCACCGGACCGCTGGGGCGGGGCTGGTGGCCGGTTGTAGCCGTACGGGTTGGGTGGACGACCCGACGCGGGAAGGGGCTGCCGCGCCGGGGTGGCAGGGTGATGGTAGCCGGCCGGATACCCGCCCGGCATCATCGGCGCGGTGGCCGGCCGGTAGCCGGGTGGTCCGGGCATCGGCTGCCCCGGCGGCGGCCGCTGACCGGGCGGCACCGAATTGGGCGGCACCGAGCCGGGGTGCATCGGGCCCGGCGACATCGGGCCCGGCGACATCGGCCCGGGAGACATGGGTGCGGGGCCGGACGCCATCGGCGAGACCGGCGCCGCCGAGGTGGGCCGGGGCGCGGCCGGGTGCTGGCCGGGATGTTGCTGGCCCGGGTGCTGCTGGGCGTGTGGTGGCCGGGGCGGGCCGGCCGGTGGCCGGGCCTGGCCGGCGAGTGTGGTGGCGGCCTGCCGGGAGACGGCGGCCATTGTGGCGGCGCTCTGCCAGCGTGCCGAAGGATCCTTGGCGAGCGCGCGCTCGACGAAGCTGCGGACCACGGGTGGGATGTCCGACGGCAGCGCGCGCGGCACCTCACGCACGTGCTTCATGGCGATTTCCAGCGGATTGTCGCCCTCGAACGGCCGCCGGCCGGACAGACACTGGTAGGCGACCACGCCGAGCGCGTACACGTCGGAAGCCGGCGTCGCGACCGCGCCGGACGCCTGCTCCGGGGAGATGTACGAGGCGGTGCCGAGCACCGAGCCGGCGGCGGTCAACTGGCCGACGATCTCCGAGCGGGCGATGCCGAAGTCGGTCAGCACCAGCGTGCCGTTGGGCCGTACCAGCAGGTTGCCCGGCTTGACGTCGCGGTGCACGATGCCCTTCTCGTGGGCCGCGTGCAGCGCGTCGGCGGCCTGGGCGATCAGCGCCATGGTGCGGGCCGGGGTGAGCCGCCCGACCCGGGACAGGGTGCGCGACAGCGCGTCGCCCTCGACGTACTCCATCACCAGGAAGGCAATGTGCTTGTCGCTGCCGTAGTCGTAGACGTCGACCACGCCGGGATGGTTGATGGTGGCCATGGTGCGGGCCTCGCCGCGGAACCGCTCAGCGAAGCCGGGCTCCTCCAGCAGCGCGGGAAGCAGGCTCTTGACCGCGACGGTACGGCCGAGCACCTCGTCGGTGCCGCGCCACACGTCGCCCATCCCGCCGCTGGCGATGCGCTCGTCGAGCCGGTAACGGCCACCGAGCAGGACTCCGGAGCTCAGCATCTCATCGCCCCTCACGCTCGGCGACGAGGGCCCGCATGATCTGCCCGGCGATCCGGGCCGCTTCCCCGCTGCCGCCGCCGCCGGCACCTTCCAGCAGTACGCAGACCGCCGAGATCGGCTCACCGTTCTCGGACGTGACGAAACCGATGAACCACCCGTGGTCCTCGTCGCCCTCGCCGGCCTGAGCGGTGCCGGTCTTGCCGCCGACGGTGTAGCCGTCGATCCGGGCGTTGCGGCCGGTGCCGTTGCGCACCACGCTGACCATCATCTCCTGCAGGTCGGCGGCGACCGACCCGCTCACCGACTGGCGCAGCTCCCGCGGGTCCGCGGTGTAGTAGCTGCTGGTCCGGTCGGCGTGCAGCAGCTGCTGGATCACGTACGGACGCATCTGGCTGCCGCCGTTGGCCACCGCCGCCGCGATCATCGCGCCTTCCAGCGGGGTCATCCGGACGTTGTTCTGGCCGATCGACGACTGGGCCAGCGCCGCGCCGTCCTCGCTGCCGTCCGGGTTGGCGATGTCGCCGGTCCGGCTGGCCGCGACCGGCAGTCCGTCGTCCCCGCTGGTCCGGCCGACGACCAGCTCCTCGTCCTCGAAGCCGAAATCGCGGGCCTTGGCCTTGACCGTCTCGGCGCCGAGCTCCACGCCCAGCTTGGCGAAGCCGGTGTTGCACGAATCGGTCAGGGCGGTGATCAGAGTGACCTCGTCCTGTGGGCAGATGGAGTCGACGGCGTTGCGGATGTCGGTGCCGGAGTCAGGGTGCCGGTAGACCGGGCCGGCGGAGATCGGCGTCTCGACGGTGGTGCCGTTCTCCAGGGCCGCCGCCGCGACGACGACCTTGAAGGTGGAGCCGGGTGGCAGCACCTCGCCGAGGGCCCGGTTGTTCAGCGGGCGGTTCGGGTCGCTGTCCAGCTCGTTGAAGGCATCCTGGGCCGCCCCGGTGTCGTGGCTGGCCAGCGGGTTCGGATCGAAGCTGGGCAGCGACACCAGGGCCTGCAGCGCGCCGGTACGCGGATCGAGCGCCACCGCCGCGCCCACGTCGACGCCGACCCGGTTGTCCAGCAGCTGCCGGTACGCGGTCTCCTGCGCCCGCCGGTTGATGGTGAGCAGCACGTTCCCGCCGCCGGTCTCCTCGCCGGTGAACAGGTCCCGGACCCGGTCGGCGAAGAGTTGGTCGCTGGTGCCGGCGAGGAACTCGTTCTCAGCCTTCTCCACGCCGGTGGCGGCCAGGTTGACCGGCTTGTAGCCGATCACGTGCGCGTAGAGCTCGTTGTCCGGGTAGGTCCGCAGGTACTGCAGTTCGCCGTCGGTCGGGGTGCTGGTTGCCAGGGCCCGGGCGCCGGCTTCGATGTTGCCGCGTTGCCGGTCGTACTCGGCGACCTGCACCCGGCCGTTGTAGTCGCTGGTGCGGTACTCCTCGGCCTTGTAGCCCTGGACCCAGTTGAGGTTGACGAAGAGCAGGCCGAACAGAACCATGATGACCACGCCGACTCGGCGCAGTGGGGCGTTCATCGGCGGATCACCTCCGTCGGCGCGCCGTGCAGCTGGGCAGGTGGTCCGGCGGGCGTACCGGGCGGCCGGGGCTCGGCGCCCACCACCGGCCGACGGCCGGCGTCGGAGATCCGCAGCAGCATCGCCACCAGCAGCCAGTTCGCCATCAGCGACGAACCGCCGGCGGACAGGAACGGGGTGGTCTGACCGGTCAGCGGGATCAGCCCGCTGATCCCGCCGACGATCACGAAGACCTGCAGGGAGAGGGTGAACGCCAGGCCACCGGCGAGCAGCTTGCCGAACGAGTCGCGTACCGCCAGACCGGCCCGCAGCCCGCGCTCGGCGACCAGCAGGTAGACGACCAGCAGTGCGGAGAGCCCGAACAGGCCGATCTCCTCGCCGAGGCCGGCGAAGATGAAGTCGTTGTGCACCTCCGGCACCTTCAGCGGCTGGCCGCCGCCGGGTCCGGCGCCGAACAGCCCGCCGGTGCCGAGCCCGAGCAGGCCCTGGACCAGTTGATAACCGTCGTTGTACGGGTCGGAGAACGGGTCGAGCCAGATGTTGGCCCGCTGGTAGAAGTTGGCGAACGGGCCGCCGACGATGTTGCCCAGGTGGTACGCCAGGAACGCCCCGCCGAAGAACAGCAGCAGACCGATGATCAGCCAGCTGACCCGTTCGGTGGCGACGTACAGCGTCACCACGAACATGCCGAAGTAGAGCAGCGACGTCCCGAGGTCCTTCTGGAAGACCAGGACCAGGACGCTGAGCAGCCAGACCACCAGCACCGGGCCGAGGTCGCGGCCTCGGGGGAAGTCGATCCCGAGCACCCGCCGGCTGGCCAGCGACAGCACTTCCCGCTTACGGACCAGGTAGTACGCGAAGAACGACAGCAGGGCCAGCTTGGCGAACTCGCCGGGCTGGATCGAGAAGCCGCCGATCAGGATCCACAGTTTGGCGCCGTTGACCTCGGAGTACCGCGCCGGCAGCACCGCCGGGATCAGCACCAGCACGATCCCGGCCAGACCGAGGGTGTACGCGTACCGGGCGACGATCTGGTGATCGCGGACCAGGACGAGCAGCCCGGCGGCGAGCACCACGGCGGCCAGGGTCCAGGCCAGTTGCCGCCCGCCGGTGCCGGCGAAAATCGGGTAGTCGATCCGCTCGGCGGCGGCCACCTGGGCCAGGTCGTAGCGGCGCAGGAAACCGACGCCGATGCCGTTGAGCAGGGCCACCGCCGGCAGCAGGGCCGGGTCGGCGTGCGGGGCGAAGAACCGGATGACCAGGTGCAGGCCGACGAAGACCGCGCCGACCACGGCGGTCGGCACCCAGAAGCCGGGCCGGATGGTGCCGAGCACGGCGGCTTCGGCCGCGGCCGAGTAGAGCGCGACCACGGCGAGCGCGAGGGCCAACAGGCCGAGTTCGGCGTTTCGCCGCGTCCTGATGGGGCGGATCCGCGGCATCTCACCGGTGATGGCCGGCGGGGCGGGTCCGACTGAAGCGGTCACTGGGTTTCCTTCACCTCGCTCGCCGGCTCAGCCGACCGTCCGGCAACCGGCCGGGTTGGTCACCGGCGGGACCGGCTCGACCGGCGGGGCGTCCGGGGAGCTCTCCGGGGCACCGGACGGGCTCGGGGTGCCGCCCGGTGACGGGCTGCCCGCCGGGCCGGTCGGTGATCCGGAGACGAGGCCCTCGGGTGTCGCACCCGGCGATCCGGTCACGTCGGCCTCCGCCGACGGCGTAGGCGTCGGCGACGGGGTCGGGGAGGGCGACGGCGGGCAGATCGGCTTCAGGTTGGGGTTGCCCGGGTCGTCCCGGGTGAGTTCCAGCAGGTGCCGCTGCGCCTCGGCTTCGCTGCCGGCGTGGATGCCGCGCTTGACCCGGTCCTGGGCGACGGAGGTCAGGTCGTCCAGGGCGAGGTCGCTCGTCTGGTGCACGGTGGAGAGGCTGACGCCGGCCACCTCGCCCGGCATGCCCTGGAAGATCGCCAGCTGACCGTCGCCGGTGGCACCGACGTAGTACTGCCGTTGGGTGTAGGCCCAGCCGGCCCAGACTCCGCCGCCGAGGATGCCGACCAGCACGACCAGCACGATCGCCGCGCGCAGCGGCCGGCGGCGGGGGCGTTGCGGGTCGTCGTCCGGGGCGGCAGCGGCGTCGGCCGGCTCCGGCACGGCGGCCCGCGGCGCGGACAGCGCGGAGGCCCGGGCGGCCGGGGTGGAGTCGTCGGCGGCGGTGGCCATGCCCCGGTCGCGGGCGGCGGCACCGCCGACGATCGGGGCCTGCTCGTGGATGCTCTGGTCGGTGGCGTCGGCGACGACGACGGTGATGTTGTCCGGGCCGCCGCCGCGCAGCGCCAACTGGACCAGGCGTTCGACGCACTTGCCCGGGTCGGTGTACTCGCGCAGCGTCTCGGCGATGGTGTCCGGGCTGACCACGCCGGACAGCCCGTCGCTGCAGATCAGGTAGCGGTCGCCCGCGACGACCTGGCGTACCGAGTACTCCGGGTCGATGTCCCGGCCGTCCAGCGCCCGGGTCAGCAACGACCGCTGGGGATGGCTGCTCGCCTCCTCGGCACTGATCCGGCCCTCGTCGACCAGCATCTGGACGTAGGTGTCGTCCTTGGTGATCTGCGCGAACTCCCCGTTGCGCAGCAGGTACGCCCGGGAGTCGCCGATGTGCACCATGCCGATCTTGCTGCCGGAGAAGAGCGTCGCGGTCAGCGTGGTGCCCATCCCCTCCAGATGGGGGTTGGCGTCGACGGTGTCCCGGAGGTGCTGATTGGCCAGGCCGACGGCCCCGCGTAGGGCGTCGACCATGGCGTCGCCGGGAACGTCCTCGTCGAGCGGGGCGAGTGCCCCGATGACAAGGTTGCTGGCGACGTCACCGGCGGCCATCCCGCCCATGCCGTCGGCCACGGCGAGCAGCCGCGGCCCGGCGTAGACGGAGTCCTGGTTTCCGTCACGGATCAGTCCGCGGTCACTGTGGGCGGCATAGCGCAGGGTCAGAGTCATGGCCGTAACTCAAGAGATGTGCGGCCGATCCGGATCGGCACGGCGAGGGGTACGGGGGTAGGTCCGGTGACCTTAGCGCGGTCCAGGTAGGTCCCGTTAGTGGAACCCGTGTCTTCGATGAACCACTGGCCGTCCCGGGGCATCAGCCGGGCGTGTCGCGCCGACGCGTAGTCATCGGTGATCACCAGGGTGGAGTCCTCCGCCCGACCTATCGTAATCGGAGACTCGCCCAAGGTAATTTTAGTCCCGGCCAGCTGACCTGCGGTCACTACGAGCTGATGAGCGGCCCGCCCCCGTTTGACCTTGGCCGGCCGGGCCGGTGCCGTACTGCTGCTGACCCCGCGCGGAGCCGCGACCAGGCGGCTGGAGCGGGCACCGGCGAACAGATCCCGACGGATCACCCCCACCACCGTGAACACGAAGATCCACAGCAGGACGATGAAGCCGACCCGGGCGACGGCAACGACGAATTCGGGCAAGGTTAGCCATCCACTCGGAACGTGAGCGTGGTCGTCCCGAGCTGGATCATGTCACCGGGGTTCAGGGCCACCGCGGAGACCCGCTGCCCGTTGACCATGGTCCCGTTGGTCGACCCCAGATCGGTCAGCACCACTTGGGCACCGTCGAAGTCGAGCCGGGCGTGTCGGCGGGAGATCCCCACGTCCGGCAGTCGCAGATTGGCCTGGTCGCCTCGGCCGATCACGGTCGAACCCATCTGCAGCGGATAGGTCCGTCCGTCACCCGAGACCAGCCGTACGTTGCGGGCGCCGGCCGGCGAGTGCGGCGGTTGGCCGTACCCCCCGCCCTGCTGGTCGTACGGCGGATAGCCGCCCTGACCACCGCCGGGCATGTCGTACCCGGGCTGCTGCACCGGCGCGACGTCGCCGCCGGTGAAGACTTCGGCGGTCACCCGGAACATCCCGGTGTCCAGCCCGTCGCCCCGCTCGATCTCGACGATCACGTCGCCGTAGACCGTCCAGGCCTGCTCACCGATGAACTCGGCCTGCGACTGGGCGAGCTCCTGGGCGAGGGCAGCCGCGTACGGAGCCAGCCGGCTGTGGTCATATGGCGAGAGATCGATCACGTAGCGGTTGGGCACCAGCGTGCGCCCACCAGCCAGGATCGCCTTGTGGGCCTCAGCCTCCCGCTGCATCGCGTTGAGGATCTCCACCGGGTGCACGACACCCTTGAACACCTTGGCGAAGGCCCCTTCGACTAGGCCTTCCAGACGCTTCTCGAAGCGTTGCAGCACGCTCACCGGCTCCTCCTCGGGTTCCGAGGACATGATGGTATCCGGCCGTCGCCCGTGCCACCCGCACGCCGATCGACCACCGCTCCCGGCCTGTCCCGAACGACCGACCCGCCCCGTGCTACTCTTCGCCAGGCGTCGCGGGCGATATTTAGCTCGGGGCGACCAGGGACAGCGTAGTATGTCCCGGCACCTGCCAGCGGGTGGCCCCGACCGACACCCCCACCGGGATCGGGAAGGACCGGCCGGGTTAGTCTTCTACCGACTGTCCCGGACAGCATCCGGGGAAGTGGCGGAATGGCAGACGCGCACGGTTCAGGTCCGTGTGCCCGAAAGGGCGTGGGGGTTCAACTCCCCCCTTCCCCACCAGCAGGCCGGGCGGCACCAGCCGCCTTGGCCAGCTAGCAACGATCAAGAAGGCTCCGCCGGACGGCGGGGCCTTCTTCACATATCGCCCGGATATCCTGTTGACCGTTTACTCCACCCCCCAGCTCAGGAGTGTCGTGTGAGCGTCGCGTTGGTTACCGGTTCCGGCGGTCTGATCGGATCGGAGGCGGCCCGGCACTTCGCCGGCCTCGGCCTGGACGTGGTGGGCATCGACAACGACATGCGCCGCGAGTTCTTCGGCCCCGAGGCGTCCACCGCCTGGAACGTCGAGAAGCTGCGGCGCGACCTCGGTGCGGCGTACACCCATCAGGCGGTCGACATCCGCGACCGCGACGCCCTGGCGGGCCTGTTCCGGCGGTACGGCCGGGACATCGCCGTGGTCATCCACACCGCCGCGCAGCCGTCGCACGACTGGGCGGTCCGCGACCCGTTCACCGACTTCGACGTCAACGCCGGCGGCACGCTCAACGTGTTGCAGAACGTCCGGGAGCACTGCCCGGAAGCGCCGGTCATCCACTGCTCCACCAACAAGGTGTACGGCGACCGGCCCAACAGCCTGCCGCTGATCGAGCAGGAGACCCGCTGGGAGATCGCCCCGGACCACCCGTACGCCGGCGGGATCACCGAGGACATGTCGATCGACGCCTGCCTGCACTCGGTCTTCGGCGCGTCGAAGGTCGCCGCCGACATCATGGTGCAGGAGTACGGCCGCTACTTCGGCATCCGTACCGCCTGCTTCCGGGGCGGCACGCTGACCGGCCCGGCGCATTCGGCGACCGAGCTGCACGGCTTCCTCGGCTACCTGATGCGCTGCAACATGGAGCGACGGACCTACAAGATCTTCGGGTACGGCGGCAAAATGGTCCGCGACGCGATCCACAGCCACGACGTGGTCTCCGCCTTCGAGGCGTTCTTCCGCGACCCGCGCCCGGCGGCCGTCTACAACCTCGGCGGCGGCCGGCACTCCAACTGCTCGCACCTGGAGGCGTTCGCCCTGGCCGAGCAGATCACCGGCCAGCAGATGATCACCGAGTACCAGGAGGCGAACCGGGTCGGCGACCACCAGTGGTGGATCGGCTCGAACGCCGCTTTCCAGCGGGACTACCCTGGCTGGAAGCAGGTCTACGACGTACCGATGATCCTGCAGGAGATCCACCAGGCCAACGTCGACAAGTGGGTGCCCGGGAAATGATCGACCAGGGCAAACGCAACCTGCTCGGGGTGCTGGTCGACGCCGTCGACTACGAGGCCGCCACCGAGCGGGTGATCGACGCCGCCCGGGAGCGTCGGCCGCTGGCGCTGACCGCACTCGCCGTACACGGGGTGATGACCGGGGTCGACGACCCGGCGCACAACGCCCGGCTCAACTCGTTCGACCTGGTCACCCCGGACGGCCAACCGGTGCGCTGGGGACTCAACCTGCTGCACGGAGCAGGGCTGAAAGACCGGGTCTATGGCCCTACCCTCACCCTGCGGGTGCTGCAGCGCTGCGCCGACGAAGGGCTGCCGGTCTACCTGTACGGCTCCACCGAGGAGACGCTGGACCGGCTGGTGCCCAAGCTGGAGCAGATGTTCCCGGCGCTGAAGTTCGCCGGCGTCGAGCCGTCGAAGTTCCGTGCCGTCGGCCCTGGTGAGGACGCTGAAATTGCGGACCGGATCCGGGACTCGGGGGCCCGGCTGGTGCTGGTCGGGCTGGGCTGCCCTCGCCAAGAGGTCTTCGCGTACGCCATGCGCCCGTTGCTGGACATGCCGCTGATGGCGGTCGGCGCGGCCTTCGACTACCACGCCGGCCTGCTGCGCAAGCCGCCATCCTGGATGCAACGGTACGGCCTGGAGTGGCTGTGGCGGCTCGGGCTGGAGCCGAAACGGCTGTGGCGCCGGTACGTGATCCTCAACCCGGCGTACCTGAGCCGGCTGGGCGCCCAGAAGCTCGGCATTTGGCAGGCCACTCCGCCGCCGGCAGCGACCGACCGCCCCGCCACCTTCGCCGTCTGACCACCTGACAGCCCGGCTCCGGGAACGCGTGCGCCGAGTTGCCCCATTTGCCGAGTCATCGCCAGGCAGAACGCTCGCGAGTGGAGGGCTGGGGTACGTAATTCCGCGAGAATTACGTACCCCAGCCCTCCACTCGCGCACGGACATCGGGCAGTCATCGAGGATGGGCAGCTCCTGTGCCACGGTGGGACGCATGGACGAGGTTAGATTGCGGGAGTTCTTCGACCTGCCACGAGGCAACAGCTCTGGCGGCGAAGTCGGCGACATCTACGTCAGTAGGGTCGAGCCCGAAGTGGACCTCAATCCTGTCACGCAAGAAGCGCGCGACGTCGTCTGCGTCCGCCCCGGCGGCCAGCCTCGTCAGTAGCGGTCCGAGTAGACAGTCGTACTCGTCGTCGCCCGCGTAGAACTCCCCAACACCGAGGAGGTCCCAGTCGTTCAGCATCTGGCGCAGCACCCTTGTCCGGAAACGGAGTTGCGCCCTCACAGCATGCTCCATCGGCTGCTCCTCATCCGCCAGCTGTGATCGGGCTGGCGATCGCAGCTACACGTCGATGATCGGCACGTGTCGACGGTCAAGGTAGTACCGCTACCCGCTACCCGCTACCCGCTACCCGCTACCCGCTACCGACGAACGCGACGCGACTGTTGGAGCTACCCTCGCTGGATGGCGGGTGCCGGGGAACCGACAGCAGGCATGACGATCAGCATCCGGACACGACGCGATGTCGTCGTGGTGGACCCGGACCGGTTCATGGCAGCGGCACGGCAGGCACTCCGTGATCGCACTCCGGGCATGACCGATGCTGAGGCGGCCGAGGCGGTGGCTGACGTCTACGACGCGGTACACGCCATGCTCGATCGGGACGGAGCGCTCGCGGCCGACGCTGCGAACGACGACGTGGTGGGTGTCGGTGGGCCCATGCCTGGCGTACGGGTCCGCGACCGGCCTGACGGTCTTTCGCCCGCAGGCAGGCTGCAACAGGTGGTCATCGACGATGAGCAACCGCTGCAGGACTACGGCTGCTTCCTTCCCGCAGATCCCTTCGCGTCGCCCGGTCCCCGGAACGGCGACTAGCGGCAATTCTTGTCACGCGCGGCTGAGTCACATCAAGCACAGCGGACGAACGCTCATACCGCTACTCCAGTGCCGGGAGCGCGGAGCAGGGCTGGTCGGTACTGCTCGCTGGCTACGCCGTCGGCCGCGAGTCTTCGGCCCGCCACCAGGCCACCGCTCTGGCTGCGAAGTTGGCGATCTCTACGTAGAAGCGAGGCCGAAGTGGACCTTGATCCTGTCACGCAGGAAGCATGCGACATCGTCTACATCCGCCCCCGGCGGCCAGCCTGGTCAGTAGCGGTCCGAGCAGACAGTCACACTCGTCGTCACCATCATCGTCGCAGCCAACCGCGCCAACGTACGCGACAGCACCAGAACGCCCCATCTCATCGGTCCCGTGGGTAGCTCGCGAGATTCGAAGAGCCAGAAGGGTACGCCTTGCGCGTGGACGATACGATCGACCGTTGGTTCGCGACAGGAGTAAAGGTGTTTGAGGTACAGCCATCGCCCACGCCAAGGCCGTCACCGGAGGAAACTGCGATGGTGACGCCGACGGCAGCCGTCGAGGTCTCACCATCCATAGCGCCTACCACGTCCAGCCCATTGCCGCTGCCTGTGGAGGCCGTCGACGGCACACCCTTGCTCTCAACTCTCGTCCAGTCGGGTGCCGCCCTGGTCGCGATCATCGCCGGTCTCCTGATCGCCCGTCTCGTCGCCCTAGCCGGTGAGCGCAGCTCACTGGAGCGTCGCGTACGCGAACTGGCCGAAGTGGCGGATGCTCGCCGTGTCGGGTATTCCGAGGCTCGTCGTGAGCGCTTAGACAACGATGGCGAAGATTTCATCGAGCATATCTTTGAGCACTTCTTTGACGAAAAAGATCGGACGTTCGAGAGGCTTTACAGCTCATACGATGACGAGCCCAACGACCGTGAAGATCTCCGGCCGTACTATACACGCTTCGTCAGCCAGTTCGAGTCTGTAGTTGAACGCCTAAATAGCCAGGTAGACCTGTCCGCCGAAGACAGAACTAACTGGAAGGACGAAGGCGAGCGAGACCGCATACTACAGCAGTTTCCGGATGACCCTGAGCGTCGAATTGCCGAAAAGGTCGTGGAACTAGCAGAAGAAGATTGGGACGATCGGCGACGGCAGATAACCCGAGGCAAGAGCTTTTACGAGGTTGCAGGACTCGAAAGCCAGTCGATGGCGAGGAGGCTCGGCAACCTGGCAATTCCGCGACCCGATCCGGCGCTTTTGGCTGCGAGTAGGCAGATTAATTCGGCCTACTACCTACAGCTGCGAACAAACGAACAAAACGGAAAGTCAGCCATGGAAGATGCTGAGCGTGATTTGACTCATGCCGAGGAGGCGCTTGCAAAATCTAGTAAGCCAGAAGGACTAATCGTCACCATCCTACTACTCGCCGGAATAGCCGTATTCGGCATCGTCCTGCCGCTGACTGAGATGACGAACGGCGACGCAATCCTATCAATGAGGTTATCTCAACAAGATCTGTAGCCATGTTCGAAGTGAAGTAGCACGAGGGCGGCTTTCGCGATGTCGCCGATCTTCGTCGGCGGGGTCGTGACGCCTTGCAGGACACGCCACCTCTGGCTCAACAACGCGAATCCGCGTTCGCCGAGGCACCGCATCGCCCGGAGCAGCATGTTGTAGGTCCGGTTGTCGACGTCGAGCCGGTGTCCGCCGGCTGGGTTCTTCACCGGCGTGTAGACACCTCGACCTGCTCCTTCGTAACCGGAATCAGCCAGGGTGGGCAGGCCGCGAGCGGCGGCGGCGTAGAGTGCGCCGAGGACGGTTTCCCGGGCGACACGCAAATCATGAGCGGATCCGGGAGCGACCCCGGAGACCCATACCGGGAACCCGTCTGTCGGCGGCCAGTGAATACTCCCCGTAGGCGGTCATTTATCGCCCCGTTGGTGGCCAGGGATCTCCCCGTGGATGG